>OGXD01000001.1_pt1 | contig 295520 bp, 265 predicted proteins | sample 1576211 | NCBI WGS metagenome assembly OGXD01 (sample SAMEA3541470, study PRJEB24748) | human gut metagenome | biome: human gut; feature: human-associated habitat; material: faeces | place: China | collected 2012
CAGCGCATCGCAGAAGGGCTTCCAGTTACGGGTCCATGTTCTGACGTGCAGATCAGGAATGAGGATCAGAATCGCTTTGTATGCGGCGGTTGATGGCACCGTTGAGAATCCATTCCCCGAACAACGCTCACACGCCTTGTAAACTGGTGCCCCGCGCTCTTTGGTCGCTTTCCGATCCAGCACCTGACCGGAACCACCACAGCGGCAGCGGGCGTTAATGGCACCTTTTCCGCCGCATGCAACACACTGCCGTACTACCCACTCCTGCCTGATAATCGGGGCGACAATTTCCTCTCCGTCGCTTTTGTGTATCCCAGGATGCTTAACAACGGCCTCAACTGATTTTGTTACACCAGCTCCCTCACATGCCTTGCAGGTCCCGGTGGTTTCAGCTGAGCGGGAATATTCTGCAAAGGCAAATTGCGCCAGAATCAGGCAGCAGCGCCCCAGCGCTTTACCCGCAGCCTTCCGAACGTTTTTTGGTGCTGTCTCAATTGCATACCGCGCCAGCGCCTGAACCGCCAGTTGCTCATCGGTCTTACTGATGCCAGCCTTACCAAAGAATGCCGCTAGCCCGAACCGTGCCCGGCTGCTGGTCACCCCGATCCCGGTCATAATGTCTGTGCCATTCAGGCGATTCGGGGATGTGCTTTTCGCGTCGTCGGTGATATGCATCCCTTGGGGGCTAAAATGCTTTAACGATGCTTCAAGTTTCATGCGGCCACTTCTCCGATATCAGAAATTAAAATTTGTCCGGTCTCACCCCAGACTTTTGTTACTCGAAAATCCCATATATGTGCGTCATCAGCGAAGAGAGCATCCATCAGAGCCTTAATCATGTTGTCAGCGTCTGGTTTCTGCTGATGGGCCTGCCCGTTCATCGCTTTGCGTTTCTTCTGACTCCAGCTTGCCGGCATCGGCAGGACGAAGGTAATGTGAGCCCCCTGCTCCGGCATGGTGACGCTCTTCAGGCGAACTTCATCGCAGAACGCCCGGTAGCGCATTACCACTTCTCGCTGCTTCCATTTGTCCGCCCGTGTCATCCTCGGCTTTCCCATGGGTGTAATGTTAAAAATCATCATGGCCAGCCCGGCTCCCTTTCGTATAACGGCGTTGATGCGCCTTTGGTTGTGGCGTTGAGCGTTGGCGAGCTTCCTCCTGATCAATAGGCAGGAAATGACCGTTGTAGAACCGACGGTAGATAGTCCCCAGTTCTCCATTCCGCTGTTTTGTCACGTTGATTTCGGCAATTCCTTTTGCTGCCGATTCAGGGTTATAAACCTCATCTCGGTACAACATCAGGATCAAGTCAGCATCAGCCTCAATTTCCCCCGAGTTTTTCATGTCGGAGTTCATTGGCCGCTTATTGGGTCTGGATTCGACACCGCGCGAAAGCTGGCTCAGCGCAAGGACGGGGGTTTTATTGGCTTTAGCCAGGTTTTTAAGCCCCTTGGATACTTCGCCAACGGCCAGGTCGTAACGCGCAGCGCTCTGAATTTTGATAAGCGCCAGATAGTCGATGACCACCAGCGCGATTTCAGGATGCGCTATCTGGTAGCGAGTGGCGGTTTGTTGTATCTGGTCGATGGTCAGTCCCGTGGCATCGGTGATCCAGATATTGCGGGTGGCCATACGTTCCATGCCGTTAAAGAACCGCGCCCAGTCCTCGTCCTCGAATTTATCCACGGCTTTCAGGCGGGACATCGACATGCCGCCGGCGGCGGATACCATGCGTTTGGCGATCTGGATATCGGACATCTCCATGCTGAAAAACAGCACGCCATGCCCCTGAGCGGATACTTTGTCGATAATGTCCAAGGCCAGCTCGGTTTTTCCCATCGATGGACGAGCGGCGATAAACACCAGATCCGTAGGTTCAATACCGCCCGTCTTCGCGTCAAGTTCCTCAATGCCGGTGAGCAGGCTTCGGGTCTCTTCTTTCCCCTGGCTACGGGATTCCGCTTCATCGGCCACCGCTGTGAGCAGTTCTGAGATGTGAACGGGCTGGACGGTATCAGCAGAAATATCGATGGCAGATACAGCCAGTTTTGCGGCTTCAAGAGCGGCCAGAGCAGCATCGCCGTTGCTCGCGTTCCTGATTTGTTCCAGTGCTTTTTCCAGTGCGGATTCAGCATCACGCACGCCGGCATTGCGACGCAGAACGTCAACATAAGAGACCAGAGCCGATTTCGCCCAACTGATGCGGGTGGCTTCCAGAATCGTGGTCTGAAGCGCTGGCAGCGACTCGCAAAGCAGCAGCGGGTCAATCACACCACCGCCGCGGGCCTGTCGGCAGATGCCAGTGTAAATTTCCCGATACTGACGAACAGAGAAAGTGCTTGCAGGCAGCCGGGAAAGAACATCCAGTACCTCAGGGTCGGCACCACGCAGGAACAATGCGCCGATAACAGCCTCTTCCAAATCCTCGTTTTTCCACACGGCTGTCATGCAATCACCCCGTTATTGCCGCGAAAACTTGCCCAGTTGAATACCAGGTAGTTGCGCCCACCGTCAGTCACACGATCAAAAATACGGTCGCTGATAAACTCTTTCAGCTGCTCAGGTGGCAGATTGCTGATCAGGATGGTTGGCAGAACGCTTTCATAGCGGGCGTTAATCACTTCGTGCAGGATGGTCATCTCTGCCGGGCTTCCGAACTGCACGCCTACCTCATCGATAATCAGCAGATCCAGCGAAGCGTAGTGATCCAGTACGCTCTCTTCGGTTGTGTCAGCATTGTGGCGCCAGGTGCTTTTCACGGCACGAGTCAGACGCATCACATCGGTCAGTTCCACGGTGGCGAGATGGTTGCGGATGATGTTTTTCGCCAGAGAGACCGCCAGATGATTTTTTCCCGTGCCGCAACTGCCTGTCAGCACCAGACTTTTCCCGGCGTCCAGAACGTCAGGCCAGTTGTTGGCGTAGCGCCTGCAGGCTGCGAGGTTGCGGGAGGCTTCAGGGTTGAGTTCCAGATAATTTTCAAACTCGCAGTCACCAAAGCGGCGAGTAATACCCGCGTCGTTCAGCAGGCTGGTTACGTGAAGTTTGCGCAGACTGGATTTGACACTGGTCTGCTCCGCCCGGATGCAGGCCGGACAGCGGGAATGTTTGAAAGCCTCCGCTCCACGAAAATCTTTGCCCACTAGCGTGAACTGTTCGTAGTCTCCATGCTCCGGACAGGATATTGTGCAGGTGTGATTCGAGTTCCAGCCCTCGAAGCCCCATGGAAGTTTATGCTCTTCGGCGAAAGTCAGTTCATCGCCGAGTTTTTCCTGTTGCGCTCTCAGGTCTTCACGCTCTTTGAGCTGATTCAAATTCAACATATCCACCTCACTCAAAAATTCAGGTTCTCACCAGACTCGCCAAAATCGTCGGACATGCGCCCCAGTCCAGACAGACGGGCAATGGTGCTGTTATGCCCACCTCCGGGAGCAGATGGCGCCTGCCAGGATTCTTCGAAGTGGCGATCGGGTCCAAAGAACGAGGCGGCCTGCTTGACGTACTGGGTGCCGACGCTGCCTGTTGCGCGGGCGTAGGCTGCATAGCGCTTAACGCCCGCCAGCATGTCTTCAGGTTTAACCCCGTCTTTCAGGCGAGCTTTCCAGGCCTTGAAAGCCCCGGACTTGGAATTGCCTCCAGCGCGTTTTGGGTAAGCCTGCCAGGCTGTCTCAAACTCAGGGGAATAATCCTGTTTTGCAGAACGAACCGGTGCAGAGGCGATAGCCGAAGCGCCAGTATGTTTTATAGGTTCATTGACTGGTTCATTGACTGGTTCAAAAGAGTGACTGATTCTGGGTGCAGCTCCTGCACTACCCCCTGGTGAATCTCCTGCACCAGGTAGTGAATCTGTTGCACCAGGTAGTGAACGATTTGCACTACCCCCTGGTGAATCTCCTGCACTACGTAAATTGAGCTGATACACGTTGCTGGAATTCCCCTTTGGTCCTGTCCGTAGCTCTTTTTTTATCAGGCCACACTCACAAAGTGCTTCGATGTGATTCATCACCGAACGCTTGCTAATTTCACACTGGTCAGCGATGTGCTGGTAACTAGGCCAGCACTCCCCGAGATCACTGGCGTTATCCGCCAGCTTAAGAAGAACCAATTTGCGCAAAGGGTTTCCGACCTTAATTTTCATAGCCTGAACCATCAGATCCATGCTCATACCAAAACCCTCGTGAAGTACTGTTGAAACTTCCAGACTGGCTGCATACATTCATGCGGATAACCCGGTCTGGTGAAATAAACCTGCTGCTTTTCGCGATCCCACCCAGTGACGTGCACAACAACACCCCGCGGATCGTGATAAAGCCTGTCCAGCGCCTTAATGCTGCCCGCTTCTGGAAACATTCAGCTCACCAGCGCTTGATTTGTAATCGGATTATCTGGTGTCACTTCATGCCTCTCCTGCGTTGTCGAGCCATGTCACTCCCCTTGCGTTGGGTGCGGGAATAGCTCGGGCAGGTCAGGTCTGATTTCATATGCCGCTACTTGGCCATTAGCAGCAGCCACAATTTTCAATACATGCTCTGCCTTAACTCTTTTCCCGTGGCGCCATTTCCATACCGTTGCTTGGGACACTCCACATTGTTTTGCAAGCGCCCCCTGGCTTCCTGTACATCTGATTGCTTTATCAATAGGCTGAGAAATCATAAAACCCCCTTAGTAATTAATTATTACTTTAGCGATTGAATGAGTAAACCTCAAGGCTAATAATTACTTTTTGACTTATCGCGTTCAGTGAGTTAAGTTTTTAACAACTTTTGGAGTAGCCAACATGTCGAAAACAACGTTTGCTGAAAGATTGGTTGAATCAATGAAGGCAGCAGGCTTTACCCAAGCCTCCCTTGCTGCCGCTGTAGGAATGTCGCAATCCAGTATCTGGAAACTAACTTCTGGCGCGGCTTCTGGCTCGCGGAAAACTGTAGAGTTAGCTAAAGCACTACATGTCAGGCCTGAATGGCTCGCCTCAGGTGAGCTGCCCATGAATGATAATGAATCCAATGATCTCCCAACCGTCTACAGGCAACAAAGACCTGTTGATCCTGGGATTTACAGAGTCGATTTGCTTGATGTTCAAGTGAGTGCTGGTCCCGGAGTATACCTATCTTCTGAGTTCATCGAGACAGTGCAAGCAATTGAATTCACAGAAGAATATGCAAGAAGCATGTTTGGAAGTCGTCCAGCATCATCTATCAAGGTGATCACCGTGCGTGGTGATAGCATGGAAGGTACGATTGATCCAGGTGATTACATCTTCGTGGATACATCAGTTAATCACTTTGAAGGTGACGGTATTTATGTTTTCGTGTTTGGCAAAACGATTCATATCAAACGCCTCCAAATGCAGAAGAATAGCCTTGTCGTTCTGTCAGATAACAAGCTCTACAGCCCTTGGGAAATAGACGCATGTGATGAAGATCAGTTTCACGTTTTAGCTAAAGTACTGGTCAAACAGTCGGCAGCCTTTAAACGATTCGCATAACTCTCAACATAGAAGAACGACCGCTTAGGCGGTCTTTTTTTTGCTTATTAAACAATAAAATACCTAAGAGATAAAAAATAAATTACTTTAGTCATTGACTATCGCAAAGATCCGATCCATCCTGATTACAACTTAAGTAATTCACCGGAGCGATTATCATGGCAACTAAAAACTTCATTCAATTAGTAGATATTCCAGACTACCGTTTTGATAAGCGTGCGACTGATATCGATTATGATGGTATCGCGTGCGACTGCGACTCTAAAACAATTTCAATATTAAATGCCATAAGCCATATCAGCCTTAATGTTTTCTCCCTTGTGGAAGAGAGCCTGGTTGATAAAGAAAAAATAGCTGACCTTTCCTGTATTATTGCTGACCTTGCAGAACTGGCAATTGCTACAAATAAAATCTCTCAATCTGCATCATACCTTTCTGGCTTAAAAGGTGACAATAATGGCGCATGAAATTTCGTTAGAGCAGGCGGCAGAGAAAGCTCATCAGGCAGAGATAATCTGCCGCATGATGGAGGTATACCCTAATAAAATGGATTGCACCGAAATTGAGGCATTATCTTCGCTGCTCAGGGTTCTTACTGGTGATGTATGCGCCTGGCTTATCGAAGAACAAGCAGTAAAAAATAACAAGTAAACAACACCAAACCATTTAATTTCAGATTAATTTCTGCGGAACTTCATATTCATTATTTAGGAGAGCGTCGTGAAAAATAAAGATGCCTTTAAGACAGCAAAAATGATGTGTAGTGCAGGCTACTGGGATATCGCAATTTTATTTTTAAAAAAAGCTTATGGGAGATAATCATGAGCATTCAGCGCCGCCAAGATATTCAGTGCGTCACCATTAAGGCTGAGCAACTTAACTTCCTTATGCAGACAATTTTCACACATCACAAGGACTTTGACTGCCATCAACTTGATGGGGTTTTAGGTCTTGCATATGACCTTGCTGGCGAGGTCTATTCATGGATGGAAAAAGAGGAAAAGATTGTACAGCAAAATGAAGAACACAAAAGAAGGGGTAATTAGATGAGTAACTTAATTACTACCTATCGCCGTCGAATTTTAAAAGCAGCCTTGTTACGCCACCAGCGAAAGACTGGGAGTAGCCTACTTGTCATTAAGCTTAACAAGGGTGGGATTAGTACTATCGAATTAACTGAGATTCTTCTTGATGGATTGTTGCGGAAATTCGAGCGACTGGCGCTCGGTGAGTACGGAAATGTGGAAGGTGTGAAAGCTCTCAAGGGAATTTACAGCAACTCTGTTGATGTTAATGGCAGCGGCGAATTCCTCACAGAAAGCGGGAAAGAGTTAATCGACGAGCTTATTTCTGAACTGGTGGAGTTCGTCAAAAAGCAGAAACCAGTTACTGCGGAGTCCGGCAATGAATAACCAGCAAACAATGCTCTATCAGGGTGTGCTGATCCCCCGCCCCGTGTTGAACGTGGATCTGCATGTCCTCCCTGATTTTACCGGGCGGGTAGTCGTGCACATCGAGCACGGGAGGGTGATATGCGACCGCCAGCTGTTCGACGACGAGCACATTTGCTCACTGGCCACGTTTATCGAAATGGCCCGCGACGCGGGGTTGAGGATCGAGGAGGAAGCTGGTGGCACTGACAGCAATACGCATCCCTGAGCGGGTACACCTGCAGGCGTTGCAGGTCCTGCTGCGGTATCGGCGCCGGCGGATATTTCCGCGGCGAATGCGCCGCACCGGCTACCTCAGCCTGAAGGTTAACCCACGCTGGCTGCTGTTATCGAAAGACGATGGCCGGAACTGGGAAGTTATGAGTCATGAAACCTATAACCGGGAGAAAGACAAATGATCGACAACCGCACTGCCAGCGCTATTGATCTGGCATTACAGAAGCACCACACGCCAGTCGGCGACCTGTACGTAGCCATTCGTCACGGACGCATGAAGCGCTGCTTTAGCCGCGGTACCGCTATTAACTGGCTGGCCCACTTTCTGACGTCGCATGCTTTCGCCCGATCCGGCTTTACGCAACGTCACCCGGATGTGCAGGTAGTCCACCCACTGAAACCTGAGTTGACTCACTGGCAACGTGGCGCCGTGACCATTGAGTATTTCAACGCCCACCAGCGCACCGTTCGCCGGCTGCGTCGCATCCTCGCCCGCAAAAGAGAAATGCAAAAGTGGTGCAAAAAATGGGATGCCATGCACGACCGCTACGTGAAAGAGCGCGAAGAACTTCAGGCCAGCAAACCAGCAGAGGTGCGCAATGCTTCACAACGTGCTTAACCCGGAACCAACCTCAACAGGGATCCGGTCTGGGAACAGGGTGATTGGTTACTCCGCTGCCATTCGCCTGCTGGATAACGGTCGCTATGACAAACACCTTGCCGATGGAATGGAAATTCTGGCCTGCATCATGGAAGCGGTAGAAAGCAACTGGATCACGCTCAATATCGAAAAAGAGTTGATCCTCTGGCGCTGGTTACTGGCTGCCGTGTTCATCACTGAGGAGCTGGAGAAAAACGGAACTGTCGACGTTCCGAATGATACTGGCGGTGTTGATACTGCTGTTATCTATTCCAGCAAGCATGGCGCCATTAGCGTCTATCCGGGACCTGAACGCTTTGCACTCGCCAACCATATTGAGCTGGGGGCAATCGAGAAATATGGCCCAGAGGTTGGCCAGCAGCTGGCGCTGCGGATGTATCAGGACATGGTTATTGCTGACGAAGAATTTGGGTTCAGGTTATCAGCACTTGGCCGGGAGGGGCTTAACCTCCTCCATGACAGCTTTATCGAACACATCCAGATCGAATGTGTGCCAGAAGCACCGATTATGCATTGAAGGGAATGATTGATGACGGCAAACGATGAGCAACGGGTACGGCTGGAACTGAAACTGCCGGTAATTAATTATGAAGTCTGGTGCCACTGTCGTGGCCTGATTGTGGTGTGAGGTGAAGATGATTTATCTGGATGTCGTACCGATTACAAAGTACTGCGAAGAGATGGGTGAGACACTGGATGCCGTTAACAAACGGTTACAACGTGGAGTGTGGCAGGAAGGTGTTCATGTTTTAAAAGTCGATGGGTCAAAAGAACGTTGGATCGACTTAAAGGAGATTGCAAATTGGGCAAGACAAAACAAGGATCACTATCTCTCCCAAGAGGGGTAACAATCCGTCAGCATAAAACCGGTGCCACGCTGGTCATCACCTTCACGTACAAAGGGGTTCTCTGTCGGGAACCCCTATCCCGGATGGAAGCCAACCCGCGCGGTATAAAATATGCCGAGCGCCTGCTGGGGGAGATACAGAACCAGATCAACAGCGGCGAGTTCAATTATTCAAAATATTTCCCCAACTCCAAAAAGCTGGAGCTGTTCGGGGTGGTGAAGAAAACCAAAAACATAAAGTCTTACCTGGACGAGTACCTGAAAATCTGCCAGAACCGCAACCTGTCTCCGTCGACTATCAACGGTTATGAAAAATGCCTGTCGGCGCTGTCAGCTCTGCATAAACTCCACGTGTCAGAATTGACGCCAGCGGTTCTAAAAAACTGGATAGCCAGCCGGAAAACAAAGCTGAAAACGACCCGGAATAACCTTTCGTTTCTGCGCAGCGCCATAGATGAAGCGGTGACAGACGGCCTGCTGACCATTAACCCGGTAAGCCTCGTCAGCGCCAGCCGGTACCACGTGATCGACAACAGCCCGAGCGCCGACGATTACGAGGTTGACCCGTTCACGCCAGCGGAAACCCTCGCTATTTATCAGAGCTGCAGGTACTCGGAATGGGAAAACCTGTTCCGCTTTGCCTTCAATACCGGTTTGCGGAGCTCCGAACTATGCGCGCTGCGCTGGCCCGATCTCGACACCATAACGAACACAGCCCACGTACAAGCGGCCAGTGTTGTTGGAGTACTTAAAGGCACCAAGACAAAAGCCGGTACCCGTAAGGTGGAACTGAACAGTGAGGCGCTGGCAGCCCTGCAGGCGCAGAAACAATACACATTTATGAAAAGTGAGTTCATCTTCAGCGATCCGAAAACGGGAGAACCTTGGGCAAACGCCGACGCGATCCGTAAAAAAGCATGGGTGCCGACCCTGAAAAAAGCTGGCGTGCGCTACCGTAACCCGTACCAGACCCGACACACGTTCGCCACCAAGCATATTAGCCAGGGCGTGAACCTTTTCTGGCTGGCGGGCCAGATGGGCCACAAAGGGCCAGAAATGCTGTTCAGGCATTACGGCTCTTACCTAGCAGAATACGACGGACACACTTCTGTAAACTCAGCTTTGCCAGGATGATCACTTAAAATTCACAACCGAAGTCCAGCGATAGACGATACTGTATGCACGGGCAGCACGTTTTGTGTTGCCAACCCCTATGCAGGACAACTATGGTAGAAATGAACTTGACTCTTGACAGAAGGTCAAAATTATAGAAACAGACTACTTTTAACCGCAGTGTAGGTTATGCTACAATTCTGCGCCCTCGATTTTAGTAGGGGAGCAGAACCTCAAACGGATCATTTGAGGTCAACAAAAGGAGGTCTTTATGTCAGAACTGGTCATGAAGATGTTTGGTTTAAGTGGTTTTGTTAAAGGCGGACAAGCCATGGCAGATCGCTTAAACAAATCAGGTGTGAAGAACATAAAAGTTGTAGGTCGCGGTGCTGTAGTTGTTGATACAGCGGCAGATCCTGAAAAAATTGAGCGCCTTAGAAAGGCCGCCAGAAAGTTTATCGAACAGGATGCAAAAGCCGTAGCAGCTGCAAAAACCAACACTAAGGACAGCGACGAATAACTAATGTTTGCACTACTAATCATACCGTTGCTTGTCAGTGGTTCGTTGCTAGTTACATCTTCTCATAATATTAAACTCTTCTTCCGCTTACACCGATACGATGGCCAACTTCTCTACATGAAGGTGGCCACGTACGGTTTCTACTCATGCCTCGCGGCGATCGTAGCTGCTTACTCCATCAAATTTCTTTGTCCTGGATTAACTTTCGCTACGTGGCTATCTCACCTCATCGATGGCAGCTCAGACCCAAAAGAAAATCGTATTACCGCTTGGCTAATACTTTTATCGGTGACTACCGTTGGTCTTGCCTGGCTTTGGTTGCAATTCTGCAGACTGCGCATTTACGTTGCCGCCTGGCTAATTACCCATGAGCCGAAAGATGAAGAAAGTATCAACTTTTCAAAGCAAGTCATCAGGCTTAATGAGTTGGGAAAGCTACTCTCTGATGGTTCGCTTGGGCAGTTGTTTTTCGATTCGGCGACCGAAGATAGACCTGTGCTGGTGAGCTTAAAATGTCGAAAGGTCTATGTAGGTACAGTCAACATGATAAGTGAACCTAACGAAAAGCAAGGTCCAAACCTCGAAATTTCAATAAGCCCGATCATGTCTGGGTATCGAGATAAGGATACCTTGAGAGTGCTTTTCTCAAACGACTACAACGATCTAGAAGATGTTGATACCAGCATAATATTCCCGCTCAGCGAAGTATCTCATGCATCCTGGTTCAATATGGACATACATGAAAAGGTCGATAACAACCGAGAGCCTAAACCAATCAGCAACCGAAAGGCCAAACGGAAGTACGGGCGAAGCCGGAAATAAAGATCGCGAATGCGGTCTTTTTTTTCGCGCCTCCCCTCTCTCGCAGGCCATTTCTACGCCCAAATATTTCATAATATTGTACAGAGTCAGGACGTTACGAGGACAACGATATGCACGCAAACTGCACGCTGGCATAACTCATGAAGCAGTATTGTTATAAATCATATGGTTATATTACTTTCGGGTGCGGGTTCAACTCCCGCCAGCTCCACCAAAATTCTCCATCGGTGATTACCAGAGTCATCCGATGAAGTCCTGAAAGCCCGCACGGCGCAAGCCCTGCGGGCTTTTTTGTGCCCTCAATTTGTCCCGCGCAGTCCAAAGAAAACTCATTAAATCCGAACCTTTTAGGCCTATTGATAGGCACAACGAAAAGCTCTGGTATTTTCACGTTACCGATACCCCGCTAGCCCCCCCTCTCAGAATTAGACCTCCCACGACACTCGCACAACCCTTTCACCCTCCGGCCGCGTCCGCGGCCGGAGGGATAGATTTACCCCTTGTGAGAATACGCGTCCAGCATGGCAAGGACCGCCCGACGCGCCGCATCGTCTGCGATATTGTCAGGCAGCGCATCAGCCCGCAGGTTGACATAAGCGTCAGCAGCCCTTCGAATGGCAATCCCGACGGAGTGACGATCGTGTGTTGCCAGAGTGGAAGTCAGAAGGCCATCGGGATCAATGCCGAGGGCTTCTATTCGACGAACGCCGCGTTGCGGTAGATTGGCGCGACGAAACAGCATCGGTCCCAGCACTTGTTCCCGGAAGAAAGACAGCATCCCCAGCGCTTCGAAGAGTTCCCCCCTGCCCAGTTTAACCACGGCATAATGCAGCCAGATCCAGACCCGGGACTCAAACCACTCCGGCGTCATGTTCGGCCAGTGCGCGCTAAATTTTGCCAGCTGTCGCTTGAGAGCATCGTTATCACGGGTAAATAGCACGGCAGGCTCTTCAACGCGCTGAGTGAGCATGTCCAGGGTGATAAATTTCAGATCGACATGCAGAAGTTCCGGGCCAAACAGGCAGATCAGCAGGCGAGGCTCACCGACGTGTTCCCCGGTGAAAGCATGTAGCAGATGGCCGAGCGTTCCGGCGAACGCCATACGCTGAGCCATGATTTCGTCATAATAGAGAGGGTCGATCACCACCACGAAATCCAGATCGGAGTATTGATCAAACCCGCCATGGATAAACGAGCCGCCGGCGAGAAGGGAGTGGATCCGCGAATCAGACTGTAATTTAAGCTTCAGTTGCTCTGCAAAACTTCTGTGTAAATCGGGTAGCGTATTAAGCATACTTTTTCCTGTTCACAAAAAAGACAAAGCATTACAGAATATCGAGCGATTCATCAGCAGACCAGATATTTCTGCTGGAACCCTACCCTCCATCGCGAAGCGCTAAATGCAAGCAATACTCCCCTCAAACCACCTCGCTCATCCACTCAGCAAACGCCCGCACGGCGGGAGAGAGAAAGCGCTGGTGCGGATAGAGCAATGTGACGGGTACCGGGGGCGGCTGCCAGTCCGTCAGCACTTCCACCAGTCTCCCCTCCTGCAGGTGGTCAGCAACGATATTCTCCGCCAACTGCGCCAGCCCAAATCCTGCCAGGCACATTTTTATATAGAGCCCCGTTTCATTCACCGCGGCGTTGCCGCTGACGGGTACAGAAAAGGTCTCGCCATGGCGAACGAAGCGGAACTCATCGGCCCGCCTCGCCTGACCGGAGAAATAATGCACAGCCCGGTGCTGAGAGAGCGCCTCCGGTGACGGGGGCACGCCATATTCCCGAAGATAGTCCGGTGACGCGCAGGTCACCCAGCGAAAGTGGCCCAGAGGGCGGGCCACCAGGCTGGAATTGTTCAGCTCTCCCGTTCGTATCACGCAGTCGACGCCTTCCTGAATGAGATCGACCTGGCGATCGCTGACGCCGATCATCAGGTAGATATCGGGATAGCGCCGGTAAAAGTCCGGCAGATGCGGCATGACGATGAAATGCGCGATGCCCGCGGGCATATCAACCCGCAGGCGCCCCTGAGGCCGCGCGACAGACTCGCTCAGGGTGGATTCACTATGTTCGATGAGGGCGAGAATTTCCCGGCACTGCGCCAGATACTGCATCCCTTCCGGGGTAAGGCTCACCCGCCTTGTGGTCCGGTTCAGCAGCCGCACCTTCAGGTATTTTTCAAGGTTTTTAATGGTACTGGTGACAGTGGAGGCCGGCAGGGAAAGGGTTTCCGCGGCACGCACGAAGCTTCCTGCCTCCGCGACGCGCATAAACATCTGCATAGCCTGAATACGATCCACCTTCTTTCTCTCCTGTAGCGAGCAGCTTACCGACAGACGGCATGATTATTCGTGTATTATGAATAATGAAAACAATTTACGCACCTTTTTACGCTTAATCGCCTGGCGTATCGTTGCACGGTGGATTACGAAAGGGGGCCCGAAAATGAACATGCCCTCAATAAATATCCAGATAATCATTACGTTAAATAGCATGCACAAAGGAAAAACCATGTCCGTTCAGCCTGTCGAAATAAGTAAGGCCTATCGTTTATTGCAGGTCGGGTCCACCACCATGATTTCCGCAAAATATGATGGCGTCGAAAATGTCATGTCAGCCGCCTGGGTTGGGCTGGCAGGCGAGCGAAAAGTGGTGGCCTATATTGGCACCCAGGCTTTCACTCGTCAGCTGGTGGAAAAGAGCGGCTATTTCGTGGTGCAGATCCCCGTAGTCAGCCAGATGGCAACCGTCCTCTACGCTGGCGGGCGCAGCTATGCCGACGCGCCGGATAAAAATGACACCATCCCCTTCTTTTATCAGCCGGAATTTGATCTTCCTCTTGTGGCAGGCTGTGCGGGCTGGCTGGTGTGCAAAGTGATGCCCTACCCGGACATTCAGCAGCAACACAATCTGTTTATGGGCGATATCGTCGCCGCCTGGAGCGATGACCGGGTATTCCGCAACGGACACTGGATCTTTGATGATGCGCCGGACGAGCTACGGACCGTTCACTATGTCGCAGGCGGGCAGTTCTATGCCATCGGCAAAGGCAGCAAATTCGAACATGGGCCGGGTCAGGACTGACCCTCCCCGGTCATGCGGATCGCTGACGAGATGTCTGCGCAACAGAGCGGCTGATACTCCGGCGCCAGACGCCGGGCGCCTGGCCGTACTGGCGCTTGAAGCTGCGGTTGAAGGACTGCTGGGAGTCAAAGCCGAGGGCAATCGCCACGTTCAGGATCGGCTCGTTGCTGTGGGCCAAGCGTTCGATCGACTTTTGCAGCTTTTTCGCCCGAATATATTCTCCGAGGGGCTGCCCGGTATGTTCTTTGAAGATCCGCTGCAGGTGCCACTTCGAATAGCCGGCTCGTCGGGCAACGGTGTCAATATCCAGACGGCTATCAAGATGGTTGTCGATCCAGTCAATCAGATCCTGAATGATGGCGCCAGTGTTCATCATGTTACCCCCTCGCGGCCGGTTAAAAGCATCTTTGTCAGTTGCATTTAAAGGTGGCCTGTTTTTACACAAAATGCAAGTTTTATTGTTACATTTAAATCCACGCCGGGATCGCGGTTTTTTATCTCCCCTGGACCGCACATAAAGTGCAACAATTATTCTTGCACTTAGTTAAGCGCCTTCCTACAATCGCCGCGATAGTGTATTCGAAATTGTTACAGTTTTGTGGCGATGATCGACACAAATGGCCTTAAGCCAGCCCGGACAAAGGAAGTGGCGCGGCTTCTCACGCTGCGTCTTGCCCGGCGGCTACATTTACCGGAATAAAAATAATGAGCCTGCAAAAAACCTGGGGAAACATTCACCTGACCGCGCTCGGCGCGATGATGCTCTCCTTTCTGCTCGTCGGCTGCGACGACAGCGTCGCGCAGAATGCTGCGCCTCCCGCCCCGACGGTCAGCGCCGCTAAGGTGCTGGTGAAGTCGATCAGTCAGTGGGATAGTTTTAACGGTCGCATTGAAGCGGTGGAGAGCGTTCAGCTTCGCCCTCGCGTCTCGGGATACATTGATAAAGTGAATTACACCGACGGCCAGGAGGTGAAAAAGGGCCAGGTGCTGTTCACGATAGATGACAGAACCTATCGCGCCGCGCTGGAGCAGGCGCAGGCGGCGTTGGCAAGAGCCAAAACGCAGGCCAGCCTGGCGCAAAGCGAGGCGAACCGCACCGATAAATTAGTCCATACCAACCTCGTCTCCCGTGAAGAGTGGGAGCAGCGCCGGTCAGCCGCGGTTCAGGCACAGGCCGACATTCGCGCCGCGCAGGCGGCGGTGGATGCCGCGCAGCTTAACCTCGACTTCACCAAAGTGACCGCCCCTATTGACGGCCGTGCCAGCCGGGCGCTGATCACCAGCGGTAACCTGGTCACCGCGGGCGACACCGCCAGCGTGCTCACCACCCTGGTCTCGCAGAAGACGGTGTACGTCTACTTTGACGTCGACGAGTCAACCTACCTCCACTATCAAAACCTCGCCCGCCGCGGGCAAGGCGCGTCCAGCGATAATCAGGCGCTTCCGGTGGAGATTGGCCTGGTTGGCGAGGAGGGTTACCCCCACCAGGGCAAAGTGGATTTTCTCGATAATCAGTTAACGCCGAGTACCGGCACCATCCGCATGCGTGCGCTGCTGGATAACTCGCAGCGTCTGTTCACGCCAGGGCTGTTTGCCCGCGTGCGTCTGCCGGGCAGCGCAGAGTTCAAAGCCACGCTTATCGACGACAAAGCGGTACTGACCGATCAGGATCGTAAATACGTCTATATCGTTGATAAAGATGGTAAAGCACAGCGCCGCGACATTACCCCAGGGCGGCTGGCAGACGGTTTACGCATCGTTCAGAAGGGGTTGAATCCTGGGGATAGCGTCATCGTCGACGGCTTACAAAAAGTGTTTATGCCGGGTATGCCGGTTAACGCCAAAACCGTTGCCATGACCTCCAGCGCCACCCTTAACTGATCCCTAATCAGAGAATCCAAGACATGGACTTTTCCCGCTTTTTTATCGACAGGCCGATTTTCGCCGCGGTGCTGTCGATTTTAATTTTTATCACCGGGTTAATCGCTATCCCACTGCTGCCGGTGAGCGAATATCCGGATGTCGTCCCGCCGAGCGTCCAGGTGCGCGCGGAATATCCCGGCGCCAACCCGAAAGTGATTGCCGAGACCGTGGCGACGCCGCTGGAGGAAGCGATCAACGGCGTTGAAAACATGATGTACATGAAATCGGTCGCCGGCTCCGACGGCGTGCTGGTCACCACCGTCACCTTCCGCCCGGGTACCGACCCGGATCAGGCGCAGGTTCAGGTGCAGAACCGCGTCGCGCAGGCCGAAGCGCGTCTGCCGGAGGATGTACGCCGTCTGGGGATCACCACCCAGAAGCAGTCTCCGACGCTGACCCTGGTGGTGCATCTGTTTTCGCCAAACGGGAAGTACGACTCGCTGTATATGCGCAACTACGCCACGCTGAAAGTGAAGGATGAGCTGGCGCGCCTGCCCGGCGTCGGCCAGATCCAGATTTTTGGCTCCGGTGAATATGCGATGCGCGTCTGGCTGGATCCCAATAAGGTCGCGGCCCGCGGTCTGACGGCTTCGGATGTGGTGACGGCGATGCAGGAGCAAAACGTCCAGGTGTCTGCCGGACAGCTTGGCGCCGAGCCGCTGCCGCAGGAGAGCGATTTCCTGATCTCCATTAACGCCCAGGGCCGTCTGCATACCGAAGAAGAGTTTGGCAATATCATTCTGAAAACGGCGCAGGACGGCTCGCTGGTCCGCCTGCGCGACGTGGCGCGCATCGAGATGGGTTCCGGTAGCTATGCGCTGCGCTCCCAGCTCAACAATAAGGATGCGGTCGGGATCGGTATCTTCCAGTCCCCCGGCGCTAACGCCATCGATCTGTCGAACGCGGTACGCGCCAAAATGGCCGAGCTGGCCACCCGCTTCCCGGAAGATATGCAATGGGCGGCGCCGTACGACCCGACGGTTTTCGTCCGCGACTCCATCCGCGCGGTGGTGCAGACGCTGCTGGAGGCGGTAGTGCTGGTGGTGCTGGTAGTGATCCTGTTCCTGCAGACCTGGCGCGCGTCGATTATCCCGCTGATCGCGGTGCCGGTATCGGTGGTGGGTACCTTCAGCATTCTCTATCTGCTGGGCTTCTCGCTGAATACCCTGAGCCTGTTCGGGCTGGTACTGGCTATCGGTATCGTGGTGGACGACGCCATCGTGGTGGTGGAGAACGTCGAGCGTAATATCGAAGAGGGGCTTGCGCCGCTTGCCGCGGCGCATCAGGCGATGCGTGAGGTCTCCGGGCCGATTATCGCCATTGCGCTGGTGCTGTGTGCGGTGTTCGTGCCGATGGCGTTTCTCTCCGGGGTCACCGGACAGTTCTACAAACAGTTCGCGGTGACCATCGCCATCTCGACGGTGATCTCGGCCATCAACTCGCTGACGCTCTCCCCGGCGCTGGCGGCCCTGCTGTTAAAGCCGCACGGCGCGAAGAAAGACCTCCCTACCCGGCTGATCGATCGTCTGTTTGGCTGGATTTTCCGTCCGTTTAACCGCTTTTTCCTGCGCAGCTCGAACGGCTATCAGGGGCTGGTGAGCAAAACCCTCGGACGCCGTGGCGCGGTGTTTGCGGTGTATCTGCTGCTGCTCTGCGCCGCAGGGGTGATGTTTAAAGTCGTCCCCGGCGGGTTTATTCCCACCCAGGATAAGCTGTATCTCATTGGCGGCGTGAAGATGCCGGAAGGGTCGTCGCTGGCGCGCACCGACGCAGTGATCCGCAAAATGAGCGAGATCGGGATGAATACCGAAGGGGTCGACTATGCGGTCGCTTTCCCGGGGCTTAACGCGCTGCAGTTCACCAACACGCCGAATACCGGGACGGTCTTTTTTGGCCTGAAACCGTTCGACCAGCGCAAACACACGGCGGCGGAAATTAACGCGGAGATCAACGCCAAAATCGCGCAAATCCAGCAGGGCTTTGGCTTCTCCATCCTGCCGCCGCCGATTTTAGGACTGGGTCAGGGTTCCGGCTACTCCCTGTACATACAGGATCGCGGAGGGCTGGGCTATGGCGCGCTGCAAAGCGCGGTGAATGCGATGTCCGGGGCGATTATGCAGACGCCGGGGATGCACTTCCCGATCTCGACTTACCAGGCTAACGTGCCGCAGCTGGACGTGCAGGTCGATCGCGATAAGGCGAAAGCGCAGGGGGTATCGCTAACCGAGCTATTCGGTACGCTGCAGACCTATCTCGGCTCGTCTTATGTCAATGACTTTAACCAGTTCGGGCGTACCTGGCGCGTGATGGCCCAGGCTGACGGACCATACCGCGAAAGCGTGGAAGATATCGCCAATCTGCGCACCCGCAATAATCAGGGCGAAATGGTGCCGATCGGCAGTATGGTGAATATCAGTACCACCTACGGGCCGGATCCGGTGATCCGCTACAACGGGTATCCGGCGGCGGACCTGATTGGCGATGCCGATCCGCGGGTCCTCTCTTCTTCGCAGGCGATGACGCATCTGGAGGAGCTGTCGAAGCAGATCCTGCCGAATGGGATGAATATTGAGTGGACGGATCTCAGCTTCCAGCAGGCCACCCAGGGCAACACGGCGCTGATCGTCTTCCCGGTGGCGGTGCTGCTGGCGTTCCTCGTGCTGGCCGCGCTGTATGAAAGCTGGACATTGCCGCTGGCGGTGATCCTTATCGTACCGATGACGATGCTCTCCGCGCTGTTTGGCGTCTGGCTGACCGGGGGCGATAACAACGTCTTCGTGCAGGTGGGTCTGGTGGTCCTGATGGGCCTGGCCTGTAAAAACGCCATTCTGATCGTCGAGTTTGCCCGCGAGCTGGAGATCCAGGGGAAAGGCATCATGGAAGCCGCGCTGGAGGCGTGCCGCCTGCGTCTGCGCCCGATCGTGATGACCTCCATCGCCTTTATCGCCGGGACCATTCCGCTGATCCTCGGCCACGGCGCGGGGGCGGAAGTCCGCGGCGTCACCGGGATCACGGTGTTCTCCGGGATGCTGGGCGTGACGCTCTTCGGTCTGTTCCTGACGCCGGTGTTTTACGTGACGCTGCGGAAACTGGTGACCCGCAGGAAGCCGGTCCAGGAGGATCTGCCCGCCTAGCCTGCTGCAGATAACAAAAAAACCGCCTTCACAATTTGAAGGCGGTTTTTTTTCGTCACCAGAAAATGATTAATGCGCTTTTTTAAAACGGGCGATCATTTCCGGCACCGGGTCGCAGCCGCTGGTATCGGCGTTTTTGACCGCCTCCAGCGCGCTGGCCACGGTATGGCGAGCGAGGACGTTTAACGAAGCCTGCTCTGCTTCATCGGCAACCGATTTGAAGTACCAGCAGGCGTTGGCGCTGACCACGCAGCGGGCCGGGACGTCAGGACGCGACGCCCACAGTTTTTTATCTTCGATAACCGAAAGATAGATATCACGCAGGGTGATCTTGTCCGCCGGACGGCCAAGATGAATTGAGCCGTTGCGGCCAAGCGTGGAGACGATAATGCCGTCACGAGTTAGCGGAACCATTAGTTTACGGATAAAGCTCGGGTTCGCTTCCAGGCCGTAGGCCAGAATCGCACTCGTCGAACGTTCACCCATCTGCTCCGCCATTGCTACGCTGAGAACCATCTGCAAAGCTGTCGGGAAGCGGTAATCTAACATGGCAGTGTCCTGGGTTGCGGTGAATCTTGTTCTTTTTGGCACCGCAGAGGTGAATAATCAATGAACAACAATATAACAAATACGGGAATTTTTTTGAAGCAATCTGCGGTTAGCCTGCGAAGTAAATTTTCTGATTTCACGGGCAAAGGCGGGCTGAGAAAAAGCGCTCTACCGTACCGGTTTTACTGAACGGAAATCGCCTCACCGCTCTCCAGTGACTGCCCCTGCGTTAAAGAAATCCGCTGCCATAACGGCAGCGGATCCTGCGGGATGTTAGGCCGTTAATTCCAGCTCGGTTTCAAAGGTGGTCACCGGCACAAACGGCAGATAGGAGATCCGCAGCCTCTCGGCCACTTTCAGGCGATGCCAGCCGGCCGGCAGGCCGCCGGGTTTGAGCACCGTAATGGTCGCCTTTTCACCGAAGTTCCACCGGTCGTCGTAGACGCTCTCCAGCTCGTCGAGCGTCCACTCCCGGCCGCGCAGCGCCAGGCGGATCGCCTGCCGTGGGATAGCTTCGCCGTTGAGGGTCACGGCGATATCTTCCACCATCGACAGCCCCAGGCCACGGTAGTAAGGCAGACGAGCCAAAAAGCGCACGCCGATAACTTCCCCGTCGCGGGTGACGTTGTCGAACCCTTCGCGGCAGATAATATGCTGATCAAACATGATAATGCTCCTTACTGGCCCAGCAGCGCCGGGGGTGGGGTTTCATCTAACAGGCGACAGAACATCAGCTGCTGGCGGCGGACCTGCTCCAGGCTGTCCACGTCCTGCGCGTCTTCCACCCAGCGGTTGCCTTCGTACTCGGAGCACACATATCCCTCATAGCCACCCTTCTGCAGCACGCGGAAGATCTCATCGTAGGGAATCGACCACTCGGTTATCTCGTCGGTCATCTCATAGAATTTGGCATGGATGTTGTGGATCCGCGGCATAAACTCGAGCATCCGCTTCGGCTCGAACGCCGCGTTGTGGCGCAGGGTTTCCGCCATCGCCAGCTGCGGGCCCGGCCCCCATTTTTGCATCACATCCAGGATCACGTATTCGCTGAGCGTCCGGTCTTCATAGGCTTTCTCAATAAAGTCCGCCGCCGCCTGGGGACAACCGTTACGAATAAAGCGCTCTTTCCACACTCGCGGGAAGCGGGCTAAAAACATCCCCATATCCGGCAGGAAGCCCAGCGCCCGGGTATGGGCTTTTTCATAGGCTTCGGCATGGCGAATAATCCACGGATGATCGAAATGTAGCGGGGCGTGCACTTCCAGCAGAATCGTGATCCCTTTGTCTTCCGCATAAGGCGCCGCCGCCACCAGCACCTCCGGCGCCACGGAAACCAGGGAGCGGATATAGCGCATGCCCAGCCGGGCGGCAAAGTCGATGTCGTTTTGTACGCTGCGCACCTGCTCGTCAAACGGCATCGGCCGGTCTTTATATCGCTTATAGTCGAGCATAAAGTCATGGCATACCGGCACCGTATCATGGCGCTGCATCAGGCGATGCCAGTCGGCGATCGCCGCCTCCGGCATGCCGCATTCGGGCCAGCCGGCGAAGGTCTGTTCGCCGACGACTTCAATGCCGCGGGCGCCGAACGCCGCGCAGTGACCGATCGCCTGATCGAGTGACATTTTGCCAAGGTAGGTCTCATTCTGAAAACTATACAGACTGACGCCGCGTTTTATTTTCTGAGTCATAAAAGTACCAGGTAAGTTGTTTAACAGGATAAGCCGGTCGCTTCGCGGGCGCGAGCCACCGAGGCCGCTGCGGGCAGCGACGGTTTATACTCCAGACCAATGGCCCCGTTGTAGCCCAGCCGTTGCAGCCTGGCGATCAGCGCTGGCCACTCACCGCTGCGCGGATCCGGTTCGTTGCGATCCGGCGCCTGGGCTATCTGCACGTGCCCCACCCGATGCATTCTGCCGCCGAGCACCTCCTCCATCTCCTCTTCCATTACCATCGAATGATAGACATCAAACAGCAGCTGCAGCCGTGGGCTGTCGACCGCCTCGATAATGTCCAGCGCCAGCCGGGTATCGTTTAAGAACATCCCCGGATGATCGATGCGGGTGTTGAGCGGCTCCAGCAACAGGGTGACCCCGGCGGCTTCCGCCAGCGTCGCTGCCTGACGCAGGATGTGGACCGCCTGCGCCTGCTGCTCGGCAATATCGACCCCTTCACGACTGAAGCCGGAGGCTACCACCAGCGGTGGCGACCCCAGCTGACGTGACACCGCCAGGCTGTCGCTCACTGCCGCCAGAAACTGCTCATGCTCCGCCGGATCCACCAGGCTGCGCCGGGGCTCTACCACGAAGCTCGACAGCGTCACGCCCGTCTCTTCCAGCGCCTGCGCCAGCGCTGCCAGCGGTTTATCGCGCCAGAGGTGAAACTCAACGTGGCTGAATCCCTGCGCTTTCGCCGCCCGGACCCGATCGCTGAAATCGGGATACTCTTCACGAAACAGCCATTCAATACATGCGGACAAATACATCCGACCCCCTTCTCTACTTGCCAGATCAAAACAAACAAAATTAGAATAAGAATTCTTATTCTGTTTAGGAGCGGCAGTGTGACGCCTTCCCCTCTGGCTTAACGGTCAGCGGCAGGATCTGACGCGGCATAACCAGAATGAGTGCTCTAATTCTAATCTCTGTTTGCTATAAATTGTCAATATTATTTAACAAGTTTTTAACTAAATCTAAAGGTACATCATGCTCAATAACGCTTCGGCGGCCACAGTTCAGGCGCCTCCCTACACCAGCGAACGGCAGCGCACGCTGGCCACGCTGGTGGTTTCGATAGCGCTGGTGCTGGAGATCATCGACGTTTCAATCATCAATGTCGCCATCCCGGTGGTACAGCGCGACCTGCTCGCCAGCCCGCGGCAAATCGAATGGGTGGTAACCGGCTACCTGTTCTTTTTCTCCATTCTGCTGCTTACCGGCGGCCGTCTCGGCGATCTGTATGGCTACCGGCGGATGTTCATTAGCGGCCTGCTGGCGTTTGGCGCCGCGTCGGCCGGCTGCGGGCTGGCCATCAGCCCGGAGATGCTGGTCGCGATGCGTATTGCGCAGGGGGCCAGCGGGGCGATGATGGGCCCGCAAATCCTCTCCCTGATGCAGGTTCTGTATCGCCCGCACGAACGTTTCCGGGTGATGAGTATTTTCGGCCTGCTCGGCGGCGCCGCCGGGATCCTCGGTCCGGTACTCGGCGGGATCATCATCGAAAGCAATCTTTTCGACCTCAGCTGGCGGCCGATCTTTTTGATCAACGTGCCGGTGATCGCCATCGCCGTCGCTCTGGCGTGGCGGGTGCTCCCGGCGGTGCGCAGTCCGGAGGCGAAAGGCATCGATCCGCTGGGAACCCTGCTGGCGGTGGTAGGCGGCGGCGCGCTGCTGCTCACCCTGATCGAGGGTCCCGCTCTGCGCTGGCCGGCCTGGATGGTGCTGCCGCCGCTGCTGTCGGTCATCACGGTGTCACTCCTCTGGCGCCATCTGCTGGGACGCGAACGCCGGGGCGGCACGCTGTTGTTGCCGCCAGCCGTACTGCGCGACCGCTTTTTTCGCGCCGGGATCATCATCACCCTGCTCTATCAGCTGACCACCGCCTCGCTGCTGCTGGCCACCGCGCTGGTGCTGCAGAGCGGACTGGGCTTCAGCCCGTTCCACACTGCCCTGATGCATATCCCCTTCGCGCTCGGGGCGATGTTTTCCATCGCCGTCGCTGGACGCCGGCTGTCACTTCGTCTTGGGCGCAACGTGACGCTGGTTGGGGTGGCGGTACAGATGAGCGGCCTGCTGCTGATGGGCTACGGGATCGCCGCAGCGCCGGGGACGCTGCCGCTGACCGCGCTGGGTCTTGGGTTCGGCCTGTGCGGCTGTGGGATGGGGCTTATCTCCGCCCCGCTGCCGGCCTTTGCTATGGCGGCGATACCGGTGGCCCACGCCGGCGCGGCGTCGGGATTATTTCGCACCGGCCAGCAGTTTGGCGCCGCCCTCGGCATGGCGACCCTCGGCGGATTCTATCTGGCGCAAAGCGCCTCCGCACCGGATGCCTGGCGCGGGGCCTTTATCACCCTGCTGACCCTTGGCGCCCTGATCCTGCTGGCGATTGCCGCCCTCAGCCGCCTGCTGCCCGCCTCAGTGCTTCCCCCGGCGGGTAAGCCATGACCTATCGCGTCCGGCAATGGCTGCTATCATGAGGAACCATTTATCAGGACGCACCAGGCTGTAGTACCTATTTTCTGTACACCTGCAACGGGCATACGCCCGGAGAACAATAAAAGGTAAGAACTGATATGGATGAAAACATCGATGTACTGATTATTGGCAGCGGCCCGGTGGGCGCCGCCTTTGCCCGCCGAATTGCCGATCGCAGCGCCGCGCGGATCCTGGTGGTGGAGGCTGGCGAAGCGCTGACCCCCGCGACCGGCGTCAATATCCGTAACCTGGCGCCTGAGCAGCGGGAAGCGGCGTACGCCAGCGCCCGGGCGTTTCCGCTGGCCGCCCTGCCGGAGAGCCTGCCGGCAGACGCTCTGCAGGCGCGGCCGGGCACCCACCTCCTCGACCCGGCGTCGCCCCACAGCGGCATGCCGGCTGCCGCGCTCTCCACTAACCTCGGCGGCATGGGCGTCCACTGGACCTGCGCCTGTCCGCGGCCGGGCGGCAGCGAAGTCATTCCTTTTCTCGATCCCCGAGAGATGGCTGACGTCTGGGAATCGGCAGAGCATTATCTGCAGGTGACCCGCGAAGGATTTCCGGCCACCGCCATCAGCCGGCAAATCGTCGATGCCCTTAACCAGCACTTCGCCAGCGACCGTCCCCCAGCGCGACTGGCGCAGCCTATGCCGCTGGCCTGCGCCGCGACGCCGGAGGGCAAACCGCGCTGGTCCGGCGTCGACGCGGTGCTCGGCGCGCTGGCGGAGGAAGAGACCCGCCGCCAGCGCGGGGTGGAGATCCGCACCGCCACCCTGTGTACCCGGATCCTCAGCGAGAACGGCGTCGCCCACGGGGCGGAGATGCGCGATCTGCGCAGCGGTGAACTGTACGTGGTGACGGCCAAAGCGGTGGTGGTCGCCGCCGATGCGCTGCGAACCCCACAACTGCTGTACGCCTCAGGCATCCGCCCGCGGGCGCTGGGTCGCTGGCTCAACGATCAGCCGCAGGTGATCGCCCTGATTGAAGTGGACGCCCCGCCTGCCGCCGCTGCGCAGGCCAACCCGGTACGCGACGGACGGGACAATGTCTCCGGCGTCACCTGGCTGCCGTTTCATGAGCCCGATTTCCCGTTCCACGGTCAGCTGATGCAGATGGATACCTCACCGATCGCCTTTACCCAGCCGCCGGGAGGCCCGACGAAGCCGGTGGTCGGTCTGGGGCTGTTTCTCGCCAAGGAGCTACGCGAGGAGGATCGGATCGTCTTCAGTGATGACACCGATGCCGTAGGACTGCCGAAAATGCAGCTGAACTACCAGTTAACCGACGGCGATCGCCGCCGGTTACAGCAGGCGGTGGCGGTGACCGAACGCGTCGGCGCCGCGCTGGGCCGCGTGGCGCCCGGTGGAGAAGCCATTATCCTGCCGGCAGGCACCTCGCTGCACTACCAGGGAACCTGTCGCCTGGGAGAAGCAAACGACGGTAGCAGCGTGGCCGATCGCCACTCGCGGGTCTGGGATTTTCACAATTTGTACGTCGGCGGCAACGGCGTGATCCCCACCTCAACCGCCTGTAACCCGACGCTGACCAGCGTCGCCCTGGCGATCCTCGCCGCGGATGATATCGTGGCGCGGCTGCTGTAGCGCCTCTGGCTTACCGGGGTAAAAGCGACCCTGGTTCCCCGCGAAAGGCGACATCGGTCGCCTTTTTTATTGCCGCAAAACCACAACAACTCAATGGTATTTTTGTTTGTGATGGATCACATACGTAATCACAATTTTTCCCCGCGCCGTTCCTGCTCCTACTCTTAAATCCGCGGCGATTCCCGCCGCCACCTGTATCCCTGACCTGCATACTAAAAAACCGCGCCGCCGCCGACGACAGGCGACCCGCGCGATAAAAGGAGAACGTCGTGAGCCATAGCCTGAATCCGCCTCACGCGCCGCAAGCCGGCGCGATCCAGGGCATCATCATCGCCCTGACCGCCTTTCTACCCATCCTGGCGATCGTTTCCCTGGCGCCGGCGGTCCCGACGCTGATCCAGCACTTCGCCGGCATGCCTTATGTCGAAACCCTGGTACCGCTGATGCTCACCGCGCCCGGTCTGGTGATCGCCATCGCCGGGCCCTGCACCGGCTGGCTGGCGGATAAATTTGGCCGCCGTAAACTGCTGCTCAGCGCCACCCTGCTGTATGGCATCTGCGGCACAATGCCGCTCTACATCACCTCCCTGACCGGCATCTTCTGCAGCCGCCTCGGCGTCGGACTGGCGGAGGCGGTAGTGCTGACCATCGCTAACACCATGCTGATCGATTACTTTGACGACAAACAGCGCCGCTTCTGGCTGACGGTGCAGGGGGTAATTGGCCCGGCGCTGGCGGTGCTGGTGCTGGCCAGCTCCGGCTATCTGACCGCCCTGCGCTGGAACGGCGCCTTTATGATCTACTTTGTCGCCATCCTGTTGTTCCTGGCGATGTACTTCTGGATGTTCGAACCGGCTCAGGCGGCCCGTCCGCAGCACGCTGCCCTGGCGGCGCAGCATAATCAGTTTCCGTGGCCGCGAGTGATCGCCCTCAGCGTGCTGACGTTTGTCTGCGCCATCATTTATTACGTGTACACCATCAATGGCGCCAACGCCTTTCATACTCTGCAAAATGCCACTCCGCAGCGTATCGGCCTGATTATGTCGCTGGTCAGTCTCGCCGTACCAGTCGGTTCGCTGCTGTTCGGTCTGGTCTCCCGCCGCTATACGCCGGAGCGCGTGCTCGCAATCATGCTCTGCCTGATGGGGATCGGGATGCTGGTGGTGGGCGAATCGCGGACGGTGATCGCCATGGGGATCGGCTCCGCCATTCAGCAGCTGGGGGCCGGCATGGCGATTAACGCGATGATTTACTGGGTAGGGTCGCTGATTCCGCCCGCCTACTGCGGCCGGGCGATGGGCGCCTGGTCCGGGGCCTTCTTCGCGGGCATGTTCGTCAGCCCGATTATTGTCGGCGCGATCCGCCTGCGGGCCGGGAACGATGTGCTGAGCGCCTTCCTGACGCTCGGCATCGCGGCGCTGGTGCTGGCCGCCGCGATATTTCTTTATACCTTCTCCCGTCATAGCCAGCGCCTGCGTCAGCATAAGCAGGCCAGCGCCTGGCAGTTAGCGAAGTAAGATCCCGCGGCTTAGCCGGCCTCGACGGGGGTGACCAGATAGCTCAGACACATCATGCCCAGATGGCGTTTGAGCTGTTCCCAGTCGCCCTCACCGGCAGCTTCTGCCGCCGACCCCAGGCCGAGGAAGCGGGCCAGCGCGGCATACGAAACCGTAAAGCAGAAGCGGGCGGCCTGTTCCGGCTCGGGGTGGCGGATCTCCGCCGCGGCGTCGAGCAGCTGGTCGATAAAGGTCTGTTCGTTTTTCTGATAAGCGGCTTTACCAATCCCCGCCACGCGCTCATCATCCGCCCGCGCCATAAACGGTCGCAGGATCCCGGCATGGCGGCGCAGATACTCCGCCTGGACATCCATCAGCGCCGGAAGCCGCTGGCGCAGCGGCAGATTGCGCGCGTGCAGCTGCTGGATCAGTTGCTGCCATTCAGCGTCCAGCTCCTGCATCACCTCCATCATGACGGCGATAAACAGATCTTCTTTGCCACCAAAGCGGGCATAAATCGAGCCGACAGAAACGCCCGAGCGTTTACTGATTTCAGCAATGGTCAGCAGCTCAAAGGTGCCTTCATGCAGGATTTCACGGCTGGCGGCCATCAGCCGCTCCAGCGCCACCCGGCTCCGGTCCTGTTTCGGCTGGCGCATCGCGGGAAGATCGGTCATCGCAGTTCTCACCTCTTTATCCATAGAAAACCCCCGCAGTGTATTGCAGTTAGCAACCACGCTGCAAATTACCCGCCCGTCTCACCCGTGGGCCATGTGGCAAAAGTGTGATGGCGGTCATTTTCATTCTTAGATAAACAACTAGAATCATAATTCTAGTTCTATTTAATAATAACAACCACCACACAACCCAGGAGTTGCTATGCGTTTCTCTGTTTTCCTCGTCGGTCGTTCCACTGCCCCCGAGCAGGATCGTTTTGTCATGCAGTCACTGATCGATCACGCGCGCCAGGCCGAAGATCGCGGTTTCGATGCGGTCTTTATGCCAGACCATCACTTTACCGGCTATGCGCCGATGTCCAGCGATCCGTTTGTCTTCGCCGCGTACCTGGCGGGACAGCTGAAAAAGATCCACTTTGGCATGTCAGTCACCACCGTCCCGCTGCACCACCCGGTGCGCTTCGCCGAGCGCGTTAACCTGCTGGATCAACTCACCGAAGGCCGCCTGCTGGTGGGCATCGGCAGCGGCACCACGCCGGAAGAGATGATCGGCTTTGGCGTGAACTACAAGGACGCCTCCAGCCTGCTGCAGGAGAACCTCGATCTGGTCCAGCGGCTGTGGGAGAAAAACATTGAAGACGATCCGATCATCTTCGAGACCGGCCACTATAAAGGCGCGGTGGTCCAGCGCATCGTTCCTGCCCCCTGGCAAAAACCGTTTAACCGCATCATGCCGGTGGCCCTGCGTGAAACCAGCATGCAGCGCGCCGCCGACAACGGCTGGCCGGCCTTTATACCCGCGTTTACTCCGCCGATCCCGGCCAGCAACGATCCGTTTGGCCAGCTGACCCACTATTTCACCCGCTACCGCGATGCCCTGCTCAACGCCGGCCATAGCGACGAGGTGGTGAACCACTGCCTCTCGTGGACCACCCATACCTGGCAGTGCGTCCATATCGCCCCCACCGACGAGCAGGCCCGCGAGGAGATGCTGCAGATCATGGGCTGGTACCAGCAGGCCATCGACCGGGAATATGAATACAACAAGCGGGCAGAAGAGTTCAGCGGCGTCACGCTGCACCGCCATCCGGACTGTTTCAGCGAAGAGTGGATCAAAACCTGGTGCCTGTACGGCAGCCCGGAGACCGTCGCCGAGGAGCTGGAACGCCACCAGCAGCTGGGCATCGGCAACGTGCTGCTCGGCTTCACCAACGGCCCGCTGACCGAGGAGCGCCTGCGCCTGAGCCAGCAGTCGATCTCGTTGTTCGCGGACCAGATCCTGCCGCGCTTTCGCTAATCCGACCGGGAGATCCTGCTATGAATAAGCCTGTTTTCTCGCGCCCGCCGCTGCTGATCGGTATCGGCGGCACTACCCGCCCGGGCTCCAGCACCGAGCGCGCCCTCGCTGCCGCGCTGGCCCATGCCCGCACGCTCGGCGCGCAAACCCAGCTGTTCGGCGGCGCTGAACTGGCGGCCCTGCCGCCGTTTAACCCGGAAGTGACCACCCGTACGCCGCAGGAGGTAGCGTTTGTGGAAGCCGTGCGCCAGGCTGACGGCATTCTGCTGGCCTCGCCGGGCTACCACGGCGGCGTGTCTGGCCTGGTGAAAAATGCCATCGACCTGCTGGAAGATTTGCGCGGCGACAGCCGGGTCTATCTCGATGGCCGGGCGGTGGGCTGCATCGTTACCGCCGCCGGCTGGCAGGGATGCAACACCACCCTCGGCGCCATGCGCGGTATCGTTCATGCCCTGCGCGGCTGGCCGACCCCGCTGGGGGTGACCCTCAACACCGCTGGCGTGTCGCTGTTCGACAGCGAGGGCCGCTGCACCGACGACGCGGTCCAGCGCGCGCTGGCCACCGTAGCCGAACAGGCGCTGGCCTTCACCCCTGACGCCCTCTTACGGAGACATGCCAATGCCTGCGCTCAGTTTGTCGCTTAGCGTTGCCGAAAAAGTACGGCTCACCGCCGGGATGGGGATGTGGTCTACCCACCCTATCCCGCACTCCACGCTGGGATCGGTCACCTTGTCCGATGGCCCGATGGGGATCACCGGCGGCCGGGTTGACGAGCGGGATATTGCCCTGCTCAGCCCCTGCGGGCTGGCGCTTGGCGCCAGCTGGGACCGCCAGCTGGTCAGCCGGGTGGGCGGCGTCATCGGTCAGGAGGCGCTGCGCACCGGGACGCAGGCGCTGCTGGCGCCTAACCTGAACCTGTTGCGCAGCCCTCTTGCCGGTCGCGCGTTTGAGCTTTTTGGCGAAGACCCGCGGCATATCGCCGAGCTGGGCGCGGCGTGGATCGACGGCGTTCAGCGCCAGGGAGTGGGCTGCATCGTCAAACATATGGTCTGTAACGATTCAGAAACCGATCGGCGGACCATGAACGTGGTCGTCGATGAAGCCACCCTGCGCGAAGTCTATTTCTGGCCGTTCGAAGTGGCGGCCAGTCGCGGCGTCTGGGGCATGCTGACCGCCTATAACCGGGTGAACGGGATCTATTGCGCCGAGCAGTATCAGGCCATCAGCCAGTGGCTGAAGCGCGATCTCGACTGGGACGGGCTGGTGATGTCCGACTGGTTCGGCACCCAGAATGGCCCGGCCAGCTTCCGCGCCGGACTGGATCTGGAGATGCCGGGCCCGGCCCGCCATATGGGCGACCACCTGCTGCCTGCGCTGATGGATACCGACAGCGATGCCCGGCGTCTCGACGATGCCGCGGCCCGGCTGGCGCGGCTGGCCGAACGGGTCAGCCATCCCCTGCCCTGGGATAGCTCAGCGGCCGCCCAGGCGCAGCGGCGCCACACGCTGGAGGAAGCGGCGGCGGCGGGGTTTGTCCTGCTGCACAATCGCCAGCGGCTGCTGCCTCTCGACGCGCAGGCGGGACAGCGGCTGGCGGTGATTGGTCCCAACGCCACGACGCCCTGCTTCCAGGGCGGGACCTTTGCCAGAGTGGCGCTGATGCCGGGACTGATCTCCCCTCTAGAGGCCATTCGTCAGCGCTTCTCCGCCGCCGGGGTCGAGATAAGCTATGCCCAGGGGGTAGAGAGCGATTATCGCATCCCGCCTCTGCATCATCTGCCGCTGCGCACCGCCGCCGGCGAACGCGGACTGGACGTTGCCTACGCCACCGCCGCCGGGGAGGTGGTTCACCGGGAGGTGCGCGATGCCTCCTCGCTGATCTGGTTTCGCGATATGCCGGGCGTCGGCGACATGCTGCGCCTGACCGAACGCGCCACCGTAACGGTAAGCTGCCAGTTCACCGCGCCGGTCAGCGGCCGCTACGGCTTCTGGATCGGCGGCACCGGGGAGGTCGCCCTGCAGCTGAACGGCGAACGCGTGGCGATCTTCAATGGCGAGGCGCTGGACGGGGATATCATGGGCAAGCTGATGCAGGCCCCCCATACTCGCCTTGAATTTCCGCTACAGGCCGGGGAATCCCTGACCTTCCGGGCCGAGATGGCGCTCGGTAGCAGTATCGCCCACGGCATCTGGTTTGGCTGCCAGCCCCCGCAAACCATCGATCTGCTGCAGCAGGCGGTCGACCATGCCCGGGCGGCCGACAACGTGGTGCTGGTGATTGGCGAAACGGCCGATGCCGGTCTGGAAAGCATCGACCGCGACGCCACCGCGCTGCCGGCGCATCAGGTCGCCCTGATCCGCGCCGTCTGCGCGGCGAACCCGCGGACGGTGGTGGTGCTGAACGTTGCCCATCCGGTGGATACCGGGTGTCTCGCCGACGCGGCGGCGGTGATGGTCGTCTGGTATCCGGGCCAGGAGTTTGGCCCGGCGCTGGCCTCGGTGCTGGCCGGGGATCGTGAACCTGGCGGTCGCCTGCCGGTCACCTTCGCCCAGCGCCTGGATGACTATCCGGTACGCAGCCTGACGCCGGACGCCGCGGGCGATCTCTGGTATCACGAGCGCCAACAGGTCGGCTATCGCTGGTTTAGCGCCCGCGAACGTCCCGCCGCCTGGGCCTTTGGCCACGGTCTGGGGTATGCCGATATCACCCTCACTGCCGCCGCGCTGACAGGCGACGAGGTAGACGGGCTGCAGCTGCGCTGCCAGCTGCAAAACCGCGCCGCCCGCGACGGGAAAGCGGTGGTCCAGCTCTACCTGCGGGGGCCGCAGACGGCGTGGTCGGCGCTGGCGGAGTTTGCGGCAGTCAGCGTCCCGGCGCACGACGAAGCCACCCTGACTCTTGACCTGCCGCGTCACGCGTTGCAGCGCTGGCAGGTGCCTGCCCAGGAATGGCAACTGGCCAGCGGCCCCTGGCATCTGGCTGTGGGTTTCGCCAGCGACGATATCCGGGCAACCTTCGATTTCGTGCTGACCCCCGACGGGAAAATCAGCCACCGGGGCTAAGTCCGGATCGATGGCAAAGAGGGTCGGCAACGTGCCGACCCTCTTTTTTTGTCCATGCGCCAACCGGTTCGCGAAAAAAACCGCCCGGCGGCAGCGTACCGGCGGGCGGGGTTAAAATCCTCAGGTGGTCTGTGGTCAGAAGTTCCAGTACATGGAGGACTGCCAGAGAACCGCCGACTCATGCTTCGGCACCAGCGTCGGGTTATCCTGCCAGGTGATACCGTTGATCCAGTAAATGCCTTTGGTCAGGCGCAGAGCGTGCGACAGGGAGATGGCGTTGATGCTCTGCGGCGCCTCCATCCCGGCCTCGCCGACATAATCGCGGAACTTTTTACTGATAAAGGATCGGGTATAGCCCAGCGAGGTCATATCCTGCTCGCGGCCGGGAAACAGGCCGATATCAAAGAAGGTGACCTGGAAGTCGCTGGTGTAAGCGTTGCGATCGTCCGGAGCATAGTCCGCTTTCACATCAAGATACAGCCCCAGCGGAAGCCCTTTTTTCGGCTGGGTCAGCTGCACAGTGTTGGCGACATAGAACGCGTAGTTATTGCTGCTGTCACCAGGCTGGTCAAAATACTGGTAGTGCGAGGTGTTGTAGATTGCCCCGGCACGGAACCACAGCGAGCGCTGCGACTCGCCCGCCGGCTGCTTAAAGCCAAACTCATCCACCAGAATCGGGTTGGCGCCATCAACGTGCCATTTCAGGCCCGAGGGGTTCTGCTCCACATCGTCGAGGTGTCCGGCAGGCGACATACTGCGGCTGACGGCAAAGTTGTTATAAAACTTCTTTTCGCTATCGCGGACGATGGCGGTGAAGGTCGGCGTCGGCGCGTTAAGACTGATCCCCACCTGCACCGGGATCACGCTGGTCGGCCCCAGCGCGGCTGATGAAGAGTTGCCCCCCAGCACCATGCCGTAAAACTGGCGAATTAACGGATAAAAACCATATTGCAGCTCCAGCTGGCCGTTTAATAAGGGTTGGTTCACCGCCAGCACCGCAATATTATGCAGTTCCGGATAACTGTCATGATAATTCGAGGTCGCCCACTGGGGAGAGAAAGTAAATTGTGCGTCTTTAGTAAAGCCAATTCGGCTTAAATCGTAGGTGACGTTCAAAGACATATTTTGCGACCAGGTAAAACTTTGCCCGGCATATTGTTGCGGGTTGGCGGACTGACCTTTCAGATCGTACATCACCATCGGGTTCCAGCTTAACTGGACGCCCCAGCCACGGTCGGCCAGCGCGCTGCGAAAGCCGCCAATATCGCCGATAAGCGACTCGCAGGTCGACGGAGGGCTGACAACCTGCGCGGAGCGGGTATTGAGTTTATCCAGTTGCTCACAGGTCCAGGTATCCGCCAGCGCGGTACTGGAGAATATCGCCAGCGTCAGCGCCGAAAGGGGAAAAATTATTTTCTTACTTACGTCGGTACAGCAGAGACTCATAATAAACCCTCATTTTTATTTTTTGCAGGTAAGATGCGCCATATCGTGAAAAATAAATTCGTCACAATACGTTTATTAACAGGGATTAATTAGGCTGAAAGTTAACGCTAAATAAGGTGTACGCTTTTTTTAAATAATGGCCTCCCGTTCCCGCCGGGAGGCCGGCGGGCGTATGGTGATATCGTCGTCAGGTGAAATTAGCGGGCCAGCGCGCGGCGGCCCCCCATCCGGGCGCTGGCGATGCCCGTCATACCGGCGATAGCCAGCGTCAACAGCGCAAACCACAACAGGCTGTGCTGCAGGCTGCCGGTAACACCATTCAGCAAGGTCATCAGAACCGGACTGATGAACATACCGAGGAAAAAGAAGGTATGCCAGATGCCGATCCCCGTCGCGCGATGCGGCGCCGGCAGGGTCTTCATCATCCAGGCCAGCATCAGGGGGATCAGCATTCCGTTACCGATTTGCGCGACGAACCCGGCCGCCACGCCGGCCAGCGGATTGCGGGCCACAGCGATAAACAGCAGGCCGAAACCAAAAATGGCGTAAAACAGCAAAAACTGCCTGTCGATACGCTGCTTCGCGCTGCGGCCATACAGCCAGGCCCCCAACGGTACCCCCACCCCAGCCATGGCGGTAGCGATGCCGATCTGGCTACTGGAGGTCAGCCCGAGCTGACTGAACACCAAGCTTATCTGCAGCGGCTCGAGAAAGTAGAGGATCGCACTGCCAAGGGTAATCAGGCCGATCGCCGCCATTTTGCGCCGCGGAAAAGCGACGTCCTTCTCGTCAGCGATATTGTCCGCGCGATGGCGGAGTGCCGGTTCAGCGGTGAACAGACACAGGCCGATAAAGACCGGGATCGCCAGGGCATACAAATAGATCGGCCCATACCAACCCAGGGTTCCCAGCAGGCCAGCGCCCAGCACAATCAGCGTCGACAGTACCGACCCCATGCCGCTCTGCACCGCCAGCCATTTACTGCGCGCCTCGCCGGCAAAGTAGTCGCCAATCAGCGCATTGGCGGTGGTGAGGATAAAAGCGTCGGCGATGCCCATCACCAGCCGCGCCAGCAGAATGGTATGCAGATCGTCGAGCATCACCGGCAGCAGGCCAAACACCGCGTACACGCCGGTGGCGGCGATCAGCAGACGGCGACGACTCAGGCGATCGCCCACCATTCCGGCCAGCGGCGCCAGCAGCGCCATGCTCACCGCCGGTAAGGTGATGATCATCGGCACCAACAGCTGAGCGTGCGGCTGCGCGGCAAAATGGCTGAACAGGATCGGCATCACCGGCAGCATGGTCAACGTCCCCATGATCGGCAGCAGGGCAGCCAACATCAATAACATCGCCTGTACGGCCCCCGCCTCGCGCGGGATTGCTGAAACCTTGTGCATCACCATCTTCCGCTCTCCGTCACTGCCCTTTATTTAGAATATGAATTACAGTTCTATTTTTTATCGATAAAGAAAGGCGTTTTGCGCCCCGGCATACTGGCTGACAACGCATTAGCGAACTCAGCACACATACCGTTCTACCCTACCGGATGCAGGTGGCGTGGACTGCGATTGCTATCACAATTAACACAATGCATTCACATTAAATTAACATAACCATCCACAGTATCAGGCGTTCAGGCGTCGACAATCGCCACCGCGCGGATAAACCCGGCCGAACCGCGGCGAATCTTGTAGGGAAAGCAGCTCACCCAGAAGCCGTGGTCGGGAAGCTGCTCCAGGTTGCTCAGCTTCTCCATTTGCCCATAGGCGATCTCCCTGCCGGCTTTATGTCCTTCCCAGATCAGCCCGGCGTCGCCGCTGGCTTGAAAGCGTTCGCGGGTAAAGTGGAAGGGTGCATCCCAGCTCCAGGCGTCGGTGCCGACAACCCGTACGCCCTGCTCCAGCAGCCACAGCGTCGCCGCCCGACCAATGCCGCAGCCGCGCTGGAGATAGTCCGGCTGGCCGTAGCGGGCGCCGGCTGCGGTATTGATTAACACGATATCCAGCGGCGACAGGCAATAGCCTATCCGCGCCAGCTCGCGCTGCAGATCCTCCGGCTGCAGGATCGCCCCGTCGGCGACGTGGCGGAAATCCAGCCGGACGCCGGGGCGCAGGCACCACTCCAGCGGCAGCTCATCGATGCCAAACGCCGGTTCGCCGCCGTTGGTGGTCGAGCTGTAGTGCCAGGGGGCGTCCATATGGGTGCCATTGTGCGGCGTCACGGTCAGGCGCTCGGAGGCCCAGGCCTCCTCTCCCGGCATCTGCGATTTTTCCAGTCCCGGGAACATCGCCGCCATTTCCGGCCATCCCTGCAGATGATCCTGATATTCAATGTTCGGCAGCAGCGGCGGCGGATCGGTCCAGGGATTGTTATCCAGGGTAACGGAAAGATCGACCAGCCGACGCCCTTGTAAAAGATTGATCATGGTTTACTCCATTAACATCACAACGTGTTGATCCAGCACGCCAAACAGCGGCCGGCCATCGGGAGCGTGGGCTGCCATCGTCACCCGCTCACCCGGGGATAAAAACGGCGTGCGCGGCTCGCCGTGGGCCAGCATCTCCATAGCCCGCACCTCGGCGATACAGCTGGCGCCGCGGCTGGCGTCCGGCCCGGACACCGTGCCGGAGCCCACCACCGTCCCGGCGCGCAGGCGGCGGGTCTGCGCCGCATGGGCAATCAGTTCGCCAAAATGGAAATGCATCTCGCTACCAGACTGGCAGCCAAACGGCTCGCCATTGCGCGTCACTTGCAGCGTCAGCGCCACCCGCCCATGCTGCCAGGCCTCCCCCAGTTCATCCGGGGTGAGGGCCACCGGCGCAAAAGCCGAGGCGGGTTTGGCGTGAATAAAACCAAACCCGGTCTGCATCTCGCGCGGCGCCAGCGTCCGCAGACTGATATCGTTGAGCAAGACGATCAGGCGGATATAGCTCAGCGCCTGCTGCGGCGAGCAGCCCTGCGGCACCTCGTCGACCACCACCGCGAATTCGCCCTCAAAGTCGAGGCCATCCTCGACCCGGCGGCAGCTTATCCCGGCGTGAGGGGGAAGAAAGTCGTCCCCGCTGCCCTGATACATCAGCGGCGTCTGGTCGGCGCCAGCAATCGGCGGCAGATGAAAGGCCCGCTGCATGCGCTCGCCATGGCTGAGGAAGGCCGAACCGTCCAGCCACTGCCAGGCGCGGGGCAGCGGCGCCAGCAGACGCCAGGGATCATAGGGTTGTGCCGCCGGGTAGCGGCGCGCATTGAGCGCCTGATAGCGCGCTTGCAGCGCAGGCCAGACGCGCGGGGCCAGCTCCAGCGCCTGCTGGAGCGTCGGAGCGATATCCGCCGCATCGGCCATCAGCGTCAAATCGTGCGAGACGACCACCAGGCAGCCGTCGCGTTCACCGTTATCTCGTGTTGCCAGTTTCATGACCTGCCTCCTCATGCAGACAGAGCCAGCCGTCGGCGTCCACGTCGCCAGCCAGCGGACTCAGACGTTGGCCGGCGCAGGCGCCCTGCACGCAAAGGCCGCTGTCCGGCATAAAAATCGCCCCGTGGGCGAAGCAGACCAGCCGGTCGCCCCGGGCGTTGAGAAAAGCGTCCTGCCGCCAGTTCATCGGGGTATCCAGATGCGGACAGCGGTTGCGCCACAGATAGAGTGTTCCCTGATAGCGGCAGGCAATTACCGTCGCCTGCCCGCAGCCCGTAGGGTCAAATCCCCGTGCCTGGCCCTCGGCCAGACTGTCGGCACGGCACAGACGAACCATCAGCGGGCGTTATCCGGACCGGGGGCCCATTTCTCACGATATCCCAGCAGGAAGTATTGTGAGTTATCGGCCCCCGGCAGCGCTTCGCGCGGCTGCCAGTGATCGTCGTGCTGATCCATATCGGCGTCATATTCGATATGACACCCGAGCGGGCTGTTGAAGTACCAGAACCAGTTCGATCCCAGCTGATGGCGCCCCGGCCCCCAGAAGGTCTGATACCCCTTCTGCTGAAAGCGGCTACCGGCCATCATCAGCTCGGTAGGGCCGCCGAGATGGAAGGTAAAGTGTTCAATACCGGTCATAAACGGCGGAGCCTGGATCAGAAACAGGGTATGGTGATCCTGGGTGCCGGCGGGCCGCAGGAAGGGGCCGACGTGGGTGAAGCGATCGGTACAGACAAAGCCCAGCCGTTGATAGAAGGCTTCAGCGCGCGCGGCGTCCGGCACAAAATAGACCACATGGGAAAGCGAACGCGGCTCTGCCGCCATGTCAGCGCTGGCCCCCGTCTGGTTGACCGGCCGCCCGGCGAGATCCCCCGGGGCATTGATTTTCTCCCCTTCCCGCTGCAGCGGCTGGCGCTGGCTGACGCGAAAACCAAGGGCAAAGCCGGCATCATCGACGCAGCGCAGTACGCCGTCGGCGCCAAGCTTCACCTCACGATCGCGGCGCAGCGTCTCGGCAATCACCTCCAGCGTGGTGCTATCCGCCACGCCATAGACGGTTTCCCGCAACTGACTGCCGCTGGGCAGCGCCGCTGGCAGCGACGGATCGTCACGCTCCCGCAGCAGCACCCCGGTACCATCCAGCGCGCTAAAAAAACCGTTCTCCTGCTCGCGTAAACCGTAGTCGAGAAGAAATTGCCGGCAACCCGCCAGGTCATCGACGCCAAATACCAGATAATCCGGGCCAAGAATATTCATCGCGGTTGTTCCTTATGCGTGTTCAGGCCACCCGGCCGCCGAGGGTTTCCGCCACCCAGTCAGCGATGTAGTGCCCGGCGTTAATCGAGTTGTCGAAGCTGGAGTGCTGCACACCGCCCTCGCGGTCAGTGAAAATTTTTAGCTCGCGGCGCGGGCTGTTCACCAGCTGGTCGTAGGTGCGCTGCGCCCATTTCACCGGGATCTGCGAGTCCTTTTCACCATGGGTGACGAGGAAAGGCACCCGTATGCGGTCGAGGACGCCGTCGAGATGGACGTTCTCCGCAAGGCGCATAAAAGCGTCGATATCCTCGCCGCCCCACACCCAGCGCACGTGCTGCCAGTAGTGCGGTACCGGAAAATCCCCTTCGCGTTCGCGGCGGCGCTGCTGTACCTCACGCCAGTCGTGATTCGCCCCCCACACCACGCCGCAGGCGAAACGCGGCTCAAACGCCACCGCCCGCGGGCAGTAATAGCCGCCCAGCGAGACGCCTTCCATGCCGATGCGCCCGGCATCCACCTCCGGGTGCTGCTCCAGCCAGTCAACGATCCGGCTGGCCCAGTGCTCGCTGTCATAGCGGGCCTTCATGTCGTGAAGACGCAGCGCTTCACCGGTCCCCGGCTGGTCGACCACCAACGAGGAGACCCCGCGCTGTGCCAGCCACTGCGGTAACCCCACCAGATATTTCATCTCTTTGGTGGAGTCGAGGCCGTTGACCTGCACCAGCAGCGGCGCACGGCCGGTCACTCCTTCGGCGCGGACGTAGAGTGCCGACAGGGTTTTACCCTCGTAGGGGATAGTCACCCGCTGACAGTTGGCATGGGTATGGTGCAGCCCGGTGGCAAAGACATCGAGAAAGCGGCGGTACAGCGCATCGCGGTCCGGCGCGCCATGCGCCTGCAGGCGCTCGCAGGTCAGGTAATAGTTGGCCGCCCGGAGATACTTCTCTCCCGCCGACAGCCGCCGTCCTCGCGCTTCATCTTCGCCCGCCAGCGCGCATAATTTATCGGCCATGCGGGACCAGGTTTCCCGGAACGCGCGGGTGCCTTCGGCGTCGGGATGCTCGGACGCGGCCAGCAGCGGCGCGCACATCTCTTCGATCTCACCGATGCGGGCGCCCATCTCGATGGAGAGATCCACCGACAGGTTCCAGACATAGTTTTTAGGGAAATAGCGAAACATAGGGTCATCCTTCAACATTCAGTCGCAGTCGCTTTAGCGCAGGCACTGTCACATAAAGCACCTGCGGGCGACCAATCATGTCTCAGGATGTCAGGTATCGACGGAAGCAATACCCGTGGGTTAGCTTGCGCTGGCGACGATTTTTGCCTTCAGCCAGCCGAAGATAGGATCGTTATCCAGCGAGCGGTGCCAGCCGATAAATTCGCGCATCATCGGCAGGGTCACCGGGACCGGGAAAAGACGCAGCGGCAGCATCGCCGCGTACTGTTCCGCCAACCGCCGGTGCAGCGTGGCGATCCGCGAAGTGCCGATTAGCAGCTGCGGAACGCAATGGTAGCTGTGAGTCACCACCTCGATACGACGACTTAGCCCCGACTCGGCAAACAGATTGCCCTCCAGCCCCGGCTGCCGCTCACGGCCAAAGACCACCGACACGTGCCCCAGCTGTTGCCAGGCGTCGAGGGTCAGCGTCTCGCCGGTGTGGGGATTGTCCGCCCAGGCCAGGCAGACAAACTCTTCGTCAAACAGCGCTTCGGCAGGATGGTCAGCGGCCATAAAACGTTCCGGCGCCACGATGATATCCAGCTCGCCGCGGTTGAGCATGCCGGTGGACTGGGCGTCAGGCGAGAAAAACTCAAAGGTCATACTCGGCGCTTCCTGATGTACCGCCTGCAGCGCATCCTTCAACATCACGTTGATCACATAATCCGAGGCCATAATGCGAAAATGGCGCTTGCTGGTTGCCGGCTCATCCACTGGCCGGCGGGCAATAGAGGTCTGAATTTTCATCAGCACGTCGCGAACCGGCTCCCGCAGCTCTTCCGCCAGCGGCGTGGGCCGCATCTTTCTGCCCACCTGGGTGAGCAGGTCGTCCTCAAAGTAGGTGCGCAGCCGGTTGAGTACCCCGCTGGTGGCAGACTGGGTCATATGCAACCGGCCCGCCGCGCGCGTAATGTTCTGTTCATCCAGTAACACATCCAGTGCCACCAGTAAGTTCAGGTCAAGATGTTGATAACGCATGGGTCCCCCGGCGAGAAATGGCGTGCTTATCCTGTGGCTTAATTTAACTTTTCTGCAACTTTTTGTTTTCAATTTCCACGGCGATATTGTTTTTTGCGATAGCGATCATTCTTTATCGCGATTAGTCAGCGTGCTGCTCCGTTGGTTAACGTCCTGCTCTCTATCCCCTTGAGAAAACACCTACGATGAATATCCATAACGCATTAATCGTTGGCGGCGGCATCGGCGGATTATGCACCGCCATCGCTCTCCGCCAGGCCGGCGTCGCCGTCGATGTGGTGGAGATCCAGCCGCAGTGGCGGGTCTACGGCGTCGGTATCATTCAGCAGAACAATGTTGTGCGCGAAATGCAGCGGCTTGGCGTGTTGGAACGCTATCTGGACGCCGCCTGGCCGTTTGACAGCGTCTCAGTGCATACCCTGAGCGGCCAGCAGTTAGCCAGCTTTCCCGGCGAGCGGCTGGCGGGCGAACAGTTCCCGGCCAACGTCGGTATCTCCCGCCTGGCCCTGCACCACGTACTCTGCTCCACCGCGCAGGAGCTGGGGGTCAGGCTGACCACTGGCGAGAGCATTGACGCCTTCCGTCAGCATGATGATGGCGTGGAGGTGAGCTTCAGCCGCGGCGGCGAGGGGCGCTACGATCTGCTGGTGGGCGCCGACGGAATCTACTCCCGGGTGCGCGGCATGCTCTACGGTGAGCGCTATCAACCTCGCTTTACCGGCCAGGGCGTGTGGCGCTACAACTTTCCGCGGCCGCCAGAGGTGGATCATCTGATGTGCTTTATGGGCGAGGGGTGCAATTGTGGGCTGGTGCCGTTGGGGGAAAATCTGATGTATCTGTTTATCACCTCCCATGAAGCGGATAACCCCCGCTACACCCGCGACCATCTGGCGGCGGAGATGCGCCGTCGTCTACCGCCCGGCGCGGGGTTACCGGGCAGCCTGCGCGAGCACATCGTTAGCAATGAAGAGGTGGTCTATAAGCCACTGGAAGAGCTGTTCGTCGACGCGCCCTGGTATCAGGGGCGGGTCGTACTGGTGGGCGACGCGGTTCACGCCACCACCCCGCATCTCGGTCAGGGGGCGGGTATGGCGATTGAGGATGCCATCGTGCTGCGCGAAGCGCTGCAGCAGACCGACAGCGTAGCAGCCGCGCTGGCGCACTTTGACGCCCGCCGCCGGCCGCGCTGTCAGCAGATCTGGGCCGCCTCGCTGCAGGTGGGCGAGAGTGAGATCCACCGCGATCCCCATTTTGACCGCCAGCAGGCGATCAGCGATATGATGACCCTGACGGCGAGGCCGATATAAGCCCTGCCCGGCCCCCTCCGCCGGCTACGCTGGCGGATTTTTTCCCCTTTCCCCAGACGCTAATCTCTTATCACCGAAGATATTCTTCCCGCGCAGCGTGATATTTGACGCCTCTCCGCTCACATGGCTAAGGTATATTTCATTTCTCCCCTTCATCATGGAAAGGAATATACGGATATGAATATTCTCTCGGCAGAGTTTTTCAAATATGCGATAGCGATTATCACGTTGATTATTCAGATTGTCGCCGTGCGTTCAGGTTGGGTATTTCCCAAAGATAAAATATTCACCTCGCGCAAAAATATCAGTGAATTCGCCGCCGCACTGCACAAAAATAGTGACGACCCCGATCTGCAACGGATCGCATACGAATATGGTATCGCCGCGCTGACCAAAGATAAAAACCTGACCATGGCGCAAAGAAAGATATTGTTGAAATGCAAAAATCCGGTCAGCGATATTGATAACTACAGTAAATGCCAGCATCTGATTTCGGTCAATGATGAGAAAAGCATATTCAAATGGAAAAAATGGGGTTACCGCTTCTGGTTATACCGTAAGGCTGTCGAAGTCGTTAGTCTGGTGCTCTATTTTATTGGCGGCTTCTTAACGGCGCTGCCTTTCCTGTATGAAGGCCTCGCCAGCCCGGCGGTGATTGACAGAATTAATCATTTATCGCGTCTGCAAAAATTGAGTATGGCGAGTTATCTGTTTGCCTGCGGGATTTGTCTGGCGCTGATCTGCCTGCACAAACTCTCCACCATCGCGATTGCGGAAAAAACCATTAAAGCGAATCGCTAACCACTGCGCTGCCCCGCGACCTGTCCACACCAGCGGCGCCTAACCCTGTGGATAACCTGGAGGCAGTTGCCTGGCAGCCGCAGCCCGGGCGGGCTACCGGCCGCCGTTCGTTTTTTGAACAGGGAAAACTCCCCCGCCGGGCAGCGCGCTAAGCGCGAAAATCACCACCCAGGCACAGGGAAGCGCCCGCCCCGCTTAATAATTCCACTTCGGCCGCGCTACCGTATTTTTCTTCAGCAGATCGCGGAACGCTTTCAGATAGGGTTCATTGCTGCGCCCGCGCTTACAGATGGCCGAGAACGGCGACTGAAAGCCAAACTCGTTGGGCAGCAGCACCCGCAGGCGGTTCTCTTTGATCCACGGCCAGGCGTAATGCTCCGGCAGATAGCCAATATATTTCCCCGAGAGGATCAGCAGCAGCTGGGCGTCGACGGTCTCGACGGTGGCGCTCCCTTTGCTGAAGCCCCGACGGCGGAGATCGCTGGTGTTCCAGTAGCTGCGGGTCACCAGCGGGCACTGGCTGATCTGCTCTTTATCGAGCTGGCGGCTGAAGAACATCGGGTGCAGATCGCTGCAGTAGAGCCAGTGCTGTTCACGGTACAGCGGCTCGCTGATGATGTTATGCACCTGCGAGTTGTAGCTGCCGATAGCCAGGTCGATATGGTTGTTCAGCACGCCGTTCTGTTGCTCCGCCGGGGTGCGGATAATCAGTTTGATATGCACATGGGGAAATTTGTCGCTGAAGCTGCGCAGAACCACCGGCAGCGAGAGCGCCGTTTCGGTCTCGATGGAGTCGAGCGTCGAGATGCACAGGGTGCCGCTGTGCTCCCCTTTGAGCAGCGCCGACTGCCGCTCCAGCTCATTGAGTTCGCTCAGTACGCGGATCGCCTGCTGTAAAAACTGCTGACCTTTCTCGGTCAGAGAAAAGCCGCCGCGCCCGCGCTGGCAGAGGGTGAAGCCGAGCTGTCCCTCCAGCTGCGACATGGCATTGCTGATGGCGGAGACCGAAATACCCAGCTCCTGCTGGGCCCGGCTGTAGCTCTCCAGGCGGGCCACCGCCTCGAAAACCTGCAGCTGGCGAATATTGAGGCTGGCGTCGTGATGCATCGTATTTAGTTCACCAATAAATGAACTGAGTATTTACGCCAGACGATGTAAAGTCCAGCGCGGGTTGCGCACTATCTCTCCTGTTACGTTTCATCCGTCAGATTCAGGAGCAGACATGGATAACCTCTTTCACCAACCGCAGGGTGGCAATGAGATGCCACGCTTCGCCGGACGCGCCACAATGATGCGCCTGCCGTTTATCGAAAATTTACAGGGACTTGACGCGGCATTTGTCGGCATTCCGCTGGATATCGGCACCTCGCAGCGCTCGGGCACGCGCTACGGACCACGCTATATTCGCGCCGAATCGGTGATGATCCGTCCGTACAATATGGCGACCGGCGCCGCGCCGTTCGACTCGCTGTCGGTGGCTGATATCGGCGATGTGCCGATCAATACCTACAGCCTGCTCAAATCGGTGCAAATTATCGAAGATTACTACACCGGTTTGAATAGTTATCCGCTGATCCCGCTGACCCTCGGCGGGGACCACACCATTACCCTGCCGATCCTGCGGGCGCTGACCAAAAAACATGGTCCGGTGGGCCTCATCCACGTCGACGCCCATACCGACACCAATGATGAGATGTTCGGAGAGAAAATCGCCCACGGCACCACCTTCCGCCGCGCCGTTGAGGAGGGACTGCTCGACCTCAAACGGGTGGTGCAGATTGGCCAGCGCGCCCAGGGCTATGCCGCCGGCGACTTCCAGTGGGGCGTTGACCAGGGCTTTCGCCTGGTGCAGGCGGAGCAGTGCTGGCATACCTCGCTGGCGCCGCTGATGGCCGAAGTCCGCCAGCAGATGGGCGACGGGCCGGTGTATCTCAGCTTTGATATCGATAGCCTCGATCCCATCTGGGCTCCAGGAACCGGGACGCCGGAAGTTGGCGGTCTGACCTCCATTCAGGCGCTGGAGATCGTCCGCGGCTGCCGCGGCCTGAATCTGATTGGCGCCGATCTGGTCGAGGTCTCGCCCCCCTACGACGTGAGCGGTAATACCTCCCAGCTGGCGGCCAACCTGCTGTACGAGATGCTCTGCGTCCTGCCCGGCGTGAAGTACGCCTGAGGAAGCCGCCATGGAGCTGAAATGCTTTCGCACCCTCTGGGGAGTGACGACCCCCTGGCCGCAAACGCTGGATGAACTGCAGCGTGTCGGCTGCTGCGGTATCGAAGCCCGCGTGCCGTTAACGGTGGCCGAGCGGCGGCAGCTCGCCGACCGCCTGCAGGCGTCGGGGCTGGAGTATATCGCCATTCTTTTCAGCGGCGGCGGGGTGCTCCCCGCCCAGCATGAAACGCCCGAGCAGCATCTGGCGCGCCTGCAGTCCCGCTTCGCCGAGGCCAGCGGCCTCAACCCGCGCTTTGTCAATTTGCTGGCGGGCAACGATCGCTGGCCGCTGGCGCAGCAGGTCGATTTTCTCGGCAAGGCGCACGAGCTGGCCGCCGGGTTTGGTTTGACCTGCAGCTTTGAAACCCATCGCGCCACCTCGCTGTACAGCCCGTGGCTCACCCTGGAGATCATTCAGCAGCTCCCCCAGCTGCGCTTTACCGCCGACATCAGCCACTGGGTGGTGGTCAGTGAGCGCCTGCTGGATGACCCCAGCGATGACTTCAGCGCCTTTATCGACCGCGTGCATCACGTGCAGGCCCGGGTGGGCTACGACCAGGGGCCGCAGGTGCCGCACCCGGCGGCGCCTGAGTATCAGCCGGCGCTGGCCTTTGCCGAGCGCTTCTGGCAGCAAATCTGGCGTTCGCAGCGCCAGCGCGGCTACCCGCAGACCACGCTGACCCCGGAGTTTGGCGCCGACGGCTATCTGCACCATCTGCCGTTCACCAACGTTCCGGTGGCCGATCTCTGGTCGCTCAACGCCTGGATGGCCGCGCGCCAGCAGGCCCACTTTCAGCAGTTTTTATCGCTCACTGAACAGGAACCGCAGCCATGACCGCCGTGAAGCACGCTTTTACTGAACTCCCGACCATTGATATCCGCGATCTGGCCGGCGATGACCTCGCCAGGCGTCAGGCGGTGGCCGACGCCATCGGCCGCGCGGCGCGCGAGGTGGGCTTTTTCTACATCACCGGCCACGGCATCGACCCGGCGCTGATCGCCGGCGTCCGCGAGGCGGCGAAGCAGATCTTCGCCCTGCCGATGGAGGAGAAGATGAACTATTACATCGGCCACTCCAAAAGCCATAAGGGCTACGTTCCGGAAGGAGAAGAGATCTACGGCTCCGGCAAGCCGGACCATAAAGAGGCTTTCGATATCGGCTTCCAGGCAGCGGATGACCATCCGCTGGTGCTCGCCGGTACGCCGCTGATCGGCGCCAACGAGTGGCCCGATCTGCCGGATTTCCGCGCGCGGGTGCTGGCCTACTACGACGCGGTTTTCGCCCTCGGCCACCGTCTGTTCGACGCTTTCGCCCTCGCGCTCGGCCTGCCGGAAGGGTATTTCAAACCGATGGTGACCTGCCCGCCGGCTAAGCTGCGGCTGATCCATTACCCGTTCGACGCCAGCGTCGAAGATGTTCCCGGAATTGGTGCACACACCGACTATGAGTGCTTCACCCTGCTGCTCGCCGACCAGCCCGGCCTTGAAGTTCTCAATGAAGAAAGCGTGTGGATCGATGCACCTCCCGTCAAGAACGCCGCCGGAGAAGAGGCGTTCGTGATCAATATCGGCGACATGCTGGAAGTGCTCAGCGCTGGCACATTTGTTGCTACAGCCCACCGGGTGCGCAAAGTGCCGCAGGAGCGGTACTCCTTCCCGCTGTTTTTCGCCTGCGATTACCACACGCTGATCCGTCCGCTGCCGACTTTTCTCGCCGCCGGCGAAGCCGGTGAATATCAGGAGCTCAGCATCGGAGAGCATATGTGGAGCCAGGCCCTGCAAACCTATCGCTACCTGCGCGAAAAGGTCAATCGCGGTGAACTTCAGCTACCGGAGCGCGCGCGCGGCACCAATACGTTTGGCCATTTGAAAAAACAGGCACAGCAAAAAACCCCCTAACCACCCGTGAGGATCCATGATGACTAGCACCCTGAAAATAATCTCGCGCCGTGTCGCGCTTACCCTTGCCGTCAGCGCCTGTTTTTCCCCTGTCACCCAGGCGGCGGAACTGCTGACCGAGGGCGTCTTTAAGGTGGGGATGGAGGTCACCTACCCGCCGTTTGAGTCCTATGACAGCAATAACAATATCGTCGGTCTCGACCCGGAGTTTGCCGCGCTGATCGCCCAACATCTGCAGGCCAAACCGCAGCTGATCGACACCAAGTTCACCAGCCTGATCCTCGGCATCGGCAAGAAATATGACGCGGTGATCTCCGGGATGTACGTGACGCCGGAGCGCCAGAAACAGGCCGACGCCATCCCTTACGCCCTCTCCGGCGCGTCGATCATCGCCCTGAAGGGCGGCGCGGTGCAGCCGAAAACCGAAGATGAGCTGTGCGGTGTGAAGGTCGGTCTGCAGGCGGGCACCACCTGGGTGACCAGCCTGAAAAAACACTCCGATGAGTGGTGCCTGAAAAACGGCAAACCGGCCATCACCATTCAGGAGTTCCCGACGGCGCCGGAAGCCTCCCAGGCGCTGCTGTCGAAGAACATCGGCGCTCAGCTTGAGATTGCCCCGGCAGCGCAGATCATCGTCGACAAGAGCCGCGGCCGCCTGGCGATAAGCTCTACGCGCCTGGTCTACCCGCTGCCGCTGGGGATCTACGTCGCCAAAGGCAACACCGAGCTGGCGGAGGCGATCAAGGCCACCCTGGCCACGCTGAAGGCCAACGGCCAATATGCCGCGTTGATCAAAAAATACAACTTAGAAAGCATCGATTAAGACAATAAGCACTGCGCAACAGGAGTCAGTATGGCGTTCGATTGGGGATACTTTTTTTCATTGTTTAGCATTGGGGCATTCTGGCAGGCGTGCGTGACTGTCATCGTAATCAGCACCTTGTCCTGGGGGATCGGCCTGGTGGTCGGTTTTCTGTTAGCCTGCGCGAAGCTCTCGGCGCCGCGCTGGGTCAAGATCCCCGTCGAACTCTATATCTGGTTTTTTCGCAGCGTGCCGCTGATGGTGCTGCTGGTGTTTGTCTACAACCTGCCGCAGCTGTTTCCGGTGACCCAGCCGCTGCTCGGGGTGCCGTTTATCGCCGGGCTGGTGTCGATGACCGTCACCGAGGCGGCCTATATGGCGGAGATCCACCGCGGCGGGCTGCTGTCGGTGGCCAAGGGGCAGAGCGAGGCAGGCCATGCGCTGAGCTTCAGCTTTATCGGCATCCAGCGGCTGATCGTGATCCCTCAGGCGTTTCGCATCTCGCAACCGACGCTGATCAATGAATACATCACCATCATTAAGCTGAGCTCGATTCTGTCGGTGGTCTCCTTACCCGAGCTGCTGCTCACCGGCCAGCGCTTGTATGCGCAGAATTTCCTTGTGATGGAGACCCTGCTGGCGGTAGCGGTGTACTACGTGATGGTGGTTACCGTCTTCACCTGGCTGTTCCGGGCGCTGGAAAATCGTCTCGATATTCAGCGTAAGCGTCCGCAAACCCTCAGCGAGGCGGAATGCCAGGCGCTGCGCCAGAGCCTGCCGGCGCTGAGCGAAGAGAGCAACACCCCGGCCGTCAACGGCGCGCCGCCGGCGCTCGATCTGCGGGGCATTCGCAAATCCTGGGGGCAGCATGAGGTGCTGAAAGGCATCGATCTGCAGGTGGAGAACGGGGAGGTGATCAGCATCATCGGCCCGTCCGGCTCCGGCAAAACCACCCTGATCCGCACCATCAACGCCCTCGAAAGCCTTGATGGCGGGGAGATCATTCTCTACGGCGAGGACTATCTTAAGGGCGGAGCCATCGTCGACAAACGCCAGATGCGCGCCGGGGTACGGCGCATCGGCATGGTCTTCCAGAGCTTCAACCTGTTCCCCCACCGCACGGTGCTCGACAACGTGATGCTGGCCCCGCGCTATCACCAGCTGCTGGACCAGCCGGTCGCCCGCGAGCAGGCCCTGGCGCTGCTCGACCGCGTCGGCCTGCTGGCCCATGCCCACAAGTACCCCGGACAGCTCTCCGGCGGCCAGCAGCAGCGCGTGGCGATCGCCCGGGCGCTGGCGCTGAAGCCGGACATCATGCTGTTTGACGAACCGACCTCGGCGCTGGATCCGGAGCTGGTAGGCGAAGTGCTGAAGGTCATTCAGTCGCTGGCCCGCGAAGGCATGACCATGCTGATTGTCACTCACGAGATGGACTTCGCCCTGTCGATTTCCGACCGCGTGGTGCTGATGGAGAACGGCGTGGTGCAGGCCGATATCGCCCCGCAGGTGATCCGCAGCCCGCTGGAGGCGCCTTCTCTGCAACGAATCCGTGAATTTATGGGAGTACGCTAAATGGCAACTGAGCAACACCTGCGCCAGCAGCTGGCCGCCGCCTACCGGCTGGCGGCGCTGTTCGGCTGGGAGGATACCCTCTACACTCACTTCTCCGTGCGCCTGCCCGGCGACGGCGAGCCGCGTTTTTTAATTAATCCCTTCGGCATGATGTTTGACGAAGTCACCGCCAGCAACCTGATCGTAGTGGATATGCAGGGCAAGGTCGTAGCGGGCGACGCGCCGGCTAACTCGGCGGGCTTTACCATCCATAGCGCGGTGCATATGGCCCGGGAAGACGCCCACTGCGTGATCCACACCCATACGCTGCCGGGGATGGCGGTGGCCGCCTGCGAGGATGGCCTGCTGCAGCTCAACCAGATCAGCACCGAGTTTTACCAGCGCGTCGGCTACCATCCCTATGAAGGGGTGGCCTTTGACCTCGACGAACGGGCGCGTATCCAGCGCTCGCTGGGGAATAATATCGCCATGATCTTGCAGAGCCACGGCCTGCTGTCGGTGGGCCGCACCGTGGCTGACGCGTTTTACATCATGTACTACCTGAACCGCGCCTGCGAAATCCAGATGGCCGCCGCCCAGCTGGCGGCCCTCAGCCCGATCCACACCATCGCCCCGCACCTCAGCCAGCACGCCTGCGAGCAGCTGATGGGCGTGGAGCATGAACGTCAACAGGTCTGGCAGGCGTGGCTGCGCCGTCTTGACCGTCTCGATACCTCTTACAAAGACTAACGCCTATGTCTGATATCACTATCGTGGTGGATTGTAACGACGCGGATTTCGCCCGCGATATCTGCGCCGCCCTGCAGCAGTTTCCCGACGTCACGGCGCTTCTGCCCCATCACCAGGCGGCGCGCGACGCCCAGTACGCCAGCTGCTGGTTCCCGGACCCGCAGCTGTTGACCCGTTCGCCGGGGCTGAAGCTGATCCAGGCCGCGTCCGCCGGGGTCGATCATCTGCCGCCCGCGCTGTTCGCCAGCGAGATCCCGCTGTGCCGGGTGATCGATGAAGATTTTCGCCACGGCATGTTCGAATATGCCCTGTGGAGCGTCCTGTGGTTTCAGCGCCATTTCGACCGGGCGCTGGCCCACCAGCAAACCCAAACCTGGAAGCTCTATCCCCAGCGCGCCGCCGCCGACTTCCATATCGGCATTATGGGGCTCGGCGAAATTGGCGGCTATATCGCCGACCAGCTGGCCCGCCTCGGCTATCGGGTCTCCGGCTGGTCGCGCAGTGAAAAGCAGCTGGCTGGCGTCACCTGCTATCGCGGCGAGGAGGCGCTCGACAGCTTCCTCGGGTCGCTTGACGGGCTGATTAACCTCCTGCCGCTCACCGCGCAGACCCGGGGTATCCTCGCCGCGCCGCTGTTCAGCCGGCTACCCGCCGGGGCGGTGTTGATCAATTGCGGCCGCGGGGAGCATATGGTCAATGAGGATGTGCTGGCGGCGCTGGAGAGCGGCCAGCTCGCCGGGGCGGTGCTCGACGTCTTCCCGCAGGAGCCATTGCCGGCGGACGATCCGCTGTGGCGCCATCCGCAGGTGGTCATCACCCCACATATGGCCTCTGCGGCCTCTGCCGAGGTGATCGCCCGCCAGTTGCTGGAGAACATTCAGCGCCAGCGCCGCGGGCTGCCGCTGAAGAACCTGGTCAATAAGCACGCCGGTTACTGATCCCCGGCTATATCGCCGCTGCTACGCTTAATAGGAGATCCACAACCAGAAGGCAGGAACATGAAGATTGATTTAGCGGGAAAAGTCGCGCTGGTCACCGCCTCCACGGCGGGTATTGGCTTCGCCATCGCCAAAGGCCTGGCGGAGAGCGGCGCAGAGGTCATCCTTAACGGGCGCAGCGAGCAGAGCGTGAACGCCGCGATCGCCCGGCTGCAAAATGAGGTGCCGGGCGCGAAGGCGCGCCCCGCCATCGCCGACCTCAGCGACGCCGACGGCGCAGCGCAGCTGCTGCGGGCCGTGACCGGCGTCGATATTCTGGTCAATAACGCCGGGATCTATGGCCCGCAGGATTTCTACGCCACCGACGACGCGACCTGGGACAACTACTGGCAGACCAACGTCATGTCCGGCGTGCGCCTGTCGCGAGGGCTGCTCCCGGCGATGGTCAACAAAGGCTGGGGGCGGGTGGTGTTTATCTCCTCGGAATCGGCGCGCAATATCCCGGCGGACATGATCCACTATGGCGTCACCAAGACCGCGCAGCTGTCGCTGGCCCGCGGCCTGGCGAAATATGTCGCAGGCAGCGGAGTGACCGTTAACAGCGTTCTGCCAGGGCCAACGATTTCCGACGGCTTTGCCGAAATGCTGAAAGACGACGTGGCGAAAACCGGTCAGTCGCTGGAGGAACTGGCGAAAGCGTTTGTCATGACCCATCGTCCGAGCTCGGTGATCCAGCGGGCGGCCTCGGTGGCAGAGGTCGCCAATATGGTGGTCTACGTCTGCTCGCCGCAGGCGTCAGCCACCTCCGGCGCCGCGCTGCGCGTCGATGGCGGCGTGGTGGATGATATTCTCTGAATCCCCTTTATGCAGGGGAGCCCCCTCCCCTGCCGCCTTCCCGGGCGCTAAAAAGCGCAAAATGTTAAAAAACAGCCGCAAAGTCGCACAAAGTGAACAGGAACATGTATTCCCAGAACTTATGATATTTGTTTTAAGCATAAGTTATGGTGTTAATGTCTCTGTTACGAAGCTTGCTTTTCTTTTTCGGCGCGGCGGTCGCGGCCGCCCTCGCGGTACTCTGCCTGTGGGTGGATATTCGGGTGTTTGGCAACGACATCCCGGAGGTGTCGCTCACCGAAGTGGTCCAGGAGAGCGTGCTGGCCGTTATCGTGCTGGTTCATCTGCTGCTGGCGCGGAAATATGCCCACTTGCGCTATAGCAATATCCTCATCGGCGGCTTCTTTCTCGCCATGCTGATCCGTGAGCTGGATGGCCTGTTTGATATACTCTCCCACGGCAGCTGGGTTTGGTTTGCCCTGCTGGCCACCGCGGGGTCGCTGCTGTTGCCGTTGCGCCATCTGCGTCAGACCCTGTCGCAGCTGGCGGAGTATACCCGCACCCCGTATTACGGGATGATGATTAGCGGCCTGCTGGCGATTCTGGTCTTCTCGCGGCTGTTTGGCATGCACGGCCTGTGGTACGCCGTGCTGGAAGAGAACTACGCCCGGGTGGTAAAAAATACGGTCGAGGAAGGCAGCGAGTCGTTTGGCTATATGCTGTGCCTGACCGCCACCCTGGGCTACGCCTGCTACTTCCGCGGTCTGGCGCGACAGGCCCTGTCGTCGCAGCGCTAACCGTGGACGATAGCCACCGCCGGGCGTGTCTGCCGGCGGTGGCGCGCCGCCGCGGTTAACCGCGAATTTTCCACTTCCGTTTGAGAACCTCTTTGTCCTGGCTATCCAGCCACTGGTTCACTTTCTCCAGCAGCGCCGGGTTATCTTTACTCATCATATACACCTTGTTGCTGGCGGTACCGGCGAACGGTGTTTCGTTAGCAACGCAGAACACGCCGGGCTCTTTGCTCTGGTAATAGTCGCCTTCAATCAGATCGGTCACCATCATATCGGCCGTTTTCTGCCGCAGCGCCTGCAGGTTATCGACATTGTTCTGCACGCGAATAATTTGCGCCTGCTTGATGTGTTCATCGACAAAACTCTGATTTGTGCCGCCAGGGTTGACGATCACTTTCACGTCCGGACGGTCAATTTTTTCCAGCGAACCGAGCCGCGGGGCGGCCTGGCAGTTGGCTAAGGCGATTTTTCCGTTCGCCACCACCGGATGGCTGAGGGCGAAGGCTTGCGCGCGCGCCGGGGTCTCGGTAACCCCACCCATCGCAATATCAAACTTGTCCGCCTGCAGATCGGCGGCGAGCGCGGGCCAGCTGGTGTAGACGAAGCTCACCTTCAGCCCGAGCGTGCGCCCGAGATCGCGGGCCATGTCCACGTCATAGCCCTGCAGTTCGCCGGCGGCATTGCGAAACGCCAGCGGCGCGTAATCGCCCGGCACGCCCACCTTCAGTTCACCGCTGTGCTCGATGGATTGCATATCGCGCGCCTGGGCGCCGCAGGTCATTATCGCCAGCGTCAGCGCCAGCCCCACCGTCAGTCTCATTTCGCCATCCTTAAAGTTATCGGTTTTCATGCCAGAGTGACCGGCCGCATCAGTCACAGTATCCGCCGCGCGAGCCAGGGCATTCATCCTATTTTTAAACACCGGGACATACAACCCGACGTGGGGCAAAACGTTAATTAATCCTCTTTCTCGCTGTGAGCTTGCTGGTTGTTTTGACTTTCAGTAAAATGCCCCGCAGCGCATTCATATTTTATTCCTGGCTATACGTTTAATATATTATTTATTATCGTTTATTTTACTTTTCTCTTATGCGTTAATAGTTGAATCTTAAATTATAACCTTCTGATTAATAAGTAAAAACACTTCATGCAACATCTTTCATTAGGATTTTTCTAATGATCCTGCTTATCATCTTATTTACTCCCTTCCTCTCCAGCAGTAATACTTGGTTACAGAAGCAGTGTATAAGGAAATACATTATGATTATTATCATTTCCGCCAATAAATTTTTTATTAACGGCATCCGGTCTCTGGTTAACATGACCATGAGTGCTCAACGTCGGTATAGTCAAACATTGTTTCTGGATAATATTTCTGACGTGAATGATAAAAGTCTAACCATAGCCAGAACCATTATCGTGGACTATAGCCACCCGGACATTCAACAATTAGCCGCACTGCTCTATCGTAAAAAAAAGATCATTCATGGCGATATCGTTTTTGTCGTTAAAAGTGAGATTCTTGCCGATCCAGTCGAAAACATTATCATAAACTCTATTTCGACGATCGTGCTTGATTATATAGATGTTACCCAACGGCTGCAGAAATACTTACAGAATGCGTCTGATCATCGCTGTATTAAAGTGTTCAGAAAATCAATTAGCTCGCTGGACAGTTATGTCAATATTAAACTTACGAAACAGGAGGACTCTCTTCTCCCCTATATCATCTCAGGTTTAAATAATAAGAAAATTGCTCAGGCCACCGACCTTAGCAATATGATGATCAGTCACTATCGGAGAAACATCTACCAGAAACTCAATGTCCGCAATATTGCAGGCCTGTATCATTTCCTGCACTCCCTGGAGGGGGGATAAGTTCGCTTTATGGCTATCACAACAACAGAGCTAACGGCTTATGCAGCGTCAATGAGTATGCCTGGCTATTAGCTTCCCTGGGTCACAACAGAAGGAATTGGCTATGAAAATGAAATCACTTTGCCTGGCAATGGCACTCGTCGGCTTGACCTCACACTATGCCGCCGCGGCGGACGGTACGCTGAATTTTATCGGTAAAATTGTCAACTCAAGTTGCAAACTGGAAGGTGCCGATAAGAACGGTGTCATTGAAGTTACGATGGGCTCTGTTCCGCTGTCTAAATTAAAAAATGGTACCAATGGCACCGGGCCAGAAGTTGGGGTCAATATTAGCGTCAGCGATTGTGAAAAGGGCACGTACTATATTGTGCTCGACGGACCTTCAGCCACCGAGGCGCCTATCCCTAACATACTGGCTCTCGATACGGATCCGAATTCGGCTAAAAAAGTCGGCATTAAGCTAACCGACCGCAATAATACCCCGGTCACACTCGATAAACCTTTCGATCCCACCGTCGACCCGAGTATTACGATCGATGCCGATGGAGGCTCTGGTACCTTCTACCTGAAAGCCTATTACTACACCTGGGATACAGACGAAGTCGACGCTGGCGCCGGCAATGCGACCGCCCGGTTTACCATTATGCAGGAATAACACCTGGCCAGGGACGGCACGACGCGGATAAGGGGTAAGATATGAAAACGCTGCTGGCAGTGATCATAGGCGCTTTGGCTTTTCAGACCCAGGCGGCCATTACCATCGATGCCTCACGGGTTATTTATTCGGGCAAAGATAAATCGGCCAGTCTGAAAATTAACAACCGAAGCAGCAAAAACTATATCGTCCAGACCTGGCTTGATACGGGTCCGGAGACCCCCAGCAGCGGCTTACCCATTGTGGCAACGCCGCCCCTGGTCAAATTACGCCCCGAGCAATCGGCACAACTGCGCTTTATTTACTCAGGAACCGGTCTTCCTGCCGACAGGGAAAGTCTGTTTTGGGTGAATATTCAGGAGGTCCCTCCTGCGCCTGAGGAAAATAATATCCTGCAGTTCGCGATTCGCACCCGATTAAAACTATTTTATCGCCCGCAAGGGATTGCCACATCGCTGCCCAAAGCCGTTGAAAATCTGCAGTGGCAGCAAAGCGCTAACACGTTATCTTTTACTAACAACAGTCCACTGCATATTACGGTTATTAATGCCGAGGCGATCGACAACAAAGGCAAAATCTATCCTCTGAAAAACTTTATGTTGCTGCCGTACAGTCATCACGCTGTCAATATCGCCAGCATGCAGCGCTTGCATAAAATGAAATATATTAATGATTACGGCGCCGTTGTTGATATTCCAATAAAAAAATAAACGTCGCACCTCTTTAGGGAGATAGAGTGATGGACGATAGTAAATTACGCTATTTTGCCAGCGCATGGTTAATCTCCATCACGTTACCGGCAGACAGCGCGGAACGCTATAATGCCCAGTTTGTGAACGGCATCGACCCGCTGGCTTTTAATCAGTTTGTCGCCAGCGATGGCGACGTCATGCCGGGCACCTATGACGTTAATATTTACATTAACGATCTGCTGGTGGATAGCCGCCCCGTTCGCTTCTCAGAGGATAGCGCACATGGCGGGTTGGCCCCCTGCCTGAGCGCGGCGGAATATATCCGCTATGGCGTCAAGATTGACGATGACCACCAGCCCTGTTTCGCGCTGTCGCAGACGATCCGCCAGGCAGAGCAACAGCTGGATATCGCTAATCATCAGCTGATCATTCATATCCCTCAGCAATATATCGAGCACTATCCCCGTGACTATGTTTCCCCCATGCGCTTTGATGAAGGTATTAACGCTGCTTTCGTCAACTACAGCTATTCTACCGATGCCAATAATGGCGACGGGGGCAGCCACCAGTATCAATATCTTTCGCTAAACAGCGGGATCAATATTGCATCGTGGCGATTGCGCAATAATGCCTACTGGAATAAGTTCAGCGGGCAGGCGGATAAGTGGCAAAGCATCGCCAGTTGGGCGGAAACGAACATCATTCCCTGGCGCAGCCGGCTTGTCGTCGGCCAGACCAGTACCGACAACAGCGTCTTCGATAGCGTCCAGTTTCGCGGCGTACAGCTTGGCACCGATGTCGAAATGCGCCCCAGCAGCCAGACCGGCTTCGCGCCGGTCATTCGCGGTGTGGCCAACAGCAACGCCCGGGTGGAAGTTCGGCAGAACAACTATCTGATTTACAGCGAGAACGTCCCAGCCGGGCCCTTTGAGCTAAATGATATCAGCGCCGTTAACCGCAGCGGTGATTTCTACGTGACCGTCATTGAAGCCGACGGTAGCCAGACGACCTTTACTGTCGCCTACACCACCCTGCCACAGCTGGTGCGGGCAGGCCAATGGAATTATCAGCTGTCGGCGGGTAAGTATCATGACGGCGCTGACGGCTATGCCCCCGCCCTGATGCAAAGCTCGCTCTCTTATGGCCTGAATAATACCTTCACACTGTACGGTGGCGCCCTTGCAGCGGAGAACTATCGCGCCGGCGCCTTTGGCGTCGGTAGCAATCTGGGGGAGATTGGCGCCCTCTCAGCCGACTATACGCTGGCGGGAACGACGCTGGCGAATGGCCAGCGCAAGCAGGGAGGGAGCGTGCGTTTTCTGTATGCTAAATCCTTTTTATCAAGCAAGACCGACTTTCAAATCGCGGGCTACCGTTACTCAACGGCAGGTTATTATAGCCTCAGCGATGCGGTTAACGAGCGTCGACGCTGGCACAATGGCCTGTACGAAAATGATTACTGGCCCTCTGACGAAGACGAAAGCTGGCAGGCAAGCGCTCCCCAACACTATTACACGTCCTGGTTTTATAATAAAAAGCATCGCTTTGATATTTCTGCCCGGCAAACTCTCGGTAAGAACAGCGCTTTCTTCCTTAACTTCAGCCAGCAAAATTACTGGAATAGCTCAGGAAGCGATATCTCTCTGCAGGCGGGCTTTAACAGCACTATCCATAACGTGAACTATGGTCTGTACTATCAGAATACGCGTAGCCACTTCACCCATGACGACAATAGCATCACACTGCGCGTTTCCATCCCTTTTACTCTGCAAGAAAACCGCCGGATCAATACCGCATTTACCCTCGCCCACAGTAAATCGTCTGGCACGTCCGGGCAGGCTGGGGTAAACGGCACGCTGCTCGATGATGATCGCCTGAGCTGGGCCGTCACCAGCGCCTATGATGACACCAGCCATAGCACCAACAGCGCCAGCCTGGGTTATCTCGGCCAGTACGGTAACCTGTATACCGGCTACGCCTACAGCAAAAGCCATCGTCAGGCGAGTCTGAATCTGAGCGGCGGCGTGGTGGCACACCGCGGCGGCGTTACCCTCTCGCAACCGCTGGGCTCAACCTTTGCGCTGGTGGAAGCCAAAGACGCTCAGGGGGTAGGGATAGAGAATCAGACCGGCGTGCGCATCGATCCCTTCGGCTACGCTGTCGTACCACAAAGCGTTCCCTATCGGGTCAATTCTGTCGCGCTCAACCCTCAGGACTTCGATGCCTTTCTTGATGTCCCTAACGCAGTGGCGGATACCGTGCCTACCCGCGGGGCAATTACCCGGGTGCGCTTTGATACGTTCCGGGGATATAGCGTGCTGATCCATACCACCCTCGCCGACGGCAGCTATCCACCATTGGGCGCCGAGCTCTATCGCGCCAGTGGGATCAGCAATGGTCTGGTCGGCCCGGGAGGAGATGTCTATGTCAGCGGAGTCGATTCAGGCGAAAAACTGCAGATAAAATGGGGCGAAACGCACCAGCAAAGCTGCGAAATCACCCTGCCCGAACTGCGCCAGAAGCCTCAGCAGGCGACGGCCTGGCGTGAATTATCCTTAATCTGCACAGTAACCCCCTCGAGGTAATTATGCGCCGACTTAGCGATACGTTATTTCTGACATGGCTTTCCGTTCTGTTCATGCTGAGCGCCTTCCCGGCGCAGGCGCTGACCTGCAAGACCACCTCGTCCACGATCAGCGAAGTCGTGAATATCGAGAGCATCATTAAAGTCTCCAGCAGCGAGCTTATTGCCAATAAAAAGATATGGGTCTCCAGTCCTATTACCGCCACCTTCAGTTGCGAAGATACCGATAATTTTCCGAACGGTGAAAGCGCCTATTTCTGGCTGGATCCGGAAAATAAAGCCAGCAGCTTGCCCAACTTTATCCAGGTAGGCATTACTTACAACGGCATCGACTATCTGCTACAAAATAAAAAATCGGTGGAGATTGGCCCGGCGACGCTGTGTGATAAAAGCGGGAATACCTGTAAGTCCCCGGCCATAGGGCAGACATTCAGCCTGGTTTACCAGGTCTATATCATCTCGACGGGCCGCAGCGTGACCGGGGATGGTAAAATAGACGATAACCTAAAATTGTCGCTTTTTCAGGTAGATGGCCAAGGCGGTCTACGTAACGGCACCGCTGGCGCCAACTATAATCTTTTCATTACCGGCCTGAACCGTATCAGAACAATGGCCTGCGTCCCCACGGTATCTATTTCGCCAAGCGAAATTAACTTTGGCGATATTCCTGCCGGTAACGCCCGACCGGGCTACTATGAAAAAACACGCCCCTTTACCGTCACCTATGGTCTGGTCAAGCAGGGTAACGGCAGTGATTGCGGGACCGAAGCTATGCTTGCTACGTTTAGCACCACTAATACGATACAGGAGAGCGCCATTATTTTGCCGCAGCCGGACAGCGGCTTCGGCATTGTCATCTCGCCAAACGCCAGTATGCTTCCACGTATTGAGATGAATGCTCCGATTCACTTTACGCTGGCAACGGGAGCGACCCTCGCGAGCACCTATACGGCGGGGCTGCTCTGGTTGTCGAGAACGCCGAAGCTGGGGCCTTTTTCCGCGACCGCCAAAATCACCGTGACCTTTGAATAACGCCGCCCCAGGCTAGTTATACTCCAGGGCGAAAGTCACCATGCTGTTGGCCGTACCGGCTCCCACCGTGGCGTCAGTCTGCACATACTGGGCGTTGAAATTGATCGCCTCGGCGGTACCGGCGCTGGCGCCGGTCACCCTTTTCAGGATCGGCAAGTTGCTGGCCTCATTGATCTTAACGCTGGTGCCGTCGGGCACTGCCGCACCGGGGTTATTGCCGTAGGTCAGCTTCACGCCGACGCCGCTGGCGCTGTTGCTGGCCTGGCTCAGGGCCAGGGTATCGCTCTCCACGCTGACGCCGAAAAAGCCGATGCGCACGTCGGTCGGCGTCGGACAGAAGACCGGAATCGAAAAGCGCTTCGCCTGGCCGCCGGTAGTCCCTTTGCCATGAAACTCCCCCCGGTTAACCGTACCCAGACTGACCTGGATCGTCGATGTCGCTACCTGGCAGCTGCCGCTGCTGCCAATGTCCACATTCAGGGCGGCGATATCGATGCTGACCGGCGCGCTGGCGACAAAGCTGGCGCTTGCGCTGGTCTGCTGTTCAATGGTCATCTCCCCCACCTGCGGCAGCGGCGGCGAGTTGGTATGCGTCCCGTCCGCCAGTTGCACCGTTCCGGTTTTATAGAAGGTTACCGCAATCCTCACCGTGGTTTGCTGCTGCGTCATCAGCGCCGGGAGCGTCGCACTGTCGCATACCACCACCGACTCGCCGCCGGCGGAGTGGCTGCCATCGATGGCACGCATCGGGCCGCCGGCGCACTGGAAGCTGAGGGCGTAACCAATGCCGTCGATAGCGCTGGGGTAGACATGCTGTCCGTTAATCACCATCGGCGAGCCGCCGGTTTTCAGCTGCTTATAGACGATGCGTTTGGCGCTCGCCGTCGGCAGCTGCAGGTCGCAGGAAAAAGGGATCCCGCTGCCGTTATCCGCCATCGCGCTGGTCATCTGGGTATTGACCGGCAGCGTGGGTAAATACTTGATATTAGGAATATTGACCGTGGTCTGGCCGATATTTGCGCGGCAGGTTTCAGCCCGCACGCCGGGAAGATAGGCGCTCAGCCCCAGCAGAAAGAGGAAAGGAAGTAGACGAAAAACAGATTTCATAGCCGCCTCAGCGTGTCTGGCACAGTCCGGAGACGGTTTTCACCGTATTCAGACTCTGCTGTGGGTTATCCGGAAGATGAAAATGCAGCGTGCAGCTCTGCGACTGATTGTTGACGATCCAACTCACCGCCAGGGTTCCCTCCTGCGGCACACCGCTGAGATACACCTGGCCGCCGTCGGCCACCATGCCGCCCGACGGATTGCCGCTCTCCTCCTCCTCGACCAGCCGCGCACTGGCGCCAAACGGTAGCGGCCCCTGGGCATTGCGCAGGGTAAACAGCACCCGGTTGCCAATGTGGGTCTGGTAGTTGGCCATCACCACCGCGCCGCCGCCGGGGATCACGGTCTGCCCCTGCTGGTCGACGTCGGTGTCGTCGGCCATCGACTCCGTATCGAGGGTAATGACATTTTTCCGGTAGGCGGTCAGGGAGGGCACCACGGCATAGCCGCGCCAGTCGGTGTGCACATTGTTGCCGTTTTGCACCGCCACGCCGGCGGCCCCCGGCGCCCGGACGATGGCGAAGCTCTCACCCACCGTCTGGCCGAAGGTGACGCCGTGCGGATGCGCGACCACCGAGCCGGCGCCTCCCCAGGTCAACTGGTTGCTGGCGGCGTCATGGCGATAGCCGATCTGAGCGTTGCCGAAGCCGCCGTGGTAGTCCAGGGAGGCGCTGCTGTTGCTGCCTCGTCCCTGGTTGCCATAACCTTGCTGAACCGAGTAGAACAGATTTGGCCGCGTCGGCACCGCGCCATACAGCGACATCTGCTGCGAGGTATAGCCATTGCTGTCCGAGGTGGTGTTGTAGCTCACCGCGCTGTCGGACAGCGGACCACCCAGCGGAATATTGATATTGAATGACCAGGAGCGGTCATTTTTTTGCTGGCCGCTGGCGCGGGTGTAGTAATAGCCCACGCCCCAGGAGATCCCTTTCCAGGCGCTGTAGAACCCAAGGTGCACCGTCTCATCCCGACTCTGCCGATGCCAGTACTCCTGCGACCAGGCGGAAACCGCCAGACTGCCCAGGCCACCAAGGCTTTGCGACACCGACAGCTCTTCCCGGCGACGCCGGTTGTCTACTTGCCCCTGGGCGCTTTCAAGGGCGCTGGCTTCGGCAAAATCGTAATAGCCGCTTGACGAGTAGCGATAGCTGGCGAGGCTGAACGCAGTGCCCGAGCTGACAAAATTTTTCTGATACTGAGCGCGCAGCGAATGGCCCGTATAGCGCTTGCCCGACGGCGTACGGGTGACGGCCTGGGTGACATCCCCTCCCAGCGATCCGAACTCGCCAAAACCGCGGCCCAGGCCCAGCGCCCACGCCTGATAGTCCCGGGCCAGCTGCGTACCACCGTAGAGGGTGAATCCCGCCGTCAAACCGTAGAACAAAGTGCCCTGCAGAAATTCCGGCGAGCGCACCGATTCCCCCCCGGAGTGGTAGCGGCCGGCGCTGAGACTGAATTTGCCGCGCCCTTCGCGCAGCATATATGGCACCGCGGAATAGGGCTGGGTAAAGGTACGCACCGCGCCATTGCTCTCGGTCACCTTCACCTCCAGATCGCCGCTCTGCGAGGTGGGGTAGAGATCGCTGATGGCGAACGCCCCCGGCGACACAAAGGTCTCGTAGATCACATACCCGTGCTGAGAGACGGTCACTTTAGCATTGCTGTGCGCCACGCCACGAATGGTGGGGGCAAAGCCGCGCTGGCTGTCCGGGAGCATTTCATCGTCAGACATCAGCTGGACGCCGCGAAACTGTATGCTGTCAAACACATCGCCGGTGGTATAGGTATCGCCGATCCGCAGCAAGCTCTTCAGCGAGCGGACATCGCGCTGCAGCCAGGTGCTCTGGGTATCCCAGTGCCGGCGCTGCTGGTCATACTGCATTGAGGAGATGTTGCGCAGTCGCCAGGCGCCCAGGTTGAGGCCGCTGCGTAAATTGAGATAGTTTGAGCGGCTGCTCTCCCCTTCGTCGGCGTTCTTTATTTGCGCGCCGGAAAAATAGTAATCGACAAACGCGGCCGGCACGCCATCGTCCCAGCGCGACGGATCGACATAGCCGCGGCTTTGCACGTTCATCGCCGCCTGGGGAATACTCAGCGTCAGGCGCTGGTTAGCGAAGCTGAACCGACTGCTGGCGTCGGGAATAAACTTCTCGATCCGGGTGAAGGTTTCGCCTTCATGCAGCGCTTGAAAGGCGGGAAACGCGCTGACGTTGACGCCATACTCCGCCAGCTGACCGGGCGTCAGCACCGGGCGCAGCTGCCCGCCATCGTCAACAAACGTGATATCAGCCTGACCCAGCTCCTGGTCATTAACCACCACGGTGACAGGATAAGTCCCCGGCTGCTGGCCGCCGGGTTTGGCGAAGTAGTGCAGATCGGAGGTTTGCTGCTGCGGGTCAGCAAACTCCAGCGCCGCCGGGTCAAAATAGTCGTCGGCCATCGCCCGGCTCAACGGACTGAGACAAAACATCATCGTCGGCACCGTCGCCAGCGCCACCGCCCGCCCGGCGGTAACGGGCAACAAGGCATACTCCCGCACCCTGGCTGTTGTTATTCTTTTCATGCTGGCGCCGTCCGGTAAGCTAATCAAAAAGGGGAATTACTGCTGGGCGAAATCGCTGACGCCGCCGTAGTCGTTAATCGCCCGCCATTTGACGGTGCCGTGCCCGCTCACCGGCCACGTTTTCTCGCCGAAGGGAGCCACCATGCCGGGATCGTCGATGCTTTGCCCGCCCACCTCGACGGCGTAAAAAGAGACGAAGTAGGGAGTGGGATTTATCACCGTCAGCCGACCGCCGGACTGGCTAAACTTCAGCTGCTGCCAGGCCTTTGCCGGGTCGCCCGCCAGGTCGTTGGGGCGATAGAAGATTTTGAATTTCGATTTAATATTCACCTGCAGCTTATTCACCTCGCCCTGACGCGTCGGGGCGATACTTTTGACGTTCAGCCAGAAGACCGATTCACGGTCGCGGGGCAGCGAGGCGCCAATAAAGTTAATCCGCAGAACGTTATTTTGCTCCGGATCGAGACGGAACAAGGGCGGCGTTACAATGAAGGGCACCCTGGCCTTATCGTTTTCCGCGTAATTTTCCACCCACGACTGCACCAGATAGGGCGTATGGGTATCGGCATTGGTGACTGAAATAGCGGCTTCACGCTTCCCTTCCTGATAAATCACACGGGTTCCACCCATGACAATACCGGCCTGCGCTGCCGTGGTGCACAGCAGAAAAGCCGCAACGGCAATTATTTTCTTCATCATGACTTACCATCAGGTAAAAGTTGAACAGACAACAAAATAAAGCAGTGAATAACAGAGCCAGTACTCGACGGGATAATTAGCAAAAACAACTATACCGTCACGAATATATTTCGTGACTTCATGACAATTAACACATTAGCTATCTGTAATTAATCAAGACGCAGTGGGCTGACTCTGAATAACGCGCAATTAGATCAGTTATAAATCATATTGAAATTAGCTGTACCGTCGGCTTTACCTGCCGTCACGGTCGCCGCGGTGGAGATATAGTCGGCGTAAAACTCGAGGTCGGCAGAGCCGGTGCCGCCGCTGGTACCCGGAGTGACCGTCTGTTTGGCTGACGTTTTACCGAGGCTGACAGCCGTCGACCGATCGTGCTCATACAGCTTAATCGCTACGCCGCTGGCGCCGCCGTTGATGGCCAGCAGGGAGTTATCAGACTGATCGCGCGCGCCGTCAAACAGCACGGCGACCGTAGTCACGCTGGCCGGGCAATCTTTCACTTTGATATGGAAGGGGGTTTTGGTGGTTTCAAAACCAGTGCCGGTAAAATAGTTGCTGGCCCATTTGCCCAGATCAACCTTCTGGCCATTAGAACTACTATCGACGTTGCAAGAGCTGTCGGTGATTGACCCATTGAAGATGACCTGCCCGCCGGCGCCTTCCGAACTGGTGCCCGAGTCAGGATTGATAGTGTTGGCCGCGGTAGCCTGCAAGGCTACGCCAGAAAGCAGCGCTCCTATGAGGATGGTTATAAAGCGAGGTTGTTTTTTCATTATTTATCTCATCGTTAACGAACATATTTTCCATCATCGACAATAGCCCCAAAGCTATCGCGAAACGGCTCGTCAGCTCCTCCCTGTAAATGTACATTGCGTTCCTTCCGCAGGATATTAGGCACATCCCCCTCTACTCTGCCTTATTTCGCCAATAGATGGCCATAAATAACAAACAGAAGAAAAAAGAGTTATTTTGATGTGCGAAATAAATATATTACCCGAAGTATCAAAAGGCAACCCGGGAAGATGTTAACTATAAGTTAATAGCTATGTTCGCCATATATTTAATTTTTGAAATGGCTTTTCAATGTTAATTTACATATCTATACAAAAGAAATTCAAATACCTTTAAACAACAACAGATCAATTCAATTAACAAATTTAAAGACAATTGTTCAAAAATTCGTCTTGTTTTATTGTGCGCTCGTCAGAGCGTACACAAAAATTAGGAATTTTCCTGGTATTAATATTCATAATTTCTACACAAACGACGCCAAGGTGCGCCACCTTCACCCGCTAATCCCTTATTATGGAAGTGTTTTTATTTTCAAGTGAAAGCCAATACATAAGTGACATAAATACATGGGCGCTGCCGCCGGCAAAATAGCCACCATCTTCACATTGTTATTTTGAAGTAAAAAAAATCCGCAACCCGAATGGATTGCGGACTGAGGATCGGTCAGAAATGAGATGGACTTCAGAACAGGCCCAGCGGCGCGGTGCCGTAGCTCACCAGCAGGTTTTTGGTTTGCTGATAGGCATCCAGCGCCATCTTGTGCGTTTCCCGCCCGACGCCGGACTGTTTATAGCCGCCGAACGCCGCATGCGCCGGGTAGACATGATAGCAGTTGGTCCACACGCGACCGGCTTTAATGCCGCGACCCATGCGATAGGCGAGGTTGGTATCCCGCGTCCACACCCCGGCGCCGAGACCAAACTGGGTCTCATTGGCGATGGTCAGCGCTTCCGCTTCGTCCTTAAAGGTGGTCACCCCGATCACCGGCCCAAAGATCTCCTCCTGGAAGGAGCGCATATCGTTGCGACCTTTAATCAGCGTGGGCTGAATATAAAAGCCATTATCCAGCGCCGGCGCGATAGCCGCCCGCTCGCCTCCGGTCAGAATTTGCCCACCCTCTTCCCGGGCAATCTGAATATAGGAGAGGATCTTGTCGAACTGCTGGCGGGAAGCCTGAGCGCCGATCATGGTGTCGGTATCTAACGGATCGCCGCGGCGGATCTGCGCCACCTTCTCCATGACCCGTGCCATAAAGGGCTCATAGATGGATTCATGGATCAGCGCCCGCGACGGGCAGGTACAGACCTCACCCTGGTTGAAGAAGCCGAGCACCAGCCCCTCCACCGCCTTCTCAATAAATTCCTCTTCTCCGTCCATCACGTCGGCGAAGTAGATGTTGGGCGATTTCCCCCCCAGCTCGACGGTGCAGGGGATAATATTTTCCGCCGCGCAGGCGAGAATATGCCGCCCGACCGGCGTGGAGCCGGTAAACGCCAGCTTGGCGATACGCTTGCTGGTGGCCAGCGCCTCGCCCGCCTCTTTGCCGAAACCCTGCACCACGTTAAGCACCCCGGCCGGGAACAGATCGCCTATCAGCTCCAGCAGCAGGGTAATGCTTAGCGGCGTCTGTTCCGCCGGTTTGAGCACCACGCAGTTCCCCGCCGCCAGGGCCGGGGCCAGCTTCCACGCGGCCATCAGCAGCGGGAAGTTCCACGGGATAATCTGCCCGACCACCCCCAGCGGTTCATGGAAATGATAGGCCACCGTGGTTTCGTCAATCTCGGCGGTGCTTCCCTCCTGAGCGCGCAGGCAGCCGGCGAAGTAGCGAAAATGGTCCACCGCCAGCGGCAGGTCGGCATTCAGGGTTTCGCGGATCGGTTTCCCATTGTCCCAGCTCTCCGCCACCGCCAGATATTCCAGATGCTGTTCAATACGATCGGCGACCTGTAGCAGCAGCCTGGAGCGCTGTTGCACTGAGGTTTTACCCCACGCCGGCGCCGCGCGATGGGCGGCGTCGAGGGCGAAGTCAATGTCTCTGGCATCCGAGCGGGGAAACTGCGCAATGTTGCTGCCGTCGACCGGCGAAGTATTCATAAAGAATTCGCCGCTCAGCGGCTCGACAAATCTACCGTCAATAAAGTTGCCGTAAGCCGATTTAAATGAAACCACGGCGCCGGGCTGGCCAGGATGTGCATAACGCATCGCAAATCTCCTTCTGTAGGGTTGAGACGCAGCGGCATATTGATTTTTTAAGTTTGCCGCCGAACGCTTCTCACTTTGCAGGGGTTATGCCAGTTTTTTATTTTCTTTAAATATTTTTTATTTATTAATACGTTGCCTTCACTAACCGAGCAGATGGTCAGCCACTGTCGCACGGGTTTCCACTTATGTGTTGCAAATCGCAACACCAAATACACCAAATGGCTACAATATTGCAACACAGCAACATCGACCCAGAGGTGCCCTGTGGCAGGCAATCCCTTTCTTCTCGCACCAGAGGTTAATGCGAATCCCCTGCTGAGCGATTCGTGGTCTCGCTGCCAGCGCTACGGGCTGGATCCCGCCACCGAGGATTTTCCCCGCCTCGGCGCCGGCGAGCTGGCGGACCGGCTCGCCAGCCACCGCGGCCTGCAGCAGCTGGCGCAGCCGGTGGTGGAAGCCCTGTCGCGCCAGGTCGCAGACCTGCAGTCGGTGGTGATCCTTTCCGACCCCGACGGCCTGGTGCTGCATACTCTCGGCGATACCCAGGCGCTGCAAAAGGCCCAGCGCGTGGCGCTGGCTCCCGGCAATCTGTGGAGTGAAAGCGGGCGCGGGACCAACGCCATCGGCACCGCGCTGGCGATTGACGATGGCTGCGAGATCGATGGCCGTCAGCACTTTCTTACCCGCAACCAGAATCTGTACTGCGCGGCGATGCCGCTCCAGCGACCGGACGGAAGCATCGCCGGGGTGCTGGATATCTCCGGCCCGGCGAATTTTCCCCACCAGCACACCTTTGGCTGGGTAAAAGCGGCGGCAAAGCAAATTGAATATCTGTGGGTGAAACAGAGTCTGCATCCTGAGCAGTGGCTGATGAGCCTGCACCGGCAGGTGGACAAACTCGACAGCGTCGAGGAGCTGCTGCTGGTCTTTTCCGACAACGTCCTCACCGCCGGCAACCGGCTGGCGATGCGCGAGTTCGGCCTGAGCGCGGCGCAGTTTGGCCAGCTCACCTTTGCCTCGCTTTTTCCGACGCTGACGCAAACGGCGGTCAGCGTCCCGCTGCCGCTGACCACGCCGCAGAGCCGCTACCACTATCGCCTGCGGGAGCCCACCCGCCGCCGGGTGGCGGTAAGCGCCCCGCCGGCCATGCATCTCCCCTTTACCAGTCCGCGCGAAGGCGAAAAGCTGCTGCGGCTGCTCAACGCCGGCATCGCCCTGTGCATTGAAGGAGAAACCGGCAGCGGCAAAGAGTATGTCAGCCGCACGTTGCACCGGCACAGCCGCTGGCGCAGCGGTAAATTTGTCGCCATTAACTGCGCCGCCATTCCGGAATCGCTGATCGAATCCGAGCTCTTCGGCTACCAGCCGGGGGCGTTTACCGGCGCCAGCAAAAATGGCTATATCGGTAAAATCCGCGAGGCTGACGGCGGGGTGCTGTTTCTTGATGAGATCGGCGATATGCCGCTGGCGCTGCAGACCCGCCTCCTGCGCGTCCTGCAGGAGAAAGAGGTCGCTCCGCTGGGCGCCAGTCGCAGCGTGCCGGTGAATTTCGCCTTGATCTGCGCCACCCACCGCAACCTGACCCAGCGGGTCAGCGCCGGAGAATTCCGTGAAGATCTGCTGTGGCGCCTGCGGGAATACGCCCTGGCGCTGCCTCCGCTGCGCGAGTGGCCGGCGCTGGAAACCTTTATCGCCACCCTGTGGCACGACCTGGGCGGTGCTTCACGCCGGGTGACGCTTTCAAACGCGCTGCTGGTTCACCTCAGCCAGCTGCCGTGGCCGGGAAACGTACGCCAGTTGCAGAGCGTCCTGAAGGTAATGCTGGCTCTCGCCGATGAGGGCGACACGCTGACGCCCGACGCGCTGCCGGAGGCGTATCGCGCCGCGCCTGCGCCGTTGCCGCGCGGGGGATTGCAGGCCCATGATGAGCAGTTGATTGTCGATACCCTGGCCAGGGTCAACGGCAACGTCAGCCGGGCGGCGCAGATACTGGGTATCGCCCGCAGCACATTGTATCGCCGTGCCGCCCGTGCCGGACGGCCTCGTCGCTGAGGCTACGGCGTAAAGCGCGCCGGTAGCTTGCACGCTGTCGGAAAACCTCCGCCGCCATAGATGGCGGTTATTTCTCTCTGCGCTAACCAGGTGTTGCGGTAAGAGGCAGCCCTCCCCGCAGGGCATCGATCGCCGCCCGCGTTTTTTGCGGCAGCCACGGCCCCTCCGGCCATACCGCGTGGATGGCGAAACGCACCTGAGCGCTGGGCGCCAACACCTGCTGCAATGTCCCATCGGCAAGCGCCTGCGCCACCAGCCAGTCCGGCAGCCAGGCGATGCCCATCCCCTGCTGCACTGCCGCCGCGATGGCGGCAAAATCATCCTGTATCAGCCATGTCTGCGGACTGAAGCGCACTTCGCCCTGCTGCGGGTCATACAGTTGCCATTTTTGCAGCTGGCCGTTGTGCAGATAGCCGAGGGTACGGTGCTCGTTCAACCCGGCAATAGTCTGCGGCGCTGGCTGCTGGCGCAGGTACTCCGCCGCCGCGCACAGCACCATGCCGTGCTCTCCCAGCGCCCGGGCCCGCAGCGACCCGGTATCGGCCAGGCTCCCGATACGCACCGCAAGATCAAACCCCTCCTCCAGCAGATTGACCTGCCGGTCGCTGTAGTGGAGCTCGAGCTTCAGTAACGGATAGCGCTGGCTGAGGCGGAACAGCAGCGGTGCCACGCAGCGCTGGCCAAACAGCACCGGCAGCGACACCCGCAGCCGCCCCTGCACCTCATCTTTGCCGCGCTGCAGCGTCTCTTCGGCCTCGCGGATGCGCTCCAGCGCTTCCCGGCACTGGAGATAAAATTGCTCCCCCTCTTCCGTCAGCAGTTGCCGTCGGGTGGTACGCTGGAATAACGCCACGCCGAGACGCGCTTCCAGCCGGGCAATGGTTTTTCCCACCGCCGAACGCGTCACATGGAGGATCGCCGCCGCGCTGGCAAAGTTGCCGCTCTCGACCACGGTGACAAATACCGGGATCGCATTCAGATCGTCGCGCACAGATTGGTTCCTTACGGGATACAATAGGGAAAAATAATGTCACTCCTGAGACAAAAAAGACAGTGTTAGTCTTTGCTTCTATCTTTCATTTGAGGCACTCATCATGGCTAACGTTCTGGTTTTAAAATCCAGCATTAATGGCGAAACATCCCTGACCAATCAGTTGATTAACGAATTTCTCGCGGCGCGCCAGGCGGCGGGACACGGCGATCGGCTCACCGAACACGATCTCAGCGCCATGGCGCTGCCAACGCTGGATCGCCCCCTGTTCGCCGCCCTGCGCGGTGCAGTGGATCCGCAGCCTGCTATCCGCGAGGCGGTCGTCCTCTCCGACCAGCTTATCGCCGAGTTAAAGGCCAGCGACCTGCTGGTGATCGGCGCGCCGATGTATAACCTCAACGTCCCGACCGATCTAAAAAAATGGTTCGACCTCGTGGCGCGGGCACGGGAAACCTTTCGCTACACCGAGAGCTGGCCGCAGGGGCTGGTGGAGGGCGTCCGGGCGGTGGTCGTCAGCAGCCGCGGCGGTATTCACCAGGGAGAAACTACCGATGCCGTCACGCCCTATCTGCGCGCGGTACTGGGGCTGATGGGGATCCAGGAGGTGGAATTTATCTATGCCGAAGGGCTGGACAATCGCCCGCATGGTCGCGACGCCGGGATCGCCAGCGCCCGGGCGCAGATTGCCCGGCTCGCCGTTCCGGCCTGAGTCGTGGAGAAATTGTGCTGGCGCTGGCGGCCTTTTTATTTTAGAGTTATCTAAATTTAGACAAAGCTAAAATAAATGACCACACCTGAAGACCTGCAGGCCCGCGCCGGAGAAGCCGCCGCGCTGATGAAAGCGATGAGCAATCCTCACCGATTGCTGATCCTGTGCATGCTGTGCGATGCGCCCAGGGCCAGCGCCGGCGAACTCGCCCGGGCTACAGGGCTAAGCCCCTCCGCCACCTCGCAACACCTCGCGCGGATGCGTGACGAGGGGCTGATCGACAGCGAGCGCGACGCCCAGCGTATCCACTATTTCATTACTCACCCTGCGGTACAGCAGGTGATCAATACGCTGAAAACGCTCTATTGCCCGTGAGGATCCTATGACCATCGCCACCTTAACTCCCGCCGAGGCCCAGGCGCAGATTGCCCAGGGCGCCAGACTGATTGATATCCGCGATGCGGATGAATATGCGCGCGAACATATCCCCGATGCCGAGCTGGTGCCGCTCGCCACTCTGACCAGCGGTGCGCCCCTCAATGCCCGGGCCGGAGAGACGGTCATCTTTCACTGCCAGGCGGGTTCCCGGACGCAGAATAATGCGATTCGTCTGGCCGCGGCCGCCGCGCCGGCGCAGCCCTGCCTGCTGGCAGGAGGAATTCAGGCGTGGAAAGCCGCGGGGTTGCCGGTAGTGGAAGATTCATCGCAGCCGCTGCCGCTGATGCGCCAGGTGCAAATTGCCGCTGGCGTCCTGATTTTACTGGGAGTGCTGCTGGGCTATACCGTTAACGGCGGCTTTTTCCTGCTCAGCGGCGCGGTCGGCGCCGGGCTCACCTTCGCCGGCGTAACCGGCTTTTGCGGCATGGCGCGTCTGCTGGCGACCATGCCGTGGAACCGGCGCCAGGGGGTTAAAACGCGCTCCAGATAAGCCAGGCAATGCCGCCGAAGAGCAGCCATTTGACGATGTAATAGACCGTCTTATTCCATTTTTTCAACCGCTTACCAACAATACGGATCTGGTAAATATAGCGAAACGCCCGGTTAATCCCGCCGGTGCGATCGCCGATATCGTTGGGCGCCGAAGCGGCGCTCATCAGATGGCGTCCCAGCCAGTGGTTAACTTTCTGCGCCCAGCGGTAGCGCATCGGCCGTTCAATATCGCAGAACAGAATCAGGCGATTCTCACCACTGGTATTTTCCGCATAGTGGATATAGGTCTCATCAAACAGCACGCCTTCTCCATCGCGCCAGCTGTAACGCTGGCCATCCACCTCGATAAAGCAGCGGTCATCGTTCGGCGTTGCCAGGCCCAGATGAAAGCGTAGCGAGCCGGCGTAGGGGTCGCGATGGCGCGGCAGACGGCTACCGTCCGGCAGAGTGGCGAACATGGCCGCTTTCACCGACGGGATATCGCGCAGCAGCGCGGTAGTTTGCGGACAGAGCTGGCTGGCGGAAGGATGGGCATCCTCATACCATTTCAGATAAAAGCGTTTCCAGCCGGTTTTGAAAAATGAGTTAAACCCGGCATCGTTATATTTATCGGCCGCTTTAATCTGCTCCAGCTGCTGAAGGTGGAGACCTTCGTCGCGAATAACCTGCCAGTTTTGCTGCAATATCGCCAGCTCGGGAAACATCTCCGGCCGCAGATAAGGCGTATTCGGCACGCGGGAAAATAAATACATAAATCCATTCAGCGGCGCGGTAAATGTGGAATGGTCGGAGAGCTGCCGCCAGAAACGATAGCGCACCCGTCCGCGGTAATGGACATACAGTACAGCAATAACAATGATCAACAGAATGATATACTTCATGGTGTCTTTCCTGACCTGATTGGTGGTAACCCTACCCTCGCCGTCCCCCTTTCTCAGCAGCGGTATGGCGCCAGCAAAACATTAACAATGTTAATACATATAACTCCAAATTGTTTTAACAAAAAACAGCACGCCCGGTGTTCAGTGAGCGGGCGTTGAGCTATGGTTTAGGTTTATCCATGGTGTTAACAGTGAGGAGTGAATTATGTTTGCTGTCGGCGATCTGGTACAACCCCGAGCGGGCGGACCAAAACTGAAAGTGGTGGAAGTGCAAGGGGAGCAACTGGTGGTGGTTCAGGCCGCACAGGAGCAGGGAGAGCGCTATTCGCTGAAGTCGGACGAGGTCACGCCGTATCAGGAAGAGGGAGACTTCGGCGTCTGCTAAAGCCCCTCGCTTAAAGTCATAAGGCCAGGCCGGTGGGTCTCTCACCACCGGGCTGGCGCTGGCCCGAAGGCGTTAAATTAAAAAGCTATCCAGCGATTTACCCTGGGCGACAGCCTCGGCAATCGGCTTCGGCATTCTTCCCTGTCCGGTCCAGGTTTTCTCTGCGCCAGTATGATCGGTATAACGATATTTCGCCGGGCGCGGTTGACGCTTTTTGCCTCCCGCCTTTGGCGGCTGAATATCGGCCACCAGCTCGTCAGGAGAAATACCGTCGGCGCGCATCAGCTCAAGCCAGGTATTCACTTTCTCCTGATATTCAGCCTGCTGCTGAGCTGCCTGCTGCTGTTGCGTACGTTTTTCTTCAGTGACGATCCTGAGCTTTTCCAGCATCTCTTCAAGCACGTCAATGGAGAATTCACGGGACAGGGCACGCAGTGAACGGATATTATTCAGTTTGTGTAACATTGAAGACATAAAATTAAAAAATTCCAAATAGCAAATTAAAAGATACAACGCGGCAAGTGTAATAGAAACGTTTATTTATTTCCAGCCTTCGGCTGTCCAGATAAATATATAAGGTGGATATTAGCGGTTATCCCCTGGAACTATATTGGCAAATACCTGAGCCTTTTTCATAAGCACAGGCAAAAAAGAGAGTGAATAAATAAAAAAGGCAGAAAGACGGGAAAAACTACCGTTCTCGCCAGGAATATTAGCTTTATGGTCAGCGGGTTACCTGCTGTTCATACGTGGCCGCACTGATACATACCTTTGGCCGCAGTGAATAGTTAATCAGAAAATGGGAATAAAACAACAATTCGCAATTCAGAATTTTTCACCATAAAAACGCGACTTACGGCATAAAAAATCCTAAAAGAGAGCGGAATCACACACTCGCGTGATGTTGCGCCATGGTTGGCTATCAGGCGCCGTTCCCTCGGCCAGTCTCGATTTCGTAATCAAGAGTAACACATTGATAAATATTGATATTTGCAAAAACAGGAATAAAAGTAGCGTAACGAACAAAAAACAAACCAGCGCAGAGTATTTTATCGACAAAAAGGCGATAAATAAAAATTTATAGCTAGTTGCCACTTTTAATGCAGAGATATACTCTACGCACACCAAAACAGGCAGCCCAAAAACGCTATACCAACGCGCATTTTTCGGCGTTAATGACTTCATTTTCGAGGAGCACTCCGATGTTCTCTGCGCACTCCCGCTTGCGGCATGCGGTTGCAGACACCTTTGCGATGGTGGTTTACTGCACCGTCGTCAACATGATGATCGAAATTTTTCTCTCTGGTATGACGTTTGAGCAGTCGTTATCGTCGCGTCTGGTGGCGATCCCGGTCAACATTATTATTGCCGTACCCTATGGGATTTATCGCGATTTCGCCATGCGTCAGGCCCGGCGCATCAGCCCGGCCAGGTGGATGAAAAATATGGCCGACGTGCTGGCCTACGTCACCTTTCAGTCGCCGGTGTATGTCGCTATTCTGTGGAGCGTGGGTGCTGACTGGCACCAGATTGTCGCCGCGGTGAGCTCGAACCTGGCGGTATCGATGATGATGGGCGCCGCCTACGGCTACTTCCTCGACTATTGCCGCCGCCTGTTCCGCGTGGCGCCCTATCAGCAGGCGAAGGCCTGACCAACGCGTTAGCAGCGACTGGCTCTGCCAGTCGCCTCTTCCCGCCAGCCCGCCTCGCCTGGATCCTTACATGCCTATCGGCGTATTAATTCGTCGACATTGCCGGCTGGGCTTCGCCAAATAGCCCATTCAGAAAACGCTCAAGCGCCATGCGTGAGCTAAATCCATGCGGAATACCATAATGTTGTTGCGCATCCCCGGCTAAATACAGCGGAAACTGTTCATAATGATCACAGGTTTTGATATCTGAAGCCGGTTCGGCCAGCATATTGCTGCGCTCTTTTAACGCCGGATGAATAACTAACGCTGTTCGCCCCATGCGCGCTTCGCGGTTCACATAAACATAATTATCGCCGCGGCGATAGCCGTACGCTTTTTGCGTCACAACATCCATGGTGAAGCCGGCTTTTTCAAGAACACGCGCCACCTCATCGGGTCTTAAATACATACTGATTCCTCGTTATCTTTTACCGCACATTGACCTTACCTTATTCATTAAGGACAGTGCTTTCGGAAAATTCCAGAAACCACAACAGTAAGCATAATTCAAAATCTTGTCCTACACTTACTCACTCGATGGAATTAAGGGAGATAACGATGGCTAACCATGTGAACCGCAACAATTTTGACGAGAACGCCGAAGATATTCATAACGATGTCAGCCAATTAGCGGATACGCTGGAAGAGGTGCTGAAATCATGGGGCAGTGACGCCAAAGAGGAAGCGGAAGCGGCGCGTGTCAAAGCGCAGTCGCTGTTAAAAGAGACTCGTGCCCGTCTTAATGGCCACAACCGGGTGCAGCAGGCGGCGCTGGATGCGCGCCAGGCAGCGTGCGATGCGCTGGGCTGTGCCGATACCTACGTGCGCAATAAACCGTGGCACAGTGTGGGCGCCGCCGCCGCCGTCGGGGTATTTATTGGCGTATTGCTCAATTTACGTCGATAATAGCTTAAGCATCGGCTGCCGCCGCGCGATTGGCGCGCGGTAGCCCGCGAGCTTTACGGAAGGCAATGAAGATAACAAATACGCGTCAGCCCCTGCGCGCCTCTGGCCGCAGGGGTTTTTCTGCTTCCCCGACTTAAGCGCCATCAAATCGCAATCGCCTCTCTCAGCCGTCGGGCAAGTCCGTCAGCCATCGCCGGCGAACGTATATTGGTAAAACTCATCAATAATCCCCCCTCGCCCGCGTGGCGAATCCGCCAGTCGCTCAGCGCCTGCACCGCCAGCCCGGCCACAACCGCCCGCCGCGCGAGCAGCCGATCGTCGCCGCTGACCGACATAACCAGTTGAATTCCCCCCAGCTGCGGCGTGACCTGAAAGCCCTGCGCCTGCAGAGCCGACTCCAGCCACTGTCTACGCTGGCTATAGCTGGCACGCATTTTCTTCAAATGACGCCAAAAATGTCCCTGCTGGATAAAATCCGCCAGCGTCTGCTGCCACAGGGTGGGAACGGTGCAGGACTGGCGCTCCGCGGTCTGGTGAAAACGCGCCACCAGCGGGGTCGGCACCACCAGCCAGGCGGTGCGCAGCGCCGGGAACATCGACTTACTGAAGGTGCCCGCGTAGATGACCCTCTGCGGCGCATCAAGGCTTTTCAGCGGCGGCAGCGGTTTGCCGTGATAGCGAAACTCGCTATCGTAATCGTCCTCAATGATCCACGCGTCGCGCTCCGCGGCCCACGCCAGCAGCTGGCGGCGTCGGGGAAGCGACAGCGCGACCCCCAGCGGACTCTGATGGGCTGGTGTGAGCAGGGCAAATCGCGCCTGCGGGTGATGACGCTGGCCCCAGCCGACGTCCATCCCTTCGTCGTCCACCGGAATCGCATCCACCGCCAGCTGCCCAGCCTCGACGACCGGCCGGATAAAGGGATACCCCGGATCTTCCATCCACATATGCTGTCCCGGCTGCGCCAGGGTACGCAGGATAAGGTTCATGGAGGCGGCATAGCTGCCGGTGATCAACACCTGATCCGGCTGACAGTCGATACTGCGCGACAGGCGTAGATAATCGACGATAGCCTGGCGCAGAAGCGGATCGCCGCCGGGATCGCCGGGTGCAAGATCGAACCGCGACTGCGTCCGCAGCCGACGCCCCATCACCCGCGCCCACTGCCCGCGCGGAAAGAGATCCAGCGCCGGCAGCCCCATCTGAAACGGCAGCGGCTCCGTCGGCGCGGCCGGTTGCACTGGCGGTACCGGCGCCAGCTGGCGCGGGCTGAGCCGCTCGCTGACAAAGGTCCCCGCCTGCCCACGCCGTTCGAGCCATCCCTGGGCGACCAGCTCTCCCCAGGCGTTTTCGATGGTCGCCCGGGAAACGCCCTGCTCCTGAGCGTACACCCGGCTGGCGGGCAAACGGCTGCCCGGGGTCAGTTCGCCACGTTCAATCGCCGATTTCAACTGGCGGGCGATACGCTGATAAAGCGGGAGGTTAATCGCTTCCATTATGGTCTGCTTTTTTCATCACAATATGGCTATCTTTTGCAGTCCATTATAGTGCTATTTTGGCTGCCGTCTTAGAGAGGAGAACACCATGAACCAATTACGTCAGCCATTCAGTGAACTGAGCCCGGAAGTCTATAAAGGGCTGGTACAGGCCAGCATCGCGCTGGAGAAAAGCGAGCTGGGCAACGCCCTGGTAGAGCTGGTTTATTTACGCGTCTCGCAGATCAACGGCTGCGCCTTCTGTCTTGAGAAACATAGCCAGGCGCTGCGCAAAGGCGGCATGGCGCAAAGCAAACTGGATGCCCTTGCGGGCTGGCGGGTAAGCGCCCACTTTACTCCGGCCGAACGCGCGGCGCTGGCTTGGGCCGAGTCGGTCACCGACATTGCCACCAGCCATGCGGAAGATGAGGTTTACCAGCCGCTGCGCGAACATTTTACCCCGCGTCAGATAAGCGATCTGACCTTCGCCGTCAGTCTGATGAACGCCTTTAACCGCCTCGCCGTGGCCATGCGCCTGTAGTTCCGCACAGCCTCCCCCCTCCTCCGCCGATCTATCCCGGCGGGGGACTCGCTTGCCAAAAACGCTATATATTGAGTGGTTGAAGTTTTAAATAACTACATCTAGTATTTCCTTATCGAATAGCCCACTACGTTCGACGCTATGTTTAGCGCCGTGCTGTTATCTTAAATGGAAATACGAATCATGCGCATTATTATTTACACTCGAAATGACTGCGTGCAGTGCCATGCCACCCGGCGAGCCATGGAGAGCCGGGGACTGGCCTTTGAAATGGTCAACGTCGACCAGCAGCCGGATGCCGCCGACACCCTGCGCGAGCAGGGATTTCGCCAGCTGCCGGTGGTGATCGCCGGTGAGCTGCGCTGGAGCGGCTTCCGCCCGGATATGATCAATCGCCTGCGCCCCTCCTTTACGGCGGCCAGCGCATGAGCCTCATCGTCTACTTCTCCAGCCGTTCGGAGAATACCCATCGCTTTGTGCAGCGCCTGGGGCTGCCGGCGGTGCGCATCCCGCTGAACGAGCGTGAACATCTGCGGGTAGACGAGCCCTATATTCTCATCGTTCCCAGCTATGGCGGCGGCGGCACCGCCGGCGCGGTACCGCGTCAGGCGATCCGCTTTTTAAACGACGTGCATAACCGCCAGCTGATCCGCGGAGTGATTGCCGCCGGCAATCGCAACTTTGGCGACGGCTGGGGGCGTGCCGGAGATGTCATCGCGCAAAAATGCGCCGTGCCCTATCTCTACCGCTTCGAGCTGATGGGAACCCCCGACGATATCAACACCGTGCGTAAAGGAGTCAGCGAATTTTGGCAACGACAACCGCAGAACGTATAACCGCCGCCGTGGATTTTCACGCCCTCAACGCGATGCTGAATTTGTACGACAGCGAGGGCCGCATCCCGTTTGAGAAAGATCGCCAGGCGGTTGAGGCCTTTATGGCGACCCAGGTTCAGCCCAACACCCTCACCTTCCCCAGCCAGGAGGATAAGCTCAGCTGGCTCGTCAGCGAGGGCTATTACGATCCGCAGGTGCTGGCCGGCTATGACCGCGGGTTTGTGCTGGCGTTGTTCGCCCATGCCCGGCGCGCTCCGTTTCGCTTTCAGACCTTCCTCGGCGCCTGGAAGTTCTATACCAGCTATGCGCTGAAGACCTTTGACGGCAAGCACTACCTCGAGGATTTCGCCGAACGCAGCGTGATGGTGGCCCTGACGCTGGCCCGGGGCGATGAACAGCAGGCGCGGCAGCTGACGGAGGAGATACTCAGCGGCCGCTTTCAGCCCGCCACACCGACCTTCCTTAACGCTGGCAAACAGCAGCGCGGGGAGCTGATCTCCTGCTTCCTGCTGCGTATTGAGGATAATATGGAGTCCATCGGCCGGGCGGTGAACTCGGCGCTACAGCTGTCGAAGCGCGGCGGCGGGGTGGCCTTTTTACTCTCCAACCTGCGCGAGGCCGGGGCGCCGATCAAGCGCATCGAAAACCAGTCTTCTGGGGTGGTGCCGGTGATGAAGATGCTGGAGGACGCCTTCTCCTATGCCAATCAGCTCGGCGCCCGCCAGGGGGCGGGTGCGGTCTGGCTGCATGTTCACCATCCCGATATTTTACGCTTTCTTGATACCCGGCGTGAAAATGCCGATGAGAAAATCCGCATCAAAACCTTGTCGCTGGGGGTGGTGATCCCTGATATCACCTTCCAGCTGGCGAAAGAAGATGCGCAGATGGCCCTGTTCTCGCCTTATGACGTCGAACGGCTGTACGGCAAACCTTTCGCCGATTGCGCCATCGGCGACCTCTATCCGCAGCTGGTGGCCGACGAGCGGGTCCGCAAACGCTGGATCCGCGCCCGCGACCTGTTCCAGCGCCTGGCGGAGATCCAGTTTGAATCCGGCTACCCGTACATCATGTTTGAAGACACCGTGAACCGCGCCAGTCCGGTGGCCGGGCGGGTCACCATGAGCAATCTGTGTTCGGAGATCCTGCAGGTCAGTACGCCGTCCGCCTATAATGAAGACCTCAGCTATGCCCATATCGGGGAAGATATCTCCTGCAACCTCGGCTCGCTGAACATCGCCCATACCATGGACTCGCCGGATTTCGGCCGCACAATCGCCACCGCGGTGCGCGCCCTGACCGCCGTGTCCGACATGAGCCACATTCAGTCGGTTCCCTCGGTGGCGGCCGGCAACGCGGCCTCCCACGCCATCGGCCTGGGGCAGATGAATCTGCACGGTTACCTGGCGCGGGAGGGCATTGCCTACGGCAGCCCGGAGGGGCTGGACTTCACCAATATCTACTTCTACACCGTGACCTGGCACGCGCTGCACACCTCGATGCAGCTGGCCCGCGAGCGCGGCCAGCGCTTCGCCGGCTTCGAGCAGTCGCGCTACGCCAGCGGGGCGTACTTCGACAAATATCTGCAGGAGGAGTGGCAGCCGAAAACCGAACGGGTGCGCACGCTGTTCGCCCGCGCCGGCATCTCTCTGCCCGACCGGGAAAGCTGGCGCCAGCTGCGCGACGATGTCATGCGCTATGGCATCTACAATCGCTATCTGCAGGCGGTGCCGCCCACCGGCTCGATCTCGTACATCAACCATGCCACCTCCAGCATTCACCCGATCGTCTCGAAGATTGAGATCCGCAAAGAGGGGAAAACCGGGCGAGTGTACTACCCCGCGCCATTTATGAATAACGACAATCTGGCCCTCTACCAGGATGCGTATGAGATAGGGCCGGAGAAGATCATTGACACTTACGCCGAGGCGACGCGCCACGTCGACCAGGGGCTGTCGCTGACCCTGTTCTTCCCCGATACCGCCACCACCCGCGATATCAACAAGGCGCAAATTTACGCCTGGAAGAAAGGCATCAAGACGCTCTACTACATCCGTCTGCGCCAGCTGGCGCTGGAAGGCACTGAAATTGAAGGCTGCGTGTCCTGCGCGCTGTAAGGAGAACAGGATGACCCATTTAACGCGCGTCAGCGCAATCAACTGGAACCGCATTGATGACGATAAAGATCTTGAGGTCTGGAACCGTCTCACCAGCAACTTCTGGCTGCCGGAGAAAGTGCCGCTGTCGAACGACATTCCCGCCTGGCAAACCCTCAGCGCGGCGGAGCAGCAGTTGACCATTCGCGTCTTTACCGGATTGACCCTGCTTGACACCATTCAGAACACCGTCGGCGCCCCGGCGCTAATGGCGGACGCCTTAACCCCGCATGAGGAGGCGGTGCTGTCGAACATCAGCTTTATGGAGGCGGTTCATGCCCGCTCTTACAGCTCCATCTTTTCCACGCTGTGCCACAGCAAGGAAGTGGATGCCGCCTTCGCCTGGAGCGAAAGCTGCGATCCTCTGCAGCGCAAGGCGCAGCTGATGCTGGGTTACTATCAGGCCGACGAGCCGCTGAAGAAAAAAATCGCCAGCGTGTTCCTCGAATCCTTTCTCTTCTACTCCGGCTTCTGGCTGCCGATGTACTTCTCCAGCCGGGGAAAGCTGACCAACACTGCGGATCTGATCCGCCTGATCATTCGCGATGAAGCGGTGCATGGCTATTACATCGGCTACAAGTACCAGAAAGGACTGGAGATCGTCAGCCCCGGCAAGCGCGAAGAATTGAAAAATTTCGCCCTCGATCTGCTGATGGATCTTTACGACAACGAACTGGCCTACAGCCGGGAGCTGTACGGCGAGAGCGGCTGGTTCGACGACGTCAGCGCTTTCCTGTGCTACAACGCCAACAAAGCGCTGATGAACCTCGGCTACGAGGCGCTGTTCCCGGCGGAGATGGCGGCGGTCAATCCGGCAATCCTCGCAGCGCTGTCGCCCAACGCCGACGAAAACCATGACTTTTTCTCCGGTTCCGGCTCCTCCTACGTGATAGGAAAAATGGAAGAGACCGCCGACGACGATTGGGACTTTTAACCGTACTTTCACCAGGAATATCGCAGGCGGATTCCTGGTGATTAATTTCACAAAATAGCGTTTAATCCACCAAATATTCTCTCCATGACCTAACCGTCATCACTTCGTCATATTTAGCAGAAAACCGGTCCATTTCAGTCGAATTATCCAAAGATAATCAAAAAATATTACCAACAACAAATTACCGCCCAGCCCTTATATCACGGGGGCTTAGCCACAGTTGCCCCCATCTGATTTTGCCGAGAGTTTGCCATTGAGGGTTGTCACAGAATCTGAGTATGTTAGGGTGTAAAAAGATCATAATCACCATCGGGTATCATATCGCAATAAACAAATAACAGGAACTTCTCTATTGCATGGCAATTAAATTAGAAATCAAAAATCTTTATAAGATATTTGGCGAGCATCCACACCGTGCTTTCAAATATATTGAGAAAGGACTCAACAAAGCGCAAATACTGGAAAAAACGGGGCTGTCGCTTGGCGTCAAAGACGCCAGTCTGGCCATTGAAGAAGGCGAGATATTCGTCATCATGGGGCTCTCCGGCTCGGGGAAATCCACCATGGTTCGCCTTCTCAATCGCCTGATTGAACCCACCCGCGGCCAGGTGCTGATTGACGGGGTCGATATCGCCAAAATGTCGGATGCCGAGCTGCGCGAGGTGCGTCGCAAGAAAATTGCGATGGTTTTTCAGTCCTTTGCGCTGATGCCGCACATGAGCGTGCTCGACAACACGGCGTTTGGTATGGCGCTTGCAGGCGTTCCCGCCGCCGAACGAGAGCAAAAAGCCCGGGAGGCGCTGCGTCAGGTGGGGCTGGAGAATTATGCCCACGCCTGGCCGGATGAACTCTCCGGCGGCATGCGCCAGCGCGTCGGTTTAGCTCGCGCCCTGGCGATTAATCCCGATATTCTGTTAATGGATGAAGCCTTCTCTGCGCTCGATCCGCTCATTCGTACCGAAATGCAGGATGAGCTCATCAAATTACAGGCGAAGCATCAACGCACTATCGTCTTTATTTCCCATGACCTTGATGAAGCCATGCGAATTGGCGATCGTATCGCCATTATGCAAAATGGCGAAGTGGTCCAGGTCGGCACTCCGGATGAAATATTAAATAATCCGGCCAATGATTATGTGCGCACCTTCTTCCGCGGCGTGGATATTAGCCAGGTATTCAGCGCGAAAGATATTGCCCGCCGCAGCCCGGTTGGCCTGATTCGTAAAACGCCTGGTTTTGGCCCCCGTTCGGCGCTGAAATTATTACAGGATGAAGACCGGGAATATGGCTATGTCATAGAGCGCGGTAATCGCTTTGTCGGGATTGTCTCGATTGATTCTCTGAAAACAGCCCTCAGCGCCGGGCAGGGGATCGAGGCGGCGCTGATTGACGCCCCGCTGGCGGTGGAAGCGCAAACCCCGCTCAGCGATCTGCTCTCCCACGTCGGCCACGCTCCGTGCGCCGTGCCGGTAGTGGATGAAGAACAACAATATATTGGCATCATTTCCAAACGGATGTTGCTCCAGGCTTTAGATCGCGAGGGGGTGAATCATGGCTGATCAGACCAATCCGTGGGGCAGCGCCCCGTCAACCGACAGCGCCGCGCAGGCTGCCGACGCCTGGGGTGGCGCCTCTACTGCCGCGCCGGCTAATGGCGGCGGCGCCGACTGGCTGCACAGCGCCCCTGCGCCGCAGCCGGGACAGTTCAATATCATGGATCCGTTCCATAAGACCCTGATCCCGCTCGACAGCTGGGTGACCCACGCCATCGACTGGATCGTGCTGCACTTCCGTCCGCTGTTCCAGGGGATCCGCGTGCCGATCGACTACATCCTCAGCGCCTTCCAGCAGCTGCTGTTGGGGATGCCGGCGCCGGTGGCGATTATCGTCTTCGCGCTAATCGCCTGGCAGATCTCCAGCCTCGGCATGGGGGTCGCCACTCTGGTATCGCTGATTGCCATCGGCGCCATCGGCGCGTGGTCGCAAGCCATGGTCACTCTGGCGCTGGTCCTCACCGCCCTGCTGTTCTGCATGGTTATCGGCTTGCCGCTGGGGATCTGGCTAGCGCGCAGCCCGCGGGCGGCGAAAATCATCCGCCCGCTGTTGGATGCCATGCAGACCACGCCGGCGTTCGTCTATCTGGTGCCGATCGTGATGCTGTTCGGCATCGGCAACGTACCGGGCGTGGTGGTGACGATTATCTTCGCCCTGCCGCCGATCGTCCGTCTGACCATCCTCGGGATAAACCAGGTGCCTGCGGATCTGATCGAAGCGTCGCGCTCATTTGGCGCCAGCCCGCGCCAGCTGCTGTTTAAGGTGCAGCTGCCGCTGGCCATGCCCACCATTATGGCCGGGGTTAACCAGACCCTGATGCTGGCCCTGTCGATGGTAGTGATCGCCTCGATGATCGCCGTCGGCGGCCTCGGCCAGATGGTGCTGCGCGGTATCGGCCGCCTGGATATGGGCCTGGCGACCGTCGGCGGGGTGGGGATCGTGATCCTGGCGATTATTCTTGACCGCCTCACCCAGGCCGTCGGTCGCGACGCCCGCAGTCGCGGCAACCGCCGCTGGTACACCACCGGCCCGCTGGGGCTTATCACTCGCCCTTTCTGTCGATAAGTCGATAACAGCGCCGCTCCCCCCGGGAGCGGCCCTTCCCGTTAAACAATAAGAGGAACCACCATGCGACATAGTACGATGTTGGCCACCGCCGCCTTTGCCACCCTGCTCGCCACCAGCGCCTTCGCCGCCGACCTGCCGGGTAAAGGGATTACGGTGAAGCCCGCTCAGAGCACTATCTCCGAAGAGAGCTTCCAGACCCTGCTGGTCAGTCGCGCGCTGGAGAAGCTGGGCTACACCGTCGAGAAACCCAGCGAAGTGGACTATAACGTTGCCTATACGTCGATTGCCGCCGGAGATACCACCTTTATCGCCACCAACTGGCAACCGCTGCACGATGACATGTACGCCGCGGCGGGCGGTGATAACAAATTCTATCGCAAAGGAGTGTACGTCTCAGGCGCCGCCCAGGGCTATTTGATCGACAAAAAAACCGCTGAGCAGTACCACATAACCTCCATCGATCAGCTCAAAGATCCGCAGATCGCCAAACTGTTTGATACCAACAACGACGGTAAAGCGGATCTCACCGGCTGTACCCCAGGATGGGGCTGCGAAGCAGTGATTAACCATCAGATTGACGCCTATGGCCTGAGCAAAACCGTCACCCATAACCAGGGCAACTACGCAGCGATGATGGCCGACACCATTGCCCGGTATAAAGAGGGTAAACCGGTGCTCTACTACACCTGGACGCCGTACTGGGTTAGCGACGTGCTGAAGCCTGGCAAGGACGTCGTCTGGCTGCAGGTGCCGTTCTCCTCCCTGCCGGGCGAGCAGAAAAACATCGACACCAAACTGGCCAACGGCGCCAACTATGGCTTCCCGGTGAACACCATGCACATCGTCGCCAACAAAGCCTGGGCGGAGAAAAATCCGGCCGCCGCCACTCTGTTTAGCGTCATGAAGCTGCCGATCGCCGACATCAACGCCGAGAATGCGATGATGCACGAAGGCCATGCTTCCGAAGCCGACATTAACGGCCACGTTGATGGCTGGATCAAAGCCCACCAGCCGCTGTTCGACAGCTGGGTGAAAACCGCCCTCGCCGCGCAGCAGTAAACCCGCTCACGGATAAGGCCCAGCGCCTTATCCGGCCCCCTTGCCCCCCTTTCTCGTGGCCAGGTCATAGAAAAGCGATTCCAGGAATTTCCATAGTGTTAAGGCGCATCGCGCTCTGTTAAGGTGGAGACATCGGTCAAATTGCCACCTTCACATGGATCCAGCGATAAGTTATTCATATGGAAAACCCCGCGCCCTTAACCTGTGCCTTACCTGAACGCGTCGCCACCGTCGGCGAAGGCATCAAAGACAGTCTCCCCATCGTCATCAGCTACCTTCCGGTGGCATTCGCCTTCGGACTCAATGCCACCCGGCTGGGCTTCACCCCGCTGGAAAGCCTGTTCTTCTCCTGCATTATTTACGCCGGCGCCAGCCAGTTTGTGATCACCGCCATGTTGGCCGCCGGCAGTTCGCTGTGGGTCGCCGCCCTGACGGTAATGGCGATGGATGTCCGCCACGTGCTGTATGGCCCCTCATTGCGCAGCCGCATTCGCTCAGCGCTGGATAAAAAGAAAACCGCCCTCTGGGCCTTCGGCCTGACCGATGAGGTTTTCGCCGCCGCTACCGCCAGGCTGGTTCGCGATAACCGCCGCTGGAGCGAAAACTGGATGCTCGGTCTCGCTTTTACCTCGTGGGCATCGTGGGTGTGCGGCACGCTGGCCGGCGCCTGGTCCGGCAACGGCCTGCTGGTGGATTATCCGGCGGTGGAAGCCGCCCTCGGCTTTATGCTGCCGGCGCTGTTTATGAGCTTCCTGCTGGCCTCTTTCCAGCGTCAGCAGTCACTCTGCGTCACGGCGGCGCTGGCGGGCGCGCTGGGCGGCATTCTGTTATTTTCCATTCCGGCGGCGATCCTCGCCGGAATTGTCTGCGGATGTCTGACGGCGCTGCTTCAGGCCATGCTCAAGGGGATGCCGGATGAACAGTGAAGTCCTTCTGCTCGGGGTGATAGTCGGCGGCGTCAATTATCTCTTTCGCTATCTTCCTCTGCGTTTGCGCGCCGGCCACGCTCGTCCTGCCCGCCGCGGCCCGGTCAGCGTGCTGCTGGATACTATTGGCATCGCCTCGATTTGCGCGCTGCTGGTGGTCTCCAGCGTGCCGGAGATCCTCGCCGATGCCCATCGCCTGGCGCCGACGCTGACCGGCTTCCTGGTGCTGGGGGCCGCCTTCTGGAAAACCCGCAGCATCATTGTCCCGACCCTGCTGTCGGCGTTTGCCTATGGTCTGGCATGGAAAATCACCAACGGGCTCTAAGCTTTACGTATCAATTTTGGTCAATAATTCATTTGATTTATTTGTCACAATAGTTATTATATCGGCTGTAATTAATGAGGTCATACCCAAATGGATAGTTCGTTTACTCCCATTGAGCAAATGCTCAAGTTCCGCGCCAGCCGCCATGAAGATTTCCCGTTTCAGGAGATCCTGTTAACTCGTCTTTGCATGCATATGCAAGGTAAGCTGCTGGAAAATCGCAATAAAATGCTCAAAGCGCAGGGAATTAACGAGACATTATTTATGGCGCTGATTACGCTGGAGTCACAGGAAAACCACAGCATCCAGCCGTCCGAGCTGAGCTGTGCGCTGGGCTCGTCACGTACCAACGCCACCCGTATCGCTGATGAACTGGAAAAACGCGGCTGGATTGAGCGCCGCGAGAGCGATAACGATCGTCGCTGTTTGCATCTGCAACTGACCGAAAAGGGCCATCAGTTTTTGCGTGAAGTCCTGCCGCCGCAGCATAACTGCCTGCATCAGCTGTGGTCTTCACTTAGCACCAGCGAAAAAGATCAGCTCGAACACATCACCCGCAAACTCCTGAGCCGCCTTGATCAGATGGAAGAAGAAGGCGTGCTAGCGGACTCTCTACGCTAAGGGCGGCGTCGCTCAGCCCATTTTTACGTTGCAAGGAAAACAGCCAGGCCAGCAGATCTCTGCTGGCCTTTCTGATAAACAGGTCGGCTCAGCCGATGTGAAATAATAAGATCGTGGAGAATAACATGAGTGCAAATGCGGAGAGCCAAACCCCGCAGCAACCAGGCAGCAAAAAAGGAAAGCGTAAAGGCGCCCTTCTGTTGCTGACATTGCTCTTCATTATTATTGCCGTGGCATATGGGATTTACTGGTTTCTGGTACTGCGTCACTACGAAGAGACCGACGATGCCTACGTGGCAGGGAATCAGGTACAAATTATGGCTCAGGTCGCGGGCAGCGTGACCAAAGTCTGGGCTGACAACACGGACTACGTGCAGAAAGGCGATCCGCTGGTCACGCTCGATCGGACCGATGCCCAACAGGCGTTTGAAAAGGCTAAGACCCAACTGGCCGCCAGCGTGCGTCAGACCCGCCAGCAGATGATCAACAGCAAGCAATTGCAGGCGAACATCGACGTCAAAAAAACCGCCCTTGCCCAGGCGCAGGCTGACCTGAACCGCCGCATCCCGCTGGGCGCCGCGAACCTCATTGGCCGCGAAGAGCTGCAGCACGCCCGCGATACCGTCGCCAGCGCACAGGCCGAACTCGACGTGGCAATCCAGCAGTACAACGCCAACCAGGCGATCGTGCTGGGCACCAGGCTGGAACAGCAGCCGGCGGTGCTCCAGGCGGCCACTGAAGTGCGTAACGCCTGGCTGGCCCTGCAGCGTACGCAGATCGTCAGCCCGATTAGCGGCTACGTTTCCCGTCGCTCGGTACAGCCTGGCGCGCAGATCGGCACCACCACGCCGCTGATGGCGGTGGTCCCGGCGACCAACCTGTGGATCGATGCTAACTTTAAAGAGACTCAGCTGGCGCATATGCGTATCGGCCAGCCGGCCACCGTGATCAGCGATATCTATGGCGATGACGTGAAATACACCGGTAAAGTGGTCGGTCTGGATATGGGCACCGGCAGCGCCTTCTCTCTGCTGCCGGCGCAGAATGCTACCGGCAACTGGATCAAAGTGGTACAGCGTCTGCCGGTTCGTATCGAGCTGGATGAAAAACAACTAGCGGAACACCCGCTGCGCATCGGCCTCTCGACGCTGGTGGAAGTCAACACCACCGATCGCGATGGTGAAATGCTGGCAAGCCAGGTGCGGAGCTCCCCGGTTTACGAGAGCAATGCCCGTGAAATCGCTCTCGATCCGGTTAATAAGCTGATAGACGAGATCATTCAGGCCAACGCCGGATAATTCGGGGTGAGTGTAATGCAACAGCAAAAACCGCTGGAAGGCGCGCAGCTGGTCATTATGACCATTGCGCTGTCGCTCGCGACGTTCATGCAGGTGCTGGATTCCACTATCGCCAACGTGGCGATCCCGACCATTGCCGGCAACCTTGGCTCGTCGCTGAGCCAGGGGACCTGGGTCATCACCTCGTTCGGGGTCGCTAACGCCATCTCCATCCCGATCACCGGCTGGCTGGCCAAGCGCGTCGGCGAGGTGAAGCTGTTCCTGTGGTCAACCACCGCCTTCGCCATTGCCTCCTGGGCCTGCGGCGTCTCCAACAGCCTGACGATGCTGATTTTCTTCCGCGTCATTCAGGGGATCGTCGCCGGACCGCTGATCCCGCTGTCGCAAAGTCTGCTGCTCAGCAACTATCCCCCGGCGAAGCGCTCTATCGCTCTGGCGCTGTGGTCAATGACGGTGATTGTCGCGCCCATCTGCGGTCCGATCCTCGGCGGCTATATCAGCGATAACTATCACTGGGGCTGGATCTTCTTTATCAACGTGCCCATTGGCGTGGCGGTGGTGCTGATGACCCTGCAGACCCTGCGCAACCGGGAAACCAAAACCGAACAGCGGCGGATCGACGGTGTCGGTCTGGCGCTGCTGATCATCGGTATCGGTAGCCTGCAGGTGATGCTGGACCGGGGTAAAGAGCTGGACTGGTTCTCCTCCAGTGAGATTATCATTCTGACCATCGTGGCGGTGGTGGCGATAAGCTTCCTGATCGTCTGGGAGCTAACCGACGATAACCCGATTGTCGATCTGTCGCTATTTAAGTCGCGCAACTTCACCATCGGCTGCCTCTGTATCAGTCTGGCCTATATGCTCTACTTCGGCGCCATCGTACTGCTGCCGCAGCTGTTGCAGGAGGTCTACGGCTACACCGCGACCTGGGCCGGCCTGGCGTCGGCGCCGGTGGGGGTGATCCCGGTCATTCTGTCGCCGATTATCGGCCGCTTCGCGCATAAGCTCGACATGCGGCGGCTGGTCACCTTCAGCTTTATTATGTACGCGGTCTGCTTCTACTGGCGCGCCTGGACCTTCGAACCGGGGATGGACTTTGGCGCCTCGGCGTGGCCACAGTTTATCCAGGGCTTCGCGGTGGCCTGCTTCTTCATGCCGTTGACCACCATCACCCTCTCCGGCCTGCCGCCGGAGCGGCTGGCGGCGGCGTCGAGCCTGTCGAACTTCACCCGTACCCTTGCCGGCTCCATCGGGACCTCGATCACCACCACCCTGTGGACCAACCGCGAGGCGCTGCATCATGCGCAGCTCACCGAATCGGTGACCCCCTTTAACCCCAACGCGCAGCAGATATACGATCAGCTGCAGGGCATGGGAATGACGCAGCAGCAGGCGTCCGGCTGGATAGCGCAGCAGATAACCAACCAGGGGCTGATTATCTCCGCCAACGAAATCTTCTGGATTTCTGCGGCTATTTTCATCCTGCTGTTGGGGCTGGTGTGGTTCGCCAGACCACCGTTCAGCGCCGGCGGCGGCGGCGGCGCGCACTAAGCCTCACATAAAGGGACCTCCGGGTCCCTTTTTTACGGCGTCAGGTTGTCCAGTTCTCGCTAGTTTCTGTCTCGTTTGCGAAAGCCCGTCACCCTGCGCTCGGGCAGGATAAAGGCTGACCATTAAGGAGAACACTATGCTGAGCCATCCTGCTGAAAAGTACCGTCCCTATCCGCCGATCGCCCTGCCTGACCGCCGCTGGCCAGACCGGCAAATCAGCCACGCCCCGCGCTGGCTGTCGACTGACCTGCGCGACGGCAACCAGGCGCTGGCGGAGCCCATGGACAGCGCCCGCAAACTGCAGTTCTGGGATCTGCTGCTGGAGTGCGGCTTTAAAGAGATTGAAGTCGCCTTCCCTTCCGCCTCACAAACCGATTTCAACTTTGTCCGCCAGCTGATTGACGAACAGCGCATCCCGGAGGATGTCACCATCCAGGTGCTGACCCAGGCGCGAGACCCGCTGATCCTGCGCACCTTTGAGGCGCTGCGCGGCGCCCGCCGGGCTACCGTCCACCTATACAATGCCACCGCGCCGCTGTTTCGCGAGCTGGTTTTCGGCATGGACAAGGCCGAGGTGATCGCCCTCGCGACCCGCGCCACCCGGCTTATCCGTCAGCAGTGCGAACAGCAGCCGGAGACCCGCTGGCAATATGAATATTCGCCTGAAACCTTCTGCTTCACCGAGCCCGAGTTTGCGCTTGAGATTTGCGAAGCGGTGGCGGATGTCTGGCAGCCCTGCGCCGAGCGACCGATGATCGTCAATCTGCCGGCGACGGTGGAAGTCAACACCCCCAACGTCTATGCCGATCAGATCGAGTATTTTTGCCGCCACTTCTCCCGCCGCGGCGAGGTCTGCATCAGCGTGCACCCGCATAACGATCGCGGCACCGGCGTCGCCAGCGCCGAGCTGGCGGTGATGGCCGGCGCCGATCGGGTAGAAGGCTGCCTGTTTGGCAACGGCGAACGCACCGGCAACGTCTGTCTGGTGACTTTGGCGATGAACCTCTACAGCCAGGGCATCGACCCTGAGCTTCGCTTCGAGCAGATGAACCGGGTGGTGGAGGTGGTGGAAAACTGCAACCAGATCCCCGTTCACCCGCGCCACCCGTGGGCGGGAAGTCTGGCTTACACCGCCTTCTCCGGCTCCCATCAGGATGCGATCAAAAAAGGGTTTGATGCCCGTCAGCCTGGCGATCCGTGGCAGATGCCCTACCTGCCCATTGACCCGCAGGATATAGGCTGCAGCTATGAGGCGGTGATCCGCGTCAACAGCCAGTCGGGGAAGAGCGGCAGCGCCTGGCTTATCGAACAAAATCATGGTCTGAAACTGCCCCGCGGGCTGCAGCAGGACTTCAGCCAGCACGTTCAGCAGGCCACCGATAGCGACGGCAAAGAGATGACCCACCATGCGCTGTGGCAGCTGTTCCGCACGCGCTACGGGCTGCAGGCGCAGCCGGCGCTGACGCTGCTCGATTATCAGAGCGCCAGCCAGCAGGATGGCCAGCTTTCCCTGCAGGCAACGCTGCGTCACCACGGCGAAACCCGACGCCTGCAGGGCCAGGGCAACGGCCTGCTCTCCGCCGCAGCCAGCGGGCTCAGCGCGCTGTTTCGGCAGCCGTTTATGATCAAGGACTATCATGAGCATACCCTCGGCGCGCGCAGCGACAGCCGGTCGGTGGCCTATATCCGCTGCGTTTTTCCGCAAGGAGAAAGCTACTGGGGCGTGGGTATCGATAATGACGTGGCGCGCGCCTCGCTGCAGGCGCTGTGCAATGCGCTCAGCGCCGCCGATCAGGCCGGGGGACGAAAATAGTCGCTGAGGGCGACGCCCATCACCCGACGAAACATGGCGCTGAAGGCGCTGTGGCTACCGTAGCCCAGCTCCAGCGCCACCCGCAGCACGGAGTGGCCCTGCGCCAGGCGCACCAGCGCTTCCATTAGCTTCGCCCGGCGCACCCACTCGCTCCACGTCAGGCTAGTCTGCTGCTGAAAATGGCGGTTTAGGGTTCGCTCGCTCATGCTGCACGCCTTCGCCGCCTGGCCGCTGCTCCAGGCCTCGCCCGGCACCTCGCGTACCTGCTGGCACAGCCGACGCAGCGTTTCGCTTTGCGGCTCCGGCAGGCCAAACGGCAGGATCGCCATCCCGCGGATCTCATCGAGGATCAGTTCATAAATTCTTTCGTCGCGGCTGGCGGGGGCATAGCGTTCCCCCAGCGCCAGGGATGACACGATCAGTTCCCGCAGCAGCGGCGTGATCTGTACGATCTGGCAGCCCGCCGGAAGATCGGCGCGCGCCAGCGGATCGATAAACAGGGTGCGCGCCGCCACGTTGCCGGTCATGCGCAGCGCGTGCGGCGTTCCCGCCGGCAGCCAGACGCCGCGCCCGGGCGGCACCACCCAGTAGCCTACCGGCGTCGCGACCCGCACCACGCCGCTTAGTATATGCAGCAGCTGAGCGCAGTCATGCTGATGCCAGTCTTCCTGGTCACCGTGGGCATAATCATGGGCAAAGGGCACCAGTGGGCGGTGCTGAAAGGAGAAGGAAAGCGTCGTCGTCATCGCGGCGTCAGAAGAGCGGCCCGGCGACAGGCGTCGGGCCGTGGCGGAAGCACTAGATGTGCAGTTCCTGCAGTTTTTCTTTCGGCAACGCCAGTTCGTCGTTGCTGTTGATGCGCACATCGCGCTCAATGATATGACGAGCGATGTCCTGGGCCTCTTCCAGCGAGTGCATGGTGTAAGTCCCGCACTGGTAGACGTTGAGCTCCGGGATCTGGTTCTGATCTTTCACCTTCAGCACATCGGCCATCGCCGCTTTCCAGGCGTCAGCGACGCGCTGCTCGTCCGGCGTACCAATCAGGCTCATATAGAAGCCGGTGCGGCAGCCCATTGGCGAAATGTCGATAATTTCCACGCCATTCCCGTTCAGATGATCGCGCATAAAGCCCGCGAACAGATGCTCCAGGGTATGGATACCGCGTTCCGGCATCACTTCCTGGTTCGGTACGCAGAAGCGCAGATCGAAAACGGTGATTTCATCGCCATGCGGCGTGTTCATTTTCTTCGCGACACGCACCGCTGGGGCTTCCATTCGGGTATGGTCGACTGTGAAACTATCTAACAACGGCATTCGTCACCTCCGGGAGTGAATTTTTTTAAAATAAAATGAACTCTTTGTTCAGCCGCGAGTCTCAGTATATGAAAGACGCGCATTTATTATCATCATCATCCCTGAATCAGAGATGAAAGTTTGGCCACAGTGATGTGGCCTTTTTCTTTTCCAGCGCTACGCGTGCCGCGCCAGCAGCGCCTCAAACGGCTCGCTGTCTTCAGCTTCCACTTTCTTCTGTCGCGCCACCGACGCGTCGCGCTCGGCGATAAAATCGTCTTCGCTCAGGATCTCCAGCGGCTCTTCGCGCAGCTGCGTCCGGTAACGATCGGCAAGCGCACGGCCGGTACCGCCAATGCCTTCTTCAATCATAGAACGCAGAATGCGGGCTGAGAAGGTTAATTCCGGATCGTCAAAGCAGGCCAGCAGCTCGTCGCAGACCTGCTGATATGCCTGGCCACCGTGGATACTGTCCAGGGTCTGAGCCACGCGGCGTAAATCGCGGAACAGATCTTTGCCCACCTGAGCCAGCGGGAACTGCGCGCTTTCGCAGCCAATCCCCAGCGTTAAGCCCGGCTTACGCCCTTCCAGAATAACCCGATTCCAGTTGGTGCGGGTGCACAGCAGCTCATCGCTGCTCATCTCCGGCGCGTCGGCCAGCGCGCACCAGACCATAAACAGGTCGAGGAAACGCACCTGCTGGGCGTCAACGCCGATCGGCGAGAACGGATTGATATCCAGCGAACGCACTTCGATATACTCAATACCACCGCGCAACAGCGCATCGGACGGGGTTTCGCCCCGACGGGTGACGCGTTTCGGGCGGATCGGCGCATAAAGTTCATTTTCAATCTGCAGAATGTTGCTGTTGATCTGCAGATACTTGCCGTCTTTCTGCAGCCCGATTTTGGCGTACTCTTCCGACGGCGTTTTAATCGCCCGCTTCAATCCTGCCACATACTCGTGCAGATCGTTAAACGTAATTCCGAGATTGCTTTGCGACTTATTGGTATAACCAAGGTCGCTGAGGCGCAGCGAGGTGGCATACGGCAGGTAATACATGCCGTTGCCCGTTTCCTCAAAGGGCAGCGTTGTCGGTTTGCCTTGCAGGAATGAGGAGCAAATCGCCGGCGAGGCGCCAAACAGATAGGGGATCACCCAGCCAAAGCGATAGTAGTTACGAATTGAGCGGAAATAGCCCGCCGAAATGGCCTCTTTACCACTCTCGGCATCTTCCACACCACATTTTGCCTGCCAGAAGGCCATCGGTAGGGAGAAGTTATAGTGCACGCCGGAGATAGTCTGCATCAGCGCGCCATAGCGGTTCTTCAGCCCCTCGCGATATAGCGTTTTCAGGCGCCCCACGTTAGAGGTGCCGTACTGCGCCAGCTCAATATCCTGACCGGGGGCGATATAGCATGGCATACTCAGCGGCCACATCCGCTCGTCGCCAAGCTGACGCGCGGTATAGCGATGGACATCGCGCATAAAGGTCAGCATATGCTCAATATCGCCATCTACTGGCGTAATGAACTCAAGTAAAGCTTCGGCAAAATCGGTGGTAATCCATTTATGCGTCAGCGCTGAGCCTAACGCCGGAGGGTGACCGGTCGTTGCAAGGGTGCCGTCTGCGTTCACGCGCAGCGTTTCCCGCTCCAGACCACGTTGAATACCCTGCAGAGCCTGCGGATGTTTTTCCAGCCAGGCCAGCGCCTGTGATACGTCCGGGATCAATTTGACCTCCCGCCTGTCGAAATCGTTTGAATAAGCATAATTGTAATGGATGAACTGTCAGTCCAATTAGTGCCACCACGTCATGCCCTGAAGCGTCGCTGCCGCAATAGCGATATAGCGCAGCGCCTTACCAAGGCATAAGAAAAAGAGTACCGGTCCCCAGGAAATGCGCATCCATCCCGCCAGCAAACACAGTAAATCGCCGACAACCGGCGCCCAGCTCAGTAAGAGCGTGACCGCGCCGTAGCGCTTAAGCCAGCCGGCCGCCCGCTCCTGCCAGCGCGAGGTTTTGCGCAGCGGAAACAAGCGCCCCAGAATAACGTTAGTTACCCCTCCAAGGCTATTGCCGATTGTTGCTATTAATACTAACCACCACGGATGACTGACCCCCGCAAGTAGCATAGCCACCAGCACAACCTCCGAATTGCCGGGGAGCAGCGTGGCGCTTAAAAAGCTACTGGCAAACAGCGAGGTGAGTGACAGCGCGTCGCTCACAGCAAACGCACGTCAACTGCGTCCATTCCCGCGCGCTTCGCCGCCTGCAGACCAAAGTCGGCATCTTCGAAGACGACGCATTTTTCCGGCGCGACGCCCATGCGCTCGGCGCACAGCAGGAAGGTATCGGGCGCGGGTTTATGGTTGACCACATGATCGGCCGCCACCACCGCGGAGAAGTAATGACGCAGCCCCAGGTGCGCCAGCAGCGCTTCGGCGACGGCGCTCTCGCTGCCGGTTCCCACCGACATCGGGCGACGGCCGTGCCATGCCTTAACCACCTCAATCAGCGGCAACGGGCGTACGCTGTCCAGCAGCATCGCTTTGACGGCCTGGGTTTTTTCCTGCGCCAGGCGATGTGGATCGAGATCGGCCTGATTGAGTTCGATAATCGCCTGGGCGATTCGCCAGGTTGGTGAGCCATTGAGCGCGACCATCGCCTGTTCGTCGAAACGCATACCGTAGCGGCCCAACACCTCGTTCCATGCCTGCCGATGGGTCGGCTCGGTATCGAGAATGGTGCCATCCATATCAAAGATCAGTCCTGCGTAACCTTCGTACATTGTCTTCTCACCAACCGGTTTGGGAATGATTACTGTAACGCAAAAGCCCGCCGTTGTCGCGGCCAGCGGCGCAGACGACAAAGGCGCCCTCAGGCGCCCCCAAACATTAGGCCGGATAACCAGCCTTATTTAATACGCAGATCGTTCTCGACCATTCGCACGCCCTGCACTCGGCGTGTGACTTCTACGGCTCGTTTAGCGCTCTCCGCGGAGGAGACAAATCCGCTCAGCTGGACGCGGCCTTTAAAGGTCTGGACGCTAATTTCTGAGGACTTAATGTCTTTATCGTTAAAGAGCGCCGTTTTCACCTTGGTGGTCACCACGGTATCGTCAATATAGCCGCCCGTACTCTCCTTTGTAGCCGATCCCGCACAGCCAGCGAGGGCCGTCGTTACCAGCAGCGTCGCGCAAAAAGCAGGTATTGCTTTGAACCATTTCATGGATTTCTCTCCTTGCATTTATCTCAGCCTGATAACGCTGATATACAAGGATAAATTATAGTGGAAAGCGCGTCTTGCCAATAAAAAAGTCAGGATGTAGCCAGTGATGGAAAACGAGGTAATCGGGATGGTGAGAGAAGAGTGAAGATTATGCATTCAGAACGGGTGCGGCGATAATTTCGCAGCCTATGCAACAACATCGTCGTTGTTACTGAGGAGAATATGGTACATCCGGGAGGATGACTCGGCTACGCCTCGCCCTTTGGGCCGTTGCTTACGCAACGTTATCCCCCCTGGTGCTGGCGATGATTTCGCAGACCATAAAACAACATCGTCGATGTTACTAAGGAGAATATGGTGCATCCGGGAGGATTCGAACCTCCGACCGCTCGGTTCGTAGCCGAGTACTCTATCCAGCTGAGCTACGGATGCAAAATGGCGGTGAGGCGGGGATTCGAACCCCGGATGCAGCTTTTGACCGCATACTCCCTTAGCAGGGGAGCGCCTTCAGCCTCTCGGCCACCTCACCACACACGCCTCTTTCGAGTGCTTCGAAGAACTTGTTTCTGCTCTTCGTCGCTGCGATGGCGCACATATTACTTTCTGGTACTTATAAGTCAAACACTTTTTCGAGACCTTTTTTCGTTTGCACACTTCGCACGCAATTCGCGTGCAAAAACGGCAAAAAGGGCAATTTATCAACAGGAAATCAGCCCTGACGCTGGCATAACGCCAAACGACCAAAGCGGCAAAGGGTAATGAAAAGCGGTATGGCGCAGGGGGAAAAAACAGAAAAAGGGAAAAAGCGGCGGTAAGTGATGCGCCTCACTGCACAGCGAGGCGCGGAAACCTTAGTAACTGGACTGCTGGGATTTTTCAGCCTGAATACGCTGGTAGATCTCTTCACGGTGAACAGACACTTCTTTAGGGGCGTTTACGCCAATACGAACCTGGTTACCCTTCACCCCTAAAACTGTCACAGTGACCTCATCTCCAATCATGAGGGTCTCACCAACTCGACGAGTCAGAATCAGCATTCTTTGCTCCTTGAAAGATTAAAAGAGTCGGGTCTCTCGTATCCCGGCATTATCCATCATATAACGCCAAAAAGTAAGCGATGACAAATACCTTAGGGTATAAGCAGTCATGGCATCACATTCTGTTAAACCTAAGTTTAGCCGATATACACAATTTCAACCCGACTTTATCGTTATCAGTGTTTCTGACGCAAGGTGCCGTAACCCTCTGGTTATGGCACCTATACCCCTCATACTTCAAGTTGCATGTGTGTTGGCTTTCCTCGCTCACCCCAGTCACTTACTTGAGTAAGCTCCTGGGGATTCGCTGCGTCGCCGCCTTCCTGCAACTCGAATTATTTAGGGTAAATGCGTTTATAGTTATTACAGTTTTGCGCTGACCCAGCCTTTCACACTGGCTAACGCTGCAGGGAGAGCAGACGCATCGGTACCACCGGCCTGCGCCATATCCGGACGACCGCCCCCTTTACCGCCCACCTGCTGGGCGACCATACCAACCAGCTCCCCTGCTTTCACGCGGTCTGTCACATCCTTAGACACACCTGCAATCAGAGAAACCTTACCATCCGCTACCGTAGCTAATACAACGATCGTCGAACCGAGCTGGTTCTTCAGATCGTCAACCATGGTACGCAGCATTTTCGGCTCAACGCCGGTCAGTTCGCTGACCAGCAGCTTAACGCCGTTAATCTCTTCCGCTTTGCTGGAGAGGTTTGCGCTCTCCTGCGCCGCAGCCTGCTCTTTCAGCTGCTGCAGCTCTTTTTCCAGCTGACGGGTACGCTCCAGCGCGGCGCGAACCTTCTCGCCGAGATTGTGGCTGTCACCCTTCAGCAGCTGAGCGATATCATTGAGCTGATCGCTCTGCGCATGCAGGATGGCCATCGCGCCTTCGCCAGTCACCGCTTCGATACGGCGCACGCCAGCAGCGGTGCCGGACTCTGACGTGATGCGGAACAGGCCGATATCGCCGGTACGCGCCGCGTGAGTCCCGCCGCACAGCTCCGTGGAGAAGTCGCCCATCCGCAGAACGCGCACGCGATCGTCGTATTTCTCGCCAAACAGCGCCATGGCGCCGGATGCGCGCGCGGCATCGATATCCATAATGTTGGTTTCGATAGCCAGGTTACGACGGATCTGCGCGTTGACCAGGTCTTCCACCGCACGAATTTCTTCCGGCTTCATCGCTTCAAAATGCGAGAAGTCAAAGCGCAGCGCTTTATCATTGACCAGCGAACCTTTCTGCGCCACATGGGTGCCGAGCACCTGGCGCAGCGCCGCGTGCATCAGGTGCGTCGCGGAGTGGTTGAGACGGATACGCTGACGCCGAGCCTCATCTACGTCGGCCTGTACCGCGTCACCCACTTTCAGTGAGCCGCTGGCGACTTTACCGATATGACCAATAGCCTGGCCGTACTTCTGCGTGTCGCTAACTGCGAAAGAGAAGCCCGCGCCTTTTAATTCGCCTTTATCGCCCACCTGGCCGCCGGACTCCGCATAGAACGGGGTCTGGTCAAGGATCACCACCGCTTCCTGGCCAGCGCTAACGCTATCCACCGCTTTGCCGTCGATAAACAGGGCGGTAACCTTGCCGTTCAGCTCCAGATGATCATAGCCTTTAAATTCAGAGGCGCCGTCAACGCGGATCATCGCATTATAGTCGGCGCCGAAACCGCTGGACTCGCGCGCGCGGCGGCGCTGCTCTTCCATCGCGGCTTCAAAACCAGCTTCATCAACCTTGATGTTGCGCTCGCGGCATACATCGGCGGTCAGGTCGACCGGGAAGCCGTAGGTGTCGTACAGACGGAAGGCGGTTTCGCCGTCCAGGGTGTCGCCTTTCAGCTTCGACAGCTCCTCATCCAGCAGCGCCAGGCCGCGCTTGAGGGTGCGGGCAAACTGCTCTTCTTCGGTTTTCAGCACCTGCTCAACCTGAGCCTGCTGCTGCTTCAGCTCGTCGCCGGCGGAGCCCATCACATCGATCAGCGGGGCAACCAGTTTCCAGAAGAAGGTGTCCTTCGCGCCCAGCATGTTGCCGTGACGGATCGCGCGGCGAATGATACGACGCAGCACGTAGCCGCGGTTTTCATTCGACGGGATCACGCCGTCGGCAACCAGGAAGGCGCAGGAGCGAATGTGGTCGGCGATAACGCGCAGCGACTTGTTCGTCAGATCGGTCGCGCCGGTGACTTTCGCCACGCTGGCGATCAGATCGCGGAACAGGTCGATGTCATAGTTGGAGTTAACGTGCTGCAGCACCGCGGCAATACGCTCCAGACCCATACCGGTGTCGACGGACGGCTTCGGCAGCGGCTCCATGGTACCGTCAGCCTGACGGTTGAACTGCATGAAGACGATGTTCCAAATCTCAATGTAACGGTCGCCATCTTCTTCCGGGCTTCCCGGAGGGCCGCCCCAGATGTGATCGCCGTGGTCAAAGAAGATTTCGGTGCACGGGCCGCACGGACCGGTGTCGCCCATCTGCCAGAAGTTGTCTGAAGCAAACGGCGCGCCTTTGTTGTCGCCTATGCGGATAATACGCTCGCGCGGAACGCCTACTTCATTGGCCCAGATGTCGAAAGCTTCGTCATCGGTCTCGTAAACGGTAACCCACAGTTTTTCTTTCGGCAGCGCGAACCAGTTCTCACCGGTCAGCAGTTCCCACGCGTATTTGATGGCATCCTGCTTGAAGTAATCGCCAAAGCTGAAGTTGCCCAGCATTTCAAAGAAGGTGTGGTGACGCGCGGTGTAACCGACGTTTTCCAGATCGTTGTGTTTACCACCCGCACGCACGCAACGCTGTGCGGTGGTCGCACGCGAATAATTACGTTTGTCGAGACCAAGGAAGACATCCTTGAACTGGTTCATCCCTGCATTGGTAAACAGCAGGGTCGGATCGTTGTGCGGCACCAGGGAGCTGCTGGCAACTACCTGATGTCCCTTGCTATGGAAAAAGTCGAGAAACGCCTGACGGATCTCAGCGGTGCTCTTGCTCATAATTATCCTGAAATCAAGCTACACGTCATCCTTCAAGTCGCCTCTGTCCTGGCTGCGCTTGCTCTTCCGGCACCGAACTGACGTGCGTTGCGAAAGAGAGTCTCTCTTGCCGCCCTGATGCAGCTTGAATGATTTTGTGTAAAGGAATAATCGCCCAGGCCGCTGCCTGCACAGTCACAACCAGCGGCCCGACGGAATAAAGTGGGAATAAGATAAGTTTTCTTTACGGCGAAGTAAAATCCCGGATGGGTCAATCTGCAAAATTTCGCCAGATTTCCTGGATATCTTCCATCAGGTAGCCGCGGTAAAGCAGGAATCGCTGAACTTTCACTTTTTCAGTAAAGGCGGAAGGTAACGGTTCGCCGTATTTACGCTGTGCCTGCTCCCTGGCAAGGCTCACCCAGTCGATATCGCATTCGCGCATCGCCTGGTCAACGACCTGGCGCGCAATGCCTTTCTGGCTGAGCTCCTGGCGAATGCGCGCCGGACCATAGCCTTTGCGGCTCCGGCTGGCGATGAACTGGCCGACGAAGCGGTTGTCGTCAAGGTAGCGGTTTTCGATACACCAGGCGACAACCTGCTCCAGCTCGTCGGGGGTGACGTCCAGCGCCTCAGGACCGTTTTTGCTCATCACCGGAGCGACCAGCTTGCGTCGCAGCTCCTGCTCGCTGTGGTCGCGCATCGCCAGAATGCGGATAGCACGGTCCAGCAGGCGGGCGTAGCCGGAGCGGCGTGATGAAGGTTCAGTCACAGGCACCTCGATAATCTCACAAAGCAAAAGGGCTGCCTAAGCAGCCCTGTCAGTCTTGCAGACGATATCAGAAATCCTGTTCGGTTTCTTCTGCGTCGTTGCCGTCAACAACGAAGTCTGGCTTCGCATCCTGATTGTTGAGCAGCAGTTCGCGCACTTTCTTCTCAATCTCTTTCGCCGCCGCCGGGTTCTCTTTCAGCCAGGTGATCGCGTTCGCTTTACCCTGACCGATTTTGTCGCCGTTGTAGCTATACCAGGCACCCGCTTTCTCAATCAGCTTCTCTTTTACGCCGAGGTCTACCAGCTCGCCGTAGAAGTTGATGCCTTCGCCGTAGAGGATCTGGAATTCGGCCTGTTTAAACGGCGCGGCGATCTTGTTTTTCACCACTTTGACGCGGGTTTCGCTGCCGACGACATTGTCGCCCTCTTTCACCGCGCCGATGCGGCGAATGTCCAGACGCACAGAGGCGTAGAACTTCAGCGCGTTACCACCGGTAGTGGTTTCCGGGTTACCGAACATCACGCCAATTTTCATACGGATCTGGTTGATAAAGATCAGCAGCGTGTTGGACTGCTTCAGGTTACCCGCCAGCTTACGCATCGCCTGGCTCATCATACGCGCCGCAAGGCCCATGTGAGAGTCGCCAATTTCGCCTTCGATTTCCGCTTTCGGCGTCAACGCCGCGACGGAGTCGACGACGATAACGTCAACCGCACCAGAGCGCGCCAGCGCGTCACAGATCTCCAGCGCCTGCTCGCCGGTGTCCGGCTGAGAACACAGCAGGTTGTCGATATCGACGCCCAGTTTGCGTGCATAGACAGGATCCAGCGCATGTTCAGCATCGATGAACGCACAGGTTTTACCTTCACGCTGCGCTGCGGCGATAACTTGCAGCGTCAGGGTGGTTTTACCGGAGGATTCCGGACCGTAGATCTCGACGATACGGCCCATTGGCAGACCGCCGGCGCCCAGCGCGATATCCAGAGAAAGCGAGCCGGTGGAGATGGTTTCCACATCCATGGTGCGGTCTTCACCCAGGCGCATGATGGAGCCTTTACCGAATTGCTTTTCGATCTGGCCCAGTGCAGCCGCCAACGCTTTCTGTTTGTTTTCGTCGATCGCCATTGTTACTCCTAATCATGCAGGGTAAAGCGTGTTCGCTTCGCCGTTAATATTTGTTCAGTTGAGGCAATTATACTGTATAGTCATACAGTATCAAGTGTTTTGTAGAAATTGTTGCCAGAGCAGATTTAGCGCATAGGCCGTCGCCTGACGACGCACCGCTTCGCGGTCTCCGGCAAAGCATTCCCGCCGCGTCACCCCTTGCCCGCTCACGCTGGCGACGCCGAACCATACCGTGCCGACCGGCTTTTCGACGCTGCCGCCATCCGGCCCGGCGACGCCGCTAACGGAGATGGCATAATCCGCACGCGCCGCGCGCAGCGCGCCAATCGCCATCTCCACCACCACCGGTTCGCTTACCGCGCCGTTGTCGCGCAGCGTCGCTTCGCTGACGCCGATCATTTGCGATTTAGCTTCGTTGCTGTAGGTGACAAAGCCGCGTTCAAACCACGCCGAGCTGCCGGCAATATCGGTGATCGCTTTCGCAATCCAGCCGCCGGTACAGGATTCCGCCGTGGTCACCGTCGCCCCACGCGCCTTCAGCGCCCGGCCAATCTTCTCGCTTAGCTGCATTAATTCTGAATCGGTCATTATCGCCCCGCTTTGCTCCGGATAAAGAGGCCATCAAAGATAGCACTTTCGACAGAGATATGGGGATGAAGTGGCGATTTTACGAGGGGGGATCCAGAAATGGGTCGTCCTGTGATAACCAGGACGACCAGACAACCTGTTACTTCATGCTGTTAGCGATAAGCTCAACGTTGTGACGCATCATTTTGACGTAACTATCGGCGACGCCGCCCGGCTTAGATAGCGCTTCCGGATAGAGTTCGCCCCCCGGCTGCGCGCCGGTGGCGCTGGCAATCTGCTTCACCAGCCGCGGGTCAAGCTGGTTCTCCATAAACCAGGTATGGACGCCATCCGCTTTGATTTGCTTAATCAGCGCCGCCACCTGCGCCGCGCTGGCCTCGCTCTCTGAAGAGAGCCCCTGTGGCGCGAGGAAGGTCACGTGATAAGCCCGGCCAAAATAGCCGAAAGCGTCATGGCTGGTCAGGACCTTGCGCTTGGCCAGCGGAATGGCGCTGAACTGCGCTTTCGCCCAGCCGTCGAGAGACGTCAGCTGGTCGATATAGCGCTTGCCGCTGCTGGTCAACGCCGCTTTATCTTCCGGGTCGGCTTTCACCAGACCATTGAGGATATTCTGCGCATACAATGCGCCGTTCGCTGCGCTGTTCCAGGCGTGGGGATCGGTCACCGTTTTACCCTCTTCATCAAGGGTATGGGTCTTGACGCCTTTCGATGCCACCACCAGCTCGCCCTTAAAACCAGAGGCCTTAATCAGGCGATCCAGCCACCCTTCCAGCCCCAGGCCGTTAACCACCACCACGTCGGCCTTGCTGAGCAGCGCGCTATCCTTCGGAGACGGTTCGAAGGTGTGCGGATCGCCGTCCGGGCCGACCAGGGTATCCACATGGACATGCTCCCCGCCGACCTGCTGCGCTATATCACCCAACACCGAAAAACTGCTTACCACATTCAGCGTTTTCGCCATGGCCCCCTGCGCCATCAGGCCGAGGGCCAGCGCGACCACTATTGCACTACGTTTCATCATTTCCTTACCCCATCAATGTGCGCCAACCGACCAGCAGCCGGCTGCGCGTGCCAAAAAATAGCGAAACAAAAAACAGTGCGCTGGCGGTCAGCACAATAGCGGGCCCGGCGGGAAGACTAATCGCCCAGGAGAGGCTTAATCCCAGCCAGGCGCAGAGCGCGCCCATTCCCGCCGCCAGCAGCAGAATGCCCGGCAGCGTGCGCGCCCAGCAGCGCGCGGCGACCGCCGGGAGCATCATTACCCCTACCGCCATCAGCGTGCCGAGCACCTGAAACCCGGCCACCAGATTAAGCACCAGCAGCGCCAGAAAAAGCCCATGCAGCAGCGCAGGCAGCCGCCGGTGATTCACCTGCAGCCAGGCGCTGTCGAACGCCTCGCAGACCAGACCGCGGTAGCACAGCGCAATGCACAATAGCGTCAGGCTGGCGACGCCGCTGACAAACAGCGCCGCATCGCGGTCGACCGCCAGAATGGAGCCAAACAGCAGATGCAGGAGGTCCACGCTGGAACCGCGCAGCGACACCAGGGTGACGCCCAGGGCCAGCGAGCCCAGATAAAATCCGGCAAAACTGGCGTCCTCTTTTAACGGTGTCCGCCGGCTCACCCACCCGGCCACCAGGGCAACCACGATACCGGCGATGAAGCCGCCGAGGGTCATGGCCAGCAGCGACATGCCGCTCAGCAGATACCCCACCGCCACGCCGGGGAGAATGGCGTGCGACAGCGCATCGCCCATCAGGCTCATGCGCCGCAGCAGCAGGAAGACGCCCAGCATGGTGGTGCTCAGCGACAGCGCCAGACACACCACGAGGGCCCGACGCATAAAGCCGAATTCAATGAAAGGCTGAAAGAAGGTGTGCCAGATCATGCCGACCTCACATGACTGAAGGCCGGGAGCACCGCCCGGGTAGCGCCCCAGCAGGCGCGCTGGGGAGTCAGCAGCAGCGTCTCGGGGAAAAAGTCGGCCACCCGCTGGTTATCATGCAGCACCGCCAGGATGGTCTGTCCCTGCCGGTGCATCTCGAGGATCAAATCCATTAGTTCGCGACTGGTCGCTTCGTCGATACCGGTGAAGGGCTCGTCGAGCATCACCAGCGGCGCCTGCTGCACCATCACCCGGGCAAATAGCATGCGCTGAAACTGGCCGCCGGAGAGCGCTTCGATCGGCGTTTTCGCCAGGCCCGCCAGCCCGACCCGCTCCAGCACCGCGCCGATGCGTCGCCGGGTGCCGCCCCCCAGACCGCGCAGCAGCGACACGCCGGGCCATGCGCCCTCGCTTACCACATCCTGCACGTTGAGAGGAAACTGCGACTCGAGGGCATGGCGCTGCGCCAGCCAGCCGATCACCGGCCGTGTTCCCTGCCAGCGCAGGCGGCCACTGACCGGCGGAAGAAACCCGGCGAGGGTTTTCAGCAGCGTTGATTTTCCGCAGCCATTGAGGCCAACAATTGCCGTCAGGCTGCCGGGGCATATCATCCCGCTCAGCGGAGGGGTGATCGCTACCCCGTCATAGCCGGCGACCAGCTGCTCCAGTTCAATCATGGCAGCGTCACCGCCCACCAGGTTGCTAACCATAGCGCCGCCAGCAGCACGCCTGCGATGGCCGCGCGCGCCGCGCCGGATGCCATAAAAATCGATGTGAACATATCCCCGCCTCAATTTGATGTTATAACATAACAATAACGAAGCGAAGAAAGAATGTAAATCAGCGTCAGTCAGCGGAAATGTAACAAAGGTCAACAAGAGGCATGGAGACGGGAAAAAACGGGGGGATAAGCGCGGCCTCCCCGGCGTCATCCCCCGGTCGCGCTGCGCTTACCGGGGCTAGCAACCGGATACCAGACCGTAGCCCGGATAAGGCGCTACGCGCCGCTATCCGGGGAGGCTGGGGAAATTGTCAGCCGGATGAAAGGATTAATAACCGCCGCGGGCCTGCGCAACCGCCAGACCCAGCTGCCAGACGGCCATCGCGTAGTGGGTGCTGTGGTTGTAGCGGGTGATGGTGTAGAAGTTCGGCAGCCCGTACCAGTACTCATAGCCGGTGCCGACGTCCAGCCGCAGCAGGCTGGCCTGCTGATGGTTACCCAGCGGCTGGGTCGGGGTCAGCCCTGCGGCCGCCAGCTGCGAAACGCTGTATTTAGTCTTGAAACCATTCTCCAGCCCCGGGGCCTGCCCCAGCGCCTGCACCGCCACCAGATCGCCGCTCACCCAGCCATGCTGTTTGAAGTAGTTGGCCACGCTGCCGATAGCATCCACCGGGTCCCACAGGTTGATATGTCCGTCACCGTTAAAATCGACCGCATACTGCTTATAGGAGGACGGCATAAACTGACCGTAGCCCATCGCCCCGGCGAAAGAGCCTTTCAGATCCAGCGGGTCGTCGCTTTCGCTGCGCGCCATTAGCAGGAAAGTTTCCAGCTCCGACGAGAAGTATTCGGCGCGGCGCGGGTAGCTAAACGACAGCGTCGCCAGCGCGTCGAGGATCCGGGTTTTGCCCATCACCCGGCCCCAGCGAGTCTCCACGCCGATAATGCCGACGATGATTTCCGGCGGCACGCCGTAAACCTGATAAGCGCGGTTGAGCGCGTCCTGATACTGATTCCAGAACACCACGCCGTTCTGCACATTATCCGGGGTAATGAACTGTTTCTTGTAGCGCAGCCAGACGCCGGTCGGCCCGGTTGGCGGCAGGCCGGTCGGCGCCTGACGATCCATCAGCCGCAGGACGTAATCCAGGCGCTTTGCCTGCGACAGGATCTCCTGCAGCTGCTGCCTGTCGAAGCCGTGCTTCGCCACCATCTTATCGATAAACTGCGCCGCCGCCGGGTTGTTGGCGAAGTCGCCGCCCATCTGCATCACGTTATGCTGCGGTTCCAGCAAAAAGCCGCCGGTTCCACTCGCCATCTCCGTTTCCGCGGGGGTCTTGGGTTTGCTGCTGCAGGCAGCGAGGAGCACACAAAGGGGAAGTAAAGCCAGATAGCGACGCTTCAACATGGGAATTCCGTTTAACAAATTCAGCAAGGGATAATTATGGTAAAGCATGCGACGACCAACAAGAAAGCGACAATCTGTTTGTAGACAAAATAGTCCTTCAACGGCTCCTCCCCTGCGTGCTTTCATGCCCTGCAACATTTCATCTCGCCCGCATCATCTTTCAAAATAAAATATTTATCTTTCATTTTGCGATCCATTTAACACTTTTAAACCTTTCAAAATGATTAAAATCAGCCTGCAATTAGCAAGAAAAATAACATGCTGAAGGAGAGAACAATGATTGACGTCGTGACCCACGGCGCGGAGTGGTTTATCGGCCTGTTTCAGAAAGGCGGCGAGGTATTTACCGGCATGGTGACCGGGATCCTCCCCTTGCTGATCAGCCTGCTGGTGATCATGAACGCGCTGATCAACTTTATCGGCCAGCAGCGGATCGAGAAGCTGGCGCAGCGCTGCGCAGGAAACCCAATCTCCCGCTACCTGCTGCTACCCTGCATCGGCACCTTCGTGTTTTGTAACCCAATGACGTTAAGCCTCGGCCGGTTTATGCCAGAGAAGTACAAGCCCAGCTATTACGCGGCGGCGTCGTATAGCTGCCACTCAATGAACGGGCTGTTTCCACATATCAACCCCGGCGAGCTGTTCGTCTATCTCGGCATCGCCAACGGCCTCACTACCCTCGGCCTGCCGCTCGGTCCGCTGGCGGTGAGCTACCTGCTGGTCGGGCTGGTGACTAACTTCTTCCGCGGCTGGGTCACCGACCTGACCACCTCGATTTTCGAGAGAAAAATGGCGATTCAGCTTTCCCAGAAAGTGCATCTGTCAGGAGCGACATCATGACCCGTATTCGTATAGAGAAAGGCACCGGCGGCTGGGGCGGCCCGCTTGAGCTCGACGCCGTCGAAGGCAAAAAGATCGTCTATATCACCGCCGGCACCCGCCCGGCGATCGTTGACCGCATCGCCAGTCTGACCGGCTGGCAGCCGGTGGACGGGTTTAAAGAGGGGGAACCAGCGGAAAGCGAGATCGGCGTGGCGATTATCGACTGCGGGGGCACCCTGCGCTGCGGGCTCTATCCTAAACGCCGCATCCCGACGGTGAATATCCATGCCACCGGCAAATCAGGGCCGCTGGCCCAGTACATCACGGAAGATATTTATGTCTCCGGCGTCAAAGAGGACAACATCCAGTGCATCGCTCCCGACAGCGCAGGGGTTTCCGAGCCGCCGGCGGAAAACAAGAGCGCGGGTCGCGATTACGACACCAGCAAGAAGATTACTGAACAGAGCGATGGCCTGCTGGCGAAGGTCGGGATGGGCATGGGTTCGGTGGTGGCGGTGCTGTTCCAGGCCGGGCGCGACACCATTGATACGGTGCTGAAAACCATTCTGCCGTTTATGGCTTTCGTCTCGGCGCTGATCGGCATCATCATGGCCTCCGGCATCGGCGACTGGATCGCCCACGGCCTGGCGCCGCTCGCCAGCCATCCGCTGGGGCTGGTAACCCTGGCGCTGATTTGCTCTTTCCCGCTGCTGTCGCCGTTTCTCGGCCCCGGCGCGGTTATTGCCCAGGTGATCGGCGTGCTGATCGGCGTTCAAATCGGCCTCGGCAACATTCCGCCGCACCTCGCCCTGCCCGCCCTATTCGCCATTAACGCCCAGGCCGCCTGCGATTTTATTCCGGTAGGCCTGTCGCTAGCCGAAGCCCGCCAGGATACCGTGCGCGTCGGCGTGCCGTCGGTGCTGGTCAGCCGCTTTCTGACCGGCGCACCAACGGTGCTGATCGCGTGGTTCGTTTCCGGATTTATTTACCAGTAAGAGGTTCCTGCAGATGACTGTGATTTACCAGACCACCATTACGCACATCGGCGCCTGCGCGACGATGGCGCTGGAAGAGCAAATGCTGATCACCTTCCGCGAGGGCGCCCCGGCGGATATCGAAGAGTACTGCTTTATTCACAACCACGGCGAGCTTGCTGGCACGCTGCAGCCGGGGGCAGAGCTGCAGCTTGGCGAACAGCGCTACCCGGTGACCGCCGTCGGCGAGGTCGCTGAACAAAACCTGCGCGAGCTGGGCCACATCACCCTGCGCTTTGACGGCCATCGTGAAGCGGAGTTCCCAGGTACCGTCCATGTGGCGGGCCCGGTGCCGGACGCCATCGCGCCCGGCTGCGTACTGAAGTTTGTTGCTTAAAAGGAGAGAGAGATGAATCAGGTTGCTGTTGTCATTGGCGGTGGACAAACCTTAGGAGAGTTTCTGTGCCGCGGGCTGGCCGCCGAGGGCTACCGCGTGGCGGTGGTCGATATTCAGAGCGAAAAAGCCAGCCGCGTCGCCCAGGAGATTAACGCTGAGTATGGCGAAGGTATGGCGTACGGCTTCGGCGCCGACGCCACCAGCGAGGCCAGCGTCACCGCCCTGGCCCACGGGGTGGATGAGATTTTTTCGCGCGTCGACCTGCTGGTGTACAGCGCCGGGATCGCCAAGGCGGCGTTTATTAGCGACTTCGCGCTGGGGGATTTCGACCGCTCGCTGCAGGTCAATCTGGTGGGCTATTTTCTCTGCGCCCGCGAGTTCTCGCGGTTGATGATCCGCGACGGCATTAAGGGGCGGATCATTCAGATCAACTCGAAATCCGGTAAAGTCGGCAGTAAGCACAACTCCGGCTACAGCGCGGCGAAGTTCGGCGGCGTCGGGCTGACCCAGTCGCTGGCGCTGGATCTGGCGGAATATGGCATTACCGTGCATTCGCTGATGCTCGGCAATCTGCTGAAGTCGCCGATGTTCCAGTCGCTGCTGCCGCAGTATGCCACCAAGCTCGGTATCGATGAGAGCGAAGTCGAGCAGTACTACATCGACAAGGTGCCGCTGAAGCGCGGCTGCGAATATCAGGATGTGCTGAACGTATTGATGTTTTACGCTAGCCCACAGGCGTCGTACTGCACCGGGCAGTCGATCAACGTCACCGGCGGCCAGGTGATGTTTTAACAGGTTCCCGGATGGCGCTGCGCTTATCCGGGGTACAAAACTGTAGGTCGGGTAAGGCGTTAGCCGCCACCCGACAAAAAAACGGCACCGCGGGTCGCTCGGGTTAGGCGCTCGCGCCGTGACCTGGGCTGTTCCCGCCCCCCTTAAGGAGAGACCTATGGTTACTGCATTAATCATCGTCGCCGCCATCGCCTGGCTTACCCAGCTGGCCTTTGGCGGCTGGCAGATCCGCCGCTTCAATCGCGCCTTTGATAGCCTGTGCCAGCAGGGGCGGGTGGGCGTCGGCCGCTCCGCCGGGCGCTTTCAACCGCGCGCCATCGTCGCCATCGCCGTCGATGATAACGACCGCATTAGCGACACGCTGCTGATGAAAGGCTTCACCATTTTCGCCAGTCCGCAAAAGATCCCGGCTCTGGCAGGCAAACATATTGCGGAATTGCAGCCTGATGTGATCTTTCCCCATGATCCGCGCTGTCAGAATGCACTATCATTAGCGCTTAATCCGAAACATGGATAATTTCGTTGTAAAAGTAAATATCTTGCGAAATTATCACTTCGAAACTTAAACGCAGGATAGACGCCTATGAAACCACGTCAGCGCCAGGCAGCCATTCTCGAGTTCCTGCAGTCGCAGGGAAAATGCTCGGTCGAAGAGCTGGCGCAACACTTCGATACCACTGGCACCACCATCCGCAAGGATCTGGTCACGCTGGAAAACGCCGGCACCGTCATTCGCACCTACGGTGGCGTGGTACTCAACAAGGATGAAGCCGATCCGCCGATTGACCATAAGACGCTGATCAACACCCATAAAAAAGCCCAGATTGCCGAGGCCGCCGTGCGATACATCCACGATGGCGATTCAATTATCCTCGACGCCGGCAGCACCGTGCTGCAGATGGTGCCATTGCTGAGTCACTTTAATAACATCACGGTGATGACCAACAGCCTGCATATCGTCAACGCGCTATCAGAGTTCGATAACGAGCAGACCATCCTGATGCCGGGCGGCACCTTCCGTAAAAAATCGGCCTCTTTTCACGGCCAGCTGGCGGAAAACGCCTTCGAACAGTTCAGCTTCGACAAGCTGTTTATGGGCACCGACGGTATCGATCTGAACGCCGGAGTCACTACCTTTAATGAGGTCTATACCGTCAGCAAAGCGATGTGCAACGCCGCCCGCGAAGTGATCCTGATGGCCGACTCATCCAAGTTTGGTCGTAAAAGCCCCAATATTGTCTGCGGCCTTGAACGCGTGGATAAATTGATTACCGATGCCGATATTGACCCGGAATTCCAGCGGGCGCTGGAAGCCAAAGGCATAGCAGTCATTATTACTGGAGAACATCATGAGTAACTTTTTGTTAGAGGCCGGACGCCAGACCCTGATGCTTGAGCTGCAGGAGGCGAGCCGCCTGCCGGAGCGCCTGGGCGACGACTTCATCCGCGCGGCGGAAACCATTATCCACTGCGAGGGCAAACTGATTGTCTCCGGTATCGGTAAATCCGGCCACATCGGTAAAAAGCTGGCGGCAACCTTCGCCAGCACCGGCACCCCGGCCTTTTTCGTCCATCCGGCGGAAGCCCTGCACGGCGATCTCGGCATGCTCGATAGCCGCGACGTGATGCTGTTTATCTCCTACTCCGGTAGCGCGAAAGAGCTGGATCTCATCGTGCCGCGGCTGGAAGAAAAAGGCATTCCGCTGCTGGCGATGACCGGCAAATCCACCTCGCCGCTGGCGCTGGCGGCGAAAGCGGTGCTGGATATCGCCGTGGAGCGCGAGGCCTGCCCGATGCATCTGGCGCCAACCTCCAGCACCGTCAATACGCTGATGCTGGGCGACGCGTTGGCGATGGCGGTGATGCAGGCGCGCGGTTTCAATGAAGAGGATTTCGCCCGTTCCCACCCGGCGGGCGCCCTCGGCGCGCGGCTGCTGAACAAAGTGCATCACCTGATGCGTCGTGATGAAGAAGTGCCGCGGGTCAATACCGAGGCCAACGTCATGGACGCCATGCTCGAACTAAGCCGAACCGGACTCGGCCTGGTGGCGGTCTGCGATGAAGCCAACCGCGTGCAGGGCGTTTTCACCGACGGCGACCTGCGCCGCTGGCTGGTTGCTGGCGGTACGCTCAACGATGGCGTCACTCGGGCGATGACCCGCAATGGCGTAACGCTGCAGGCGGATAGCCGCGCGGTGGAAGCCAAAGAGCGGCTGATGAAACACAAAATCAGCGCCGCGCCGGTAGTGGATGAGAACGGCCAACTGGTCGGCGCCATTAACCTGCAGAACTTTTACCAGGCGGGGATCCTTTAAGCCCCAGACGTTTCGCCAGCCGATGCAGGTTGGCGACGTCCAGTTCCAGCGCTCGGGCGGTCGCCGCCCAGTTGCCCTGGTTCGCCTCCAGCGCACGGCTAATGGCTTCTCGCTGAAAAGAGTCGGTCGCCTCGCGCAGATTGATGTTTCCCGTCGCGGGCGCCGCTGCCGCCGTCTCAGTCGGCAACATCGGCGCCGCCACCGCAAACTGGAAATGCTGCGGCTCCAGGACCACTTCATCACCGGCCTGGGTGGCCCGCGCCAGCACCACCGCCCGATGGATAGCATGCTCCAGTTCGCGCACGTTGCCCGGCCAGGACCACTGCTGCAGCCGGTTTCGCGCCGCCTCAGCCAAAATGACCCGCGCCAGCCCCATCCGCAGGCGGCACTGCTCGCAGAAATAGCCCGCCAGCAGCACCACGTCACTTTCCCGCTCGCGTAGCGGCGGAACCGACAGCGGGAAGACGCTCAGCCGATGGTACAGGTCGGCGCGAAAGCGCCCTTCCACCACCTCCTGGCGCAGATCGCGGTTCGTCGCCGCCAGCACCCGCACATCGACCCGCAGGCTGCGGTCATCGCCGACGCGCTGAATATCGCCATACTGCAGCACGCGCAGCAGTTTGGCCTGCAGCGCCAGCGACAGTTCGCCGATTTCGTCAAGAAACAGGGTGCCGTTATCCGCCATCTCAAATTTACCGCTGCGGTTGCTGATGGCCCCGGTAAATGCCCCTTTCACATGGCCGAACAGCTCGCTCTCCGCTACGCTTTCCGGCAGCGCCGCGCAGTTGAGGTACACCAGAGGGTTGGCGGCTCGCGGCGACCCCTGATGCACCGCCTTCGCCACCAGCTCTTTGCCGGTGCCGGTTTCGCCGCTGATCAGCACGTTTAAATCCGAGGCGGTGACGATATCGATCTCTTTTTTCAGCTGCAGCATGGGCCCCGACAGGCCGATGATCTCCTGGCGCTCCGGCAGCGGGTAATTCACCGCCTGCGCCGGCAGGACGTTTTGCGCTTCAAGGCGGGCGATAAGCAGCGCATTATTCAGCGCCCCGGCCACCAGCGCGGCAATCAGCCGCAGCTCTTCATCGCTGAAGCTATCGAAACGATCGGCATCCATGCCGTCCAGGGTCAGCGCGCCAATCAGCGTCTGCCCGGCAAACAGCGGCAGTCCCACGCAGGCATGGACTTTGAGGCTCTCATGACCGGGGATCAGCCCGTCATAGGGGTCGGGCAGGTCGCTATCCGCCGGGAAGCGCACCACATCCCCGGCGCGCGCAATCGCCTCCAGCCGCGGGTGTCCTTCCAGGGCAAAGCGCCGACCGAGCACATCCTGCGCCAGGCCATCGATCGCCAGCGGCACAAACTGATGCGCCTCATAGCGCAGCAGCGCCGAGGCATCGCAGCCAAGAATTTGCCGCAGGGTAGTAATCAGGCGCGAAAAGCGGTCGGTGTGACCAATATCGCTTTGTAAATCTATGGCGATTCTCGCCAGCTCGTCGACGGAAAAACTCATTGCCGCTCCATTGTCATTTTGACAATACGCATTGTCATATCGACTATTTTAACCATTGTCATTTTGACAACAACCAAAATCAGAAAAAATTAAAAACAGATAATTATCAATGAATTAAAAAGTTGGCACGCAACTTGATATAAACCAGTCAACTGAGTTTAAACACACTGTATTGATTGAGGTTGCTATGTCTATTGTGGTGAAAAATAACATTCTTTGGGTTGGCCAACGTGACTGGGAAGTGCGTGATTTCCACGGCACCGAATATAAAACGCTGCGCGGCAGCAGCTACAACAGCTATCTCATCCGCGAAGAGAAAAACGTGCTGATCGATACCGTCGATCATAAATTCAGCCGCGAGTTCGTACAGAACCTGCGCCGCGAAATCGACCTCGCCGACCTCGACTATATCGTCATTAACCACGCCGAAGAGGACCATGCCGGCGCGCTGACCGAACTGATGATGCAGATCCCGGATACGCCGATCTACTGCACCGCCAACGCCATCGACTCGATCAACGGCCACCATCATCATCCGGAGTGGAACTTCCACGTGGTGAAAACCGGCGATACTCTCGACATCGGTAACGGTAAACAGCTGATCTTCGTGGAAACGCCGATGCTGCACTGGCCGGACAGCATGATGACCTACCTGACCGGCGACGCGGTGCTGTTCAGCAACGACGCCTTCGGTCAGCACTATTGCGACGAACATCTGTTCAACGACGAAGTGGACCAGACTGAACTGTACGAACAGTGCCAGCGTTACTACGCCAACATTCTGACGCCCTTTAGCCGCCTGGTAACGCCGAAAATTACTGAAATCCTCGGCTTCAACCTGCCGGTGGAGATGATTGCCACCTCCCACGGCGTGGTCTGGCGCGATAACCCGACGCAAATCGTCGAGAAATACCTCGAGTGGGCGGCAGATTATCAGGAAGATCGCATCACCATCTTCTACGACACCATGTCCAATAATACCCGCATGATGGCGGACGCCATTGCCCAGGGGATCACCGAGATTGACCCACGGGTAGCGGTGAAAATCTTTAACGTCGCCCGCAGCGACAAAAACGACATTCTCACCAATGTTTTCCGCTCGAAAGGCGTACTTGTCGGCACGTCCACCATGAACAACGTGATGATGCCGAAAATCGCCGGGCTGGTGGAAGAGATGACCGGGCTGCGTTTTCGCAATAAACGCGCCAGCGCCTTTGGCTCGCACGGCTGGAGCGGCGGCGCGGTAGACCGCCTGTCCACCCGCCTGCAGGATGCCGGCTTTGAGATGTCGCTGAGCCTGAAAGCCAAATGGCGCCCGGATATCGACGCGCTGGAGCTGTGCCGCCAACACGGTCGCGACATCGCCCGCCAGTGGGCCCTCTCGCCGCTGCCGGTTGCTGAAGCAGCGACAACGCCGGAACCACAGGACTGCGCCTGTGCCGCCGCCGCGGCCGCCGATCTCGGTCCCATGATGCAGTGCAGCGTGTGCCAGTGGGTCTATGACCCGGCGAAAGGCGAACCTAACCAGGATGTACAGCCGGGTACACCGTGGAGTGAAGTGCCGGACAATTTCCTCTGCCCTGAGTGTTCTCTTGGCAAAGATGTCTTTAACGTACTGGCGACGGAGGCAAAATGAGTGATGGCATCGTCATCATCGGCTCGGGCTTCGCGGCCCGCCAGCTGGTGAAAAATATTCGTAAGCAGGATGCGCAAATCCCGCTGACCCTCATCGCCGCCGATAGCATGGATGAATACAACAAACCGGACCTCAGCCATGTCATCAGCCGCGGACAGAAGGCCGACGATCTGACCCTGCAAAGTGCCGGCGAGTTCGCCGAGCAGTACACTCTGCGTCTGTTTCCCCATACCTGGGTAAGCGATATCGACGCCGAAAACCGGTTAGTGAAGAGCCAGGATAACCAGTGGCGCTACGACAAACTGGTGCTGGCCACCGGCGCGACGCCGTTTATCCCGTCGGTGCCGGGGCGCGAGCTGATGCTAACGCTCAATAGCCAGCGCGAATATGGCGCGGCGCAGAGCCGGCTGCACGACGCGAAGCGCGTGCTGATCGTCGGCGGCGGCCTGATTGGCTGCGAACTGGCGATGGATTTCTGCCGCGCCGGTAAAGCGGTAACGGTAGTCGATAACTCCGCCAGCGTGCTGGCGGCGCTGATGCCGCCGGAGGCCAGCAGCCGCCTGCAGCATCGGCTCACCGAGATGGGCGTACATCTGATGCTGAAAACGCAGCTGGAGGGGCTGGAGCAAACCGCCGACGGCATTCGCGTCAGTCTCGATCGCCAGCGCGCGATAACCGTCGATGCGGTGGTGGCCGCCGCCGGCCTGCGCCCGGAAACGTCGCTGGCGCGCCACGCCGGACTGCAGATTAACCGCGGTATTGTGGTCAATAGCCAGCTGCAAACCAGCGACCCGGCGATTTATGCGCTCGGCGACTGTGCGGAAATCAACGGCGTGGTACTGCCGTTCCTGCAGCCGATTTTACTCAGCGCCATGTGCCTGAGTAAAAATCTGCTGGCGCAGGCGGGAGAACTCAAGCTGCCGCCAATGCTGGTGAAGGTGAAAACCCCGGATCTGCCGCTGCATCTGGCCGGCGACACCCGCCGCGACGATCTGACGTGGAACATCGTGGCCGCCAAAGAGGGGCTGGTAGCGAAAGGCGTGGATGCCGAAAACCAGCTGCGGGCCTTTGTGGTCAGCGAAGACAAAATGAAGGAAGCCTTTGCGCTGCTCAAGCAACTGGTAAGTTGATGGTTTTCCCGGCTTGCGGCGTAAACGCCTTAGCCGGGCTACGGTATTGTCCTGGTAGCCCGGCTAAGCGCAGCGCAAGCCGGGAACATATCCAGCCTAGCGCGCTAGATTGTCGTAGCCGCGCCAGCGATAGTTAAGCACCGATAGCGCCCAACAGGCGACAAACAACCCGACCACCACAAATCCGGCGTCGCCAAGGTTGTCGTTTAACGCCCCTACCCAGCGCCATATTCCGCCGCTGAGCGCAAACTTATCCATCAGCAGACCCAGCGCTTCCAGGCCGCCGATAAACAGCGCTACCACCACCGAGGTACCGGTGATGGTCATATTGTAATAGAGCTTGCGCTGCGGCTTGCTGAACGCCCAGCCGTAGGCGCCGACCATCAGCACATTATCAAGCGTATCCACCAGCGCCATACCGCTGGCGAACAGCGCCGGAAAGACCATAATCGACCAGACGGAAATCCCGCTCGACGCGCCGGCGGCGGAGATACCCAGTACGCCGATTTCGGTGGCGGTATCAAAACCGAGGCCAAACAGGAACCCGACCAGGTACATCTGCCAGCTGCGGCTTATCAGACGGAAGGTCTTGCCAAACAGCCAGCTCATCACCCCGCCGCCGCTGACGATTTCGTCGCTCACCTTCTCACCGCGCTTCCATGCCCGAAAGCTGCGCCACACGCTGCGTAAAATCACCAGGTTGATAAAGGCCATCGCCAGTAAAAACAGGGCCGACACCGCGGTGCCGATAACGCTGCCGGTATCATGCAGCCAGCTCATCTGCGTGCTGAAGGCGGTGGCGGTCGCGGCAATCGCCGCCGAGGCCAGCACCACAATCGATGAGTGGCCCAGCGAAAACCACGCCCCGACGGCGAAAGGCCGCCGCCCCTGCTGCATCATCTTGCGGGTCACGTTATCAATCGCCGCAATATGGTCGGCGTCCACCGCGTGGCGCAGGCCGTAGCCCCAGGCCAGCAGGCTGGCGGCCATCAGCGCGCCGCTGTCGCCAAAGGCCTGCAGCGCCCAGCACCAGGCCAGTAAATTCGCCGCGATCAACCCCAGCACCAGACCCGCGGCGCGCGGCTGCTGGCGTAAAACTGTCATTATCATGGTTTTATTCCTTGAGCCTGCCCGCGGGCGGCGGCGATCACCGCCTGACCATAGGCGATTGCGCCGTCGCCGGCCGGCAACTGCTGTGCAAACAGCAGAGTAAAATCCGCCAGATAAAAGGTCAATCGCGCCGCCAGCAGGCGGTTATGCAGCACCCCGCCGCTGCAGACCATCGTGTCGATGCCGCGGACGGTGGCGCAGTCGCGGGCCATCGCCGCCAGTCCACAGGCCAGGGCGTCGTGGAATGCCCAGGCTTTCTGCGCCGGAGTCGCCTGCCAGCTCAGCCATTGCCGCCAGAAGGTCGCTAAATCCAGCGCGTCGTCGCGCCAAGGCAGCGTAACCGGGTGGCTGACGCCGGGGCAGCTGGCGGCCAGCGCCTCCAGCCGACAGGCCGCTTCGCCTTCATAGCTCAGACTCTCCGGCGCGCAATCCAGGGCGCAGGCAACGGCATCAAACAGCCGTCCGCAGGATGAAGCGCGCGGCGCGTTAATCCCGCGCTCGATGGCCTGCGCCAGCAGCGGCCAGTTGCGCTGGCGCAGGGTGGCGGCCTGCGGATAATCCTGCCAGTCAGGGACAAACGCCAGACAGTGGGCCAGCAAATTTCGCCACGGCTGGCGTGCCGCCAGGTCCCCCCCTGGCAGCGCGACGGCCGGCAGCCCGCCAAGATGTTCGCATTCGCGATAGTTGACCCGCAGGCACTCCCCGCCCCACAGCGCGCCGTTCTCCCCCATACCAATACCGTCGAGTGTCAGGGCGATAACGTCCCCGCCGTCAAGCGGCCAGCGGTGCTCCGCCAGGCACGCCGCGGCGTGGGCATGGTGATGCAGCACTGTCTCCAGCGGCAGGGGCAGGGAGGCCGCCCACTGCGTTGAGCGATAGCCGGGATGGGCATCAACCACCACCCGCTGCGGCACAAACGCGTAAATGCTCTGCATCAGCTGCAGGGCGCTGCGCCACTGCTGTTCAACACCTTCCTCGCCAAGATCGCCAAAGTGCTGGCTCAGCACCGCTTCGCTGCCGCGCGCCAGGCAGAAAGTATTTTTCATATCCGCGCCGAGAGCCAGCAGCGGCGGGATGTCTCCTAGCCCTGGCGGCAGCGGCAGCGCGTCCGGGACGTAGCCCCGGGCGCGGCGCAGCATTTCACCGCTTGAGCGCACCAGTGAATCATCCATCCGCTGTACGATGTCGCGATTATGCAAGAGAAAGCCGTCGGCAATGTCGGCTAACTCATTGAGCGCCTGAGCATTACTTAACGCCGGCGGACGGCCGCTAAGATTGCCGGAGGTCATTACGATGGGGCGCGCCAGGCCCTGCAGAAGCAAATGCTGCAGCGGATTAGACGGCAGCATCACCCCAACTTCCGCAAGCCCTGGCGCTATTTCGTCGCACAGGCCGGAGACCTGCGCTTTGGCAATCAGTACGATGGGCGCCGCCGGGGAGCCCATCAGCGCCGCGGCGGCGGCGGGTAAGCCCGTTGCCGTCGGCAGCATTACCGCCAGCGGTTTTGCCGGGCGGTGTTTTCGCGCCCGCAGCGTGGCAACGGCAGCGGGGTTACCGGCATCGCAGGCCAGATGAAAGCCGCCGATGCCTTTTATCGCCACGATGTCGCCCGCCGCCAGCCGGGCGATAGCCGCCTGCAGCGCCGCCTCGCCGTCCAGCGCTTCCCCCTCTGCCCGCCATTCCAGTCGCGGCCCGCAGTCGGGGCAGGCCACCGGCTGGGCGTGAAAACGGCGATCGGCAGGATCGCGGAATTCCGCTTCACAAGGGGAACAGAGCGGGAACGGCGCCATTGCGGTGAAGGGCCGGTCGTAGGGCATGGCGCGAATAATGGTCAGCCGCGGCCCGCAGTGGGTGCAGTTGATAAAAGGATAGCGGTAGCGGCGCGCCCGGGGATCGTTCATCTCCGCGAGGCACGCCGGGCAGGTCGCGGCATCGGGCACGATCTGAGTGCGCATCCGTCCCTTCCCGCTCTCGCGGATGGTGAAATCCTGCGGCATGGCCGTCCAGCGATAGGGAATGCAGGCGGTACTGTCGATCCGCGCCAGCGGCGGGCAGTGGTCAGCCAGAGCGGCAGTAAAACCGTCGTCGCCCCCGACCAGCCGCACCAGTACGCCGTCGCCGTCGTTACAGACATCGCCGCAGCGGGCCTGCGCCCGGGCCAGCTGCCAGACAAAGGGGCGGAAACCGACCCCCTGCACTTTACCGCGAATGCGGATTTGCACCCCGTTCATGCCTTGACTTACCAGGCCAGCGCCGTACGGCGACGTTTCTCGATATTCATCTGCTCAAGTTTGTTGCGGTCAACGCACACGAGGGCGTGCGTCGGGCACACTTCCATGCAGGCCGGGCCGCTCTCGCGGTGGAAGCAGAGATCGCACTTGTTGGCTTCGGCTTTTTCCGCCACGACGTTCAGTCCGGCGCCGCTATGGCGGATCACCGGGCGCACCACCACCTCCATCGCCCCGTACGGGCAGGCGACGACGCAGGTTTTGCAGCCGATGCAACGCTCCTGCATCACATGGACAAAGCCTTTATCGCGGCTGATGGCGCCGTTCGGGCAGACATTGGCGCAGGGGGCGTCTTCACACTGACGGCAGGCGGTCGCCGTGGAAACATTGACCCCTTTGATCACGTGAATACGCGGCTGAAAGGTGTGAGGCGTCAGGGAGGCGCAGTCCTGATGTTCCTGATGGGATACCACGCAGGCCACTTCGCAAGTGCGACAGCCGATACATTTGCTCGCATCGGCGATAATGAAACGGTTCATCCATTTCTCCAGCAGTAAGAAGGTTACGCGCCGGAGTATGCATAATACGTTCCAAGTTTTTAATATATTGATTATAAAGATTATTATAGCTGCGGTTTGCTGTCATCGTCAGTAGTGACGATGACAGCTGACGACGTCAGGCACAGGGGCCCGCCACCAGCGACTCGCGTTCAATCAGCGCTCCGGGAAAGCTTTGCTGAAAGTTGAATTCCCCGCCATCCAGCATAAAGATCAGCCGATTGATGCTCTCTTTAATCATCTCCGTCACCGGCACCCGGACGCTGGCGAGCGACGGCACCATATACGGCGCAAGAGCAATATCGTCAAACCCCACCACCGAGACCTGTTCTGGCACCTTAACGCCCAGCTGGTGAAGCTGCTTCATCGCCCCGATGGCCATATCGTCATTGCTCGCCACCAGCGCGCTGTAGGTAACCCCGCGCTGACGCAGGCTCTCCACCCCCGCCGCCCCGGTTTCCGGCGTCCAGCGCCCTTCGGCGATAAGCGCCTCGTTCAGGGCGATGCCGTGGCCAGCCAGCGCGTCTTTGTAGCCGGCGAGGCGTTCGACGCCGGTGGGAGAGTCAAGGGAGCCGGTAATAAAGGCGATATCGCGATGGCCAAGCGCAATCAGCCGCTCCACTACCCGCATCGCCGAGGCTTTTTGATCGGACCAGACGCAGTGGCTGGCGTGGCGGCGCAGGCGGCGATTAAGCACCATGATCGGCTGCGAGTGGTTCTCAACGATCTCGTCCATCTCATCAACGGTGAGAAAGCGCGGGTAGATGATGATCGCATCGCAGCGTAGATCCAGCAGGTACTGGATCGCCTCCCGCTCCTCTTGCGCGCTGTGCTTGCCGTCGGCCAGGATCAGCTGCCGCCCTTTATCCTCCGTCATCCGCGCCACGTGATACAGCAGTTCGCTAAAATAGACGCCGTGGTACAGGGTATTGGTCACCACCAGGCCGAGGGTTTGCGTGGTTTTGGTCGCCAGGTTGCGCGCCAGCAGATTTGGCCGGTAGCCGCTCTCCGCCACCGCCTTAAACACCCGGTCTTTGGTCTCCTGGCTGACATAGCCGTTGCCCGACAGCACCCGCGAAACGGTCGCCTTCGATACCCCCGCGCGCTTTGCGACCTCCAGCATCGTTGCCATGTGATTCTTCCTGTTGCAAAAGTTGCAGGCAGTGTACTGCACGTTTCCCGCTTTTACAGCACTCCCCTGTTCATCACCGCGATCCGGCTCACGGCGACGCTTAGCGATCAAAATCACAAAATTGAGATCATATTTTTTTATTTCTTGTGCAATTAAATAAAACTCACCATGATTTTGTGGAACCGGTTTCCTACAAAAACATGCTATCGCCCGGCGATGCGGGGCGGTGGCAGATCAGTACCCTATTGATAAACAGGATAAAATCCGATGTCGAAAAATTATGCAGCCCTGGCGCAACAGATAGTCGCGGCAATCGGCGGGGTCGACAACGTCGCCGCCGTTACCCACTGCATGACCCGTCTGCGCTTCGTGGTTAAAGACGACGAACAGGTCGATAGCTCTACCCTGAAAGGCCTGGCCGGGGTGCTCGGCGTCGTGCGCAGCGATAACCAGTGCCAGGTGATCATCGGCAACACTGTCTCCCAGGCCTACCGCGAGGTGGTGAATCTGCTGCCTGGCGACCTGCGCCCGGCTGAGCCGCAGGGCAAAGCGCCGCTGACCCTGAAACGCATCGGCGCCGGGATCCTCGACGCGCTGATCGGCACCATGTCACCGCTGATCCCGGCGATTATCGGCGGATCGATGGTCAAGCTGCTGGCGATGATCCTCGAGATGAGCGGCGCGTTGCCGAAAGGCTCGCCGACGCTGACCCTGCTGGCGCTTATCGGCGACGGCGCATTTTTCTTCCTGCCGCTGATGGTGGCCGCCTCCGCGGCGGTGAAATTCAAAACTAATATGTCGCTGGCTATCGCCATCGCCGGGGTGCTGGTGCATCCTGGGTTTATCGAATTGATGGCCAAAGCCGCCCAGGGAGAACACGTTGAATTCGCCTTTATTCCGGTTACCGCGGTGAAATACACCTATACGGTGATCCCGGCGCTGGTGATGACCTGGTGCCTGTCGTATATCGAGCGCTGGGTGGATCGCATTACCCCGGCGGTGACGAAAAACTTTCTGAAGCCGATGCTGATCGTGCTGATCGCCGCCCCGCTGGCGATCCTGCTGATTGGCCCGCTGGGCATCTGGATCGGCAGCGCCATTTCCGCGCTGGTGTATACGATCCACAGCTATCTCGGCTGGCTGTCGGTGGCGATCATGGGCGGGCTGTGGCCGCTGTTGGTGATGACCGGTATGCACCGCGTCTTTACGCCGACCATCATTCAGACCATCGCCGAAACCGGCAAAGAGGGTATGGTGATGCCATCGGAGATCGGCGCCAACCTGTCGCTCGGCGGCTCTTCGCTGGCGGTAGCGTGGAAAACTAAAAACCCGGAGCTGCGCCAGACGGCGCTGGCCGCCGCGGCATCGGCGATTCTGGCCGGGATTTCCGAACCGGCGCTGTACGGCGTGGCGGTGCGCCTGAAGCGCCCGCTGATCGCCAGCTTAATCAGCGGCTTTATCTGCGGCGCGGTGGCAGGTATTGCCGGACTGGCCAGCCATTCGATGGCGGCGCCGGGGCTGTTTACCAGCGTGCAGTTTTTCGATCCGGCCAATCCAATGACCATCGTCTGGGTGTTTGGCGTGATGGCGCTGTCGGTGGTGCTGTCGTTTGCCCTGACGCTGATCCTTGGCTTTGAGGACATTCCCGTTGAGCAGGCCGCTGCCGACGCCAGAGCGCGCCAGGCCCGGGCCCAGGCATCCCACGCCTGAATACACTATTGATAATGAGGTAATGCATGGCGAGTTTCCCACAGGGATTTTTATGGGGCGGCGCACTGGCCGCCAACCAGTCTGAAGGCGCTTATCTTGAAGGCGGTAAGGGGCTGACCACCGTGGATACCCTTCCCCACGGCGCCCATCGCCTGCCGGTAAAATTAGGCCTGGAGAAGCGCTTTACGCTGCGTGAAGACGAATTTTACCCCAGCCACCAGGCGATCGATTTTTACCATCGCTATAAAGAAGATATCGCCCTGATGGCCGAGATGGGGTTCAGCGTCTTTCGCACCTCCATCGCCTGGAGCCGCCTGTTCCCACGCGGCGACGAACAGCAGCCGAATCCGCAGGGCATCGCCTTCTATCGCTCACTGTTCGAGGAGTGCAAAAAGCACGGTATCAAGCCGCTGGTCACCCTGTGTCATTTCGACGTGCCGATGCATCTGGTGATGGAGTACGGCTCCTGGCGCAACCGCAAAATGGTGGATTTTTTCAGCCACTACGCCCGCACCTGCTTTGAAGCTTTTGACGGCCTGGTGAAATACTGGCTCACCTTCAATGAAATCAACATCATGCTGCACAGCCCCTACTCCGGCGCCGGTCTGGTGTTTGAAGAGGGTGAAAACCAGGAGCAGGTGAAGTATCAGGCCGCGCATCACGAGCTGGTGGCCAGCGCGCTGGCGACGAAAATCGCCCATGAGATTAACCCGCAAAATCAGGTCGGCTGTATGCTGGCCGGCGGTAATTTCTACCCTTACTCCTGCAAGCCGGAAGATGTATGGATGGCGCTGGAGAAGGACCGCGAAAACCTGTTCTTTATCGATGTCCAGGCCCGCGGCGCCTATCCGGTGTGGGCCGCGCGGGTGTTCCGGGAAAAAGGGGTCACGATTGCGAAACAGCCGGGCGATGACGAGATCCTCAAAAACACCGTCGATTTCGTCTCCTTTAGCTACTACGCGTCGCGCTGCGCCTCGGCGGAGATGAACGCCAGCAACACCAATGCCGCCAACATCGTCAAGTCGCTGAAGAACCCGCACATTCCGGCCAGCGAATGGGGCTGGGGCATCGACCCGCTGGGCCTGCGCATCACCATGAACATGATGTACGACCGCTATCAGAAACCGCTGTTCCTGGTGGAAAACGGGCTTGGCGCCCGCGATGAGATCGATGCCAATGGGGACATCAATGACGACTATCGCATCAGCTACCTGCGCGAGCACATCAGGGCAATGCGCGATGCTATCGGCGACGGCATTCCGGTGATGGGTTACACCAGCTGGGGCTGCATCGATCTGGTCTCGGCGTCCACCGGCGAGATGAGCAAGCGCTACGGCTTTGTCTATGTCGATCGCGACGATGCCGGCAACGGCACCCTGGCGCGTAAGCGTAAAAAGTCATTCTTCTGGTACCAGAAGGTGATAGCCAGTAACGGCGCCGATCTCGACTAAGCACCCTCGCCCACGAGCGCCCGTTCCCCGCGCTAACCGGGGGACGGACGTCGGCTATCTGTTGCATCCATTACATGCTTTTTTCTCGAGCCTGATTCCAGTTTCTGGTTTGCCACCTGTTTACAATAACTGGTATTTTATCCAGTACTTTTACCGGGGTATCTTCAGCAAGGAGCACATCATGAGCGCACAGCACCCTACCGCAGCCAGAGGGATAGCCAGGGCCATTCGCCAGTTAACCGTGGGATATGTCAGAAAACGCCATGAGGACCGCAAAACGCGGGAGACGCGGCGCTACACCCGCCACGCGGCATTAAGCTTAAACGGCGACTGGCTGGAGCAGGCGGGGTTTCCGGTCGGCACGCAGGTCAGAGTCTCGGTGTCGCCCGGTAAATTAGTGATAGAGAATCTTGAGCTGGCAGCGCCGGGAACGGGGCTCCCTTCCGGCCAGTCGTGCGCCGGCGGAGAGCCCGGTTCGCCGCAGGGCTAGTCGTCCGCGGCCTCCAGCTGAGTAAAGCCGCCCTTGCCCTGCCAGCCTGCCAGCTGCTGATACACCCGGGCAACGGCCTCTTTCACCGGCTGGGTCATCGGATAATAAAAACCGACGATATCCGGCTGAATGCCGAGGAAAATCACCTCGCCGACATCTTCTTTCAGCTGATCGACCAGATAGTTGAGCGGCATGTTATGGGTGGTCATCATAAACATCTCGGCGATGTCGTCGGGATCGATGATGCGAATGTCGCCGGGGTTTAGGCCCATATCGGTGGCATCGACAATCAGCAGGCGTTCGGGGCGTAATTCGCGGATCGCCACGATGTCGTTTTCCGGCGCGCTGCCGCCGTCGATGACCACCCACTGGCCGGCCGGGTTAGCCGCGCACATCTCCGCCAGCAGCGGGCCGGCGCCGTCGTCGCCCATCATGCTGTTGCCGACACAGAGTAAAACGTCAGTCACGTAATCTCCTCACCATCAGGTAGATGGCGCTCTCCTGGTGAATATCATGCAGCATGCTGAGCAGGGTTTTGCTCCACGCCTGCTGCTGCGGGGTCTGCGCGGACTGCGCTTTATCAAAGGCGTTGGCCAGCATCGCCACATGACTGCTGTCGATGACGATTTCGCCATACTTCGGCACGCCCTCCATTTTGCGCCGCGCGGCGCTTCCGGCCTCAAGGGTGGCGATCCATGCCAGATACGCGTCCCACGGGCAGCTCAGCGCCGCCTCCAGACAGTCGATGACGCCGAGGTGGTGGCCAATCGCCAGGCTGTAATAGACCACCTGCTGCGCCTGATCCGGCGTGGCGTCGTTCTCATCAATAAATTTACGGCTCAGCTGACTGAACACCACCGTCTCGCTCATCGGATACGCGCCCCCTCGACCACCTGGTTGAGATGGGTGACGATCTCGGTCAGACGCGGATCTTTCTCCGCCTCCAGCCAGCGCAGCACCTGGCTGTCGCCCTGGCCAAGCAGACGCATATAGTCATCGGCAATCTGCCGTCCATAGCGGTAGCCCGCCAGACGCCGCGCTTCGCGATCGATGCGCACCCGCAGAGGCTGCACCATATCGGCATGCAGCAGCTCGGTCGGCTGTTCGTCGAGCTCACCCGGCAGACGGGCATGAATTTTCTGCTCCAGCAGGCCAAGCGCCATGGCGAAGCCGTACAGCGTGGCGGCTGGCGTCGGCGGGCAGCCCGGAATATAGACGTCGACCGGTACGATTTTATCGGTACCGCCCCAGACGCAGTACAGGTCGTGGAAGATGCCGCCGCTGTTGCCGCAGGCGCCGTAGGAGATACAGATCTTCGGATCCGGCGCCGACTGCCAGGCGCGCAGCGCCGGGGAGCGCATCGCGCGAGTCACTGCCCCGGTAAACAACAGAATATCGGCATGGCGCGGCGAAGGCACCACCTTAATCCCGAAGCGTTCAGCGTCGAACAGCGGCGAAAGGGTGGCGAAAATTTCGATTTCGCAGCCGTTGCAGCCGCCACAGTCGACGCGGTAGACGTAGGCCGAACGTTTAATCTTCTTCAGTAGCGAGGCCTTCATGCTGGCGATGGATTCATCCACCGTCATCGGCACGGGAATGCCGTTTTCATCGCGCGGGCCAAGTAAAGTACTCATCAGCTGGCCTCCCTCATATGGCGGGTCAGTTCAATACGATCGGACGGCACCAGGCATTTCTGGCGCTTGCATTCCGGGCAGGTTTCGAAGCTTTCGCGGTGCAGCTCGGCGCGGGTATCGCCGTTATGCTTGAGCAGCGCGATGGCGTAGTCGATCTCCTTCTGCACCGCGAACGGACGCTGGCACTCCCGGCAGTGGCAGATAGCGAAGCGCGACTGCTGGAGGAAATCCTCTTTCTTCCACACCGCCAGCTCATACTCCGGCGACAGCTTAATGGCCGCCGTCGGGCAGACCTCTTCACAGCGACCGCAGAAGATACAGCGCCCGAGGTTGAACTGCCACGCCAGCTGGTTAGCGGCCAGATCGATCTCGACCGTCAGGGCGTTCGACGGGCAGGCGTTCACGCAGGCCGCGCAGCCGATACACTGCTGTGGCGTATGCTCCGGCTTGCCGCGAAAGTTTTTGTCCACCGGCATCGGCTCCAGCGGGTAGGCGTGCGTCGCGGTGCCGGTCTTAATAACTTTTTTAATAAAGGTAAACATGGCGATTCCTTATTTCAGCGGCGAGTTTTTACGCTCGATGCTGTAGCGCTCCAGCTCTTTGTATGGCACCACTTTGCTCTTCTTCTTGCGTACATCGACCACGGTCATGCGGTCAGTACAGGAGTAGCACGGGTCGAGGCTGCCGATGATCAGCGGCGCATCGGAAACGGTGTTGCCGCGCAGCATATAGCGCAGGGTCGGCCAGTTGGCGTAAGTCGCCGCCCGGCAACGCCAGCGGTACAGTTTCTGGTTGTCGCCGGTCATGCTCCAGTGGATATCGTCGCCGCGCGGCGCCTCGGAGAAGCCCAGCGCGAAGCGGTGCGGAATATAGGTGAACCCCTCCACCATCAGTGGGCCGCCCGGCAGGTTATCGAGACCGAAATCAATCATATTCAGCGCGGTGTAAACCTCGTTGATCCGCACCTTGAGGCGAGATATCACATCGCAGCCGTGTTCGCTGTGGACTTCCATCGGCAGCAGGCCGTAACCGACAAACGGGTGGTCGGCGCGGGTGTCGCGGGCGTGGCCGCTGGCGCGCACCATCGGGCCGACGTTGCTGAAGTCGCGGGCGATTTCCGGGTCCAGACGGCCAATACCGACGGTACGCTGTTCCATATTCGGCGTGCTGAGCAGCATATCCACCAGCTCCTGCACGTCGCGACGCATCTGCTGCGCCAGCTGACGGGTCTGGATCATGTCCTCTTTCAGCAGGTCGCGGCGGATCCCGCCGATCAGGTTCAGGCCGTAGGTTTTACGCGCGCCGGTAAGGATCTCTGCCATCTTCATCGAGGTTTCGCGCACGCGGAAGAACTGCATAAAGCCGGAGTCAAAGCCGGTAAAGTGGCAGGCCAGACCGAGGTTCAGCAGGTGCGAGTGCAGGCGTTCCACCTCCAGCAGAATGGCGCGGATCATCTGCGCCCGCTCCGGCACCACGATGCCCATCGCGTTCTCCACCGAGGTGGTGTAAGCGGTGCTGTGGGCGAAGCCGCAGATGCCGCACACCCGGTCCGACAGGAAGGTCACTTCGTTATAACCCATGCGGGTTTCCGCCAGCTTTTCCATCCCGCGATGGACGTAGAACAGGCGGTAGTCGGCGTCGATAATGTTCTCGCCGTCAACGAACAGGCGGAAGTGGCCAGGTTCATCAGAGGTGACGTGCAGCGGGCCAATCGGCACCACGTTGTTTTTCTTGCTGCCGAGCTCGTTAATAAACTCGTAGGTTTCGGCGTCGGTGGTCGGCGCCGGGCGCTGGCGATAATCCATGCTGTCTTTGCGCAGCGGATAGAGTTCGTCCGGCCAGTCGTCCGGCAGCACCAGCCGGCGTTCGTCCGGCAGGCCGACCGGCACCAGGCCGTACATATCACGCACTTCGCGCTCGCCCCATACCGCCGCCGGGACGCGCGGCGTCACCGACGGGTATTCCGGTTTGTTGGCGTCCACTTCCACGCGCACGGTGATCCAGCATTTGGTGCCCTGCTCCATCGACAGCACGTAATAGACCGCGTAGTGGCCGTTGAGCTTACGTTCATCGTTGCCGAACAGCACCGACAGCCAGCCGCCCTGCTGGTAGTAGAGAAACTCCACCACTTCCGGCAGGTAGTTGACCTTCACGGTGATGGTTAACTGGTCTTTTGTCTGCCAGGCTTCGTCCAGCACCACGCCGGGAAAGGCCTGGTGCAGCGCCGCAAGGTAGTGTTGACCGATTTTTTCTTCAGACATGCTCAAACTCTCTTAATCACGCCACCAGCAAGGAGACGAAAGCTAAAAAGGCGAAACCAAACCCGGCCCAGGTGACGCGGGAGGTGGCACAAAAACGCAGACGCGCCATGCTGTTTTCAAACAGCGCGATAATTAGCACCCCAACCACCAGCTTAACGATGGCGACCACCAGCGCCAGCAGCAGGCCGCCGACGCTGAAGCTGGTCATCTGGCCCCACGGAAAGAAGACCCCGACAAACATCTGCAGCACCACCAGCTGTTTGAGGCTGATGCCCCACTTCAGGATGCCAAAGCCGCTACCGCTGTATTCCGACAGCGGCCCTTCCTGCAGCTCCTGCTCCGCTTCCGCCAGATCGAACGGCAGTTTGCCCATCTCGATAAAGGTGGCGAAGGCGCAGGCGCATAACGCCAGAATCAGTGGAATGCTGCGCGCCGCCGGCCAGTGGTAAAGGGTATCGGTGATGGCGCTGATATGGGTCGAGCCGGCGACCTGCGCCGCCACCCACAGGCCCAACAGCAGGATCGGCTCCACCAGCACGCCGAGCATCGCTTCGCGACTGCTGCCCAGCGCGGTAAACGGGCTGCCGGTGTCCAGACCGGAAATGGCAAAGAAGAAACGGGCGATGGCGAACAGGTAGATCAGGGTGATGAGATCCCCCAGCACCGGCAGCGGGGAGTCTACCGTCACCACCGGCAGCGCGGTGGCGATGGTCAGCATCACGCCCACCATGACGTACGGCGTCAGGCGAAACACCCAGCCCGAGGCGTCAGGACCGACGCTCTGGCGGCCCAGCAGTTTCAGGATATCGCGATACTCCTGCAGTACCCCCGGTCCACGGCGGTTATGCAGCCGCGCGCGGGCGACGCGAACGATCCCGGACAACAGCGGCGCGACGGCAAACAGCACCAGCGCCTGTAGCAATGCAATTAACAGACTCATTCTCAGGCTCCTCGCGAAATGACAATCACCACCAGCACCGCCAGCTCAACCAGCGCGATCCCGCGCAGCAGCGCCGGCGCCGAGGCCGATTGCCAGCCCGGCACCAGACGCACCGGGTTCAGCCAGTGACGCAGCTTCAGCAACGGCGCAAAGGCCTCTTTCACCGGCATGGCAAAGCCGTGGGCCGTTACCACCATCGACTGCTCGTGGTCGTAACCGCAGACCCACGCCGCGCCGCGCGAGCGCGCCGCCAGGCGATCGCCTTTAAAGAAGATCATCAGCAGGAACGGCAGCAGCGGGCAGGCGATAAGCAGCAGCGCGATCATCGGCTGCGACACCACGCTCGATACCTGAGCCTGCACCGGGAAGGCGCCGCTCACCAGCGGCAGCAGCCACGGCGCGGCGATGCCGCCAACGAGGCAGAAAACCGCCGCCAGCACCACGCTCAGGGTCATCAGCCAGGGGGCGCAGGTAGCGTTTTCCGCCTCTTTCGTCCGCGGCGCGCCGAGGAAGGTCACGCCATAGACTTTCGCCATACACATCACCGCCAGTGCGCCAGTGATCGCCAGGCCAACGGCCAGTAGCGGCCCCAGCAAACGGCCGATAAACAGGTCGCCAGTGCTCATTTTGAAGAAGGATTGATAGATAACCCACTCGCCGGCGAAGCCGTTCAGCGGCGGCAGGGCCGCCATTGCCATCAGCCCCACCAGCATGGCGAGGGAGATCAGCGGCATTTTTTTACCGATGCCGCCCAGCTTCTCAATATCGCGATGACCGGTGCGGAACCACACCGCTCCGGCACCGAGGAACAGCGTGGTTTTGAACAGGCTGTGGTTAATCAGGTGATACATGCCGCCGATAAAGCCCAGCACCATCAGCGTGCTGTTGCGGGTCGCCACGCCGGTGACGAAGGCGCCCAGCCCCAGCAGGATAATGCCGATATTCTCCAGGGTGTGATAGGCCAGCAGGCGCTGAATGTTATGCTCCATCAGCGCATACAGTCCGCCGATAAAGGCGGTGATCATCCCCAGCGCCAGCAGCATCACGCCCCACCACAGCGGCGGCACGCCGCCGGCCAGCGAAACGGTCAGCATGCCGTACAGACCAACCTTCATTACCACCGTGGAAAACAGCGCGGCGGCCGGCGCGCTGGCCCCGGCGTGAGCCTGCGGCGCCCAGCCGTGCAGCGGGATCGCCCCGGCCAGCAGGGCGAACCCCACCAGACCCGGCAGCCAGAGCAGCGGGTTCTGCATCATATCCACCGCCTGAAGGTTGATCTGCGCCAGCTCGAGGGTGCCGTAGGTTGACCACACCAGCCAGCAGGTCCAGGCCATCAGCAGAGTACCGAGACGCCCCAGGGCAAACCACAGCTTACCGGAGGCGGCGCAGCCGGTGAGAAACGCCGCGCAGAGCGCCATGATCTCCGCCATCACCACCAGTGAACCGATATTGGTCACCACCACCGCGCAGGTCGCGGCGGCCAGCAGCAGGTTGACCAGCGGGCCGTTGGCCTTCACCTGCGGGTGGCGATGCCAGCTAATATTGAACAGCGACACCGGCAGCGCCGACAGGCCGATGGCCAGCAGCCACAGCGCGTTGACGCCCCCCACCCGTATCGTCAGGTGGAGAAACTGCAGCATGCCGCCGTGGATCCGCTCCGGCATCAGCAGCGCGGCGCCGCCGGTGACCACCAGCATGGCGCTGGCCACCGCGCCGCCGATCCCGGCAATGGCGCCGCTGAGCGGTTTGCGCATGGCAAACAGAAAGGCCAGTACGGCGCTGGCGGCATACCACGCCACCGCCTGATTCACTAATCCAATTACACTCATTCCCTCTCCCCCTGTTGCGCCTGGAACAGCGACAAGTCGCCAAGGTCGGTATTAAAGGTCAGCTGGCGTTTACGCTTGCTGGCCTGGGCGATATCACGGCTATCCACCAGCATCAGCGCGTTGGTCGGACAGGTCCGCACGCAGGCCGGGCCCTGGTCATCGAAGTGGCAGAGGTCGCATTTCACGGCAATAGCGCGCACGCCCGGTACCCAGTCGAGCAGCGAGCTGACGCGCGCCGGCGCCGGCGGCGCGGGGGGCGCCAGCCGGGTATTGGCATTCGCCGGGATATCCAGCGGGCGGCTGCCGGAAAATTCAATGGCGCCGAACGGGCAGGCAATGCCGCACAGTTTGCAGCTTACGCACAGGCTCTCGTTGAGCTGGACCGCGCCATCGACGCGCTGGATGGCGTTAACCGGGCAGACGGTGGCGCAGGGAGCATCTTCACAGTGGTGGCACATCTGCGGTGCCGATTCTTTTTCATTACGCATCACCTGCAGCCGCGGCATAGCCTGCAGGCCGTGCAGGCGATGCGTCTCAGAGCAGGCGGCTTCGCAGGTGCGGCAGCCGATACAGACAGTGGAGTCAGCAATTACAAAACGGTTCACCGGGTCATCCTCGGGTGAAAGTCATTTTTGACGAAATCAGGTTGCGCAGGTGTCATTTTCGACACGTGTCGACACCTTACGATCAGTGGGTCAGCGCCAGATGGCTTAAATCCACCGGTTGGTCTTGTTCCATGGCGTCATACAGACGGTCATAGACGGTGGCGATAATCGCCAGATAGTGCTCCAGCACCTGGTCGCGGGAGCGGTTGCTGATGCGGCCGTCCACCGTGCCATCCATTGCGAGGGTGGCCTGAGCAATCAGATACTTATCACCGCCGTTTTTGTTTTCGACGTAGTACTCAATGGTGTGGCTGTTGAAGCCTTCCGCGAGGGCGACGAACACCTGAAAATGGCCGAACAGCACGAAGCACAGCTCTTTGTCCGGCGCGCAGCTCATCGCGTGATGCAGGCGGGCCTTCGACAAGGTGATCCCCTGAACCAGCGAGTTACAGTAGATGTGCCACTGCTCCTGCTGCTGCCGGTGACGGTCGGCGATGTAATCCGCCTTTTCACTTATTTCCCAAATAGTCATATCGGTTTCTCCGTAGCATGAGATGCACCCTCTAAGCATTTTTCATGCCAGATTTTATTTAATTGATTTTACTATGTTTTTGTATCGAACTCTGCCGATGCGACATGTCGATGACAGCCCCGGGGCGTCGACATCGACATTGACTGCCACGACGATTTCATTCTGGCATCGTTATTGCATAGAAGGCGCATCGCGATACGGAGGCGACTATGCACGAAATCACCCTCAGCCAGCGGGCGCTGGAAATTATTGAACAACAGGCGCAGCAGGCCGGCGCGCGGCGGGTTACCGGCGTGTGGCTTAAGGTCGGCGCATTTTCCTGCGTGGAAGCCAGCGCCCTGACCTTCTGCTTTGAGCTGGTCTGCCGCGGCACGCTGGCGGAGGGGTGCGAACTGCATATCGCCGAACAACAGGCTGAATGCTGGTGCGATCGCTGTCAGCAGTACGTCCATCTTGTCTCGCAGCACGTTCGCCGCTGCCCGCACTGCAATAACGACCAGCTGCAGATCGTGGCGGATGATGGCTTACAGATTCAGCGTTTAGAATTGGAGTAAATTATGTGTACAACATGCGGCTGTGGCGAAGGCAACCTCTATATTGAAGGAGACGAACGAAACCCGCATTCCGCGTTCCGCAGCGCCCCCTTCGCGCCCGCCCCACGCCAGACGATGACCATCACCGGTGTCAAAATCGACCACTTCGCCCCCACCCGCACGCCAGAGGGCGACCTGCATTACGGCCACGGCGAAGCGGGTACCCACGCCCCGGGGCAGAGCCAGCGGCGGATGCTGGAAGTGGAGATCGACGTGCTGGATAAAAACAACCGCCTGGCGGCACGCAACCGCGCACGCTTCGCAGCAAAACAGCAGCTGGTGCTGAATCTGGTTTCCAGCCCCGGCTCCGGCAAAACCACCCTGCTCACCGAAACCCTCACCCGGCTGAAAGGACGCGCCGACTGCGCGGTGATTGAAGGCGATCAGCAAACGGTCAATGACGCCGCCCGCATTCGCGCCACCGGCACCCCGGCGATTCAGGTCAATACCGGGAAAGGCTGCCATCTCGACGCCCAGATGATCGCCGACGCCGCCCCGCGCCTGCCGCTGGCTGACCGCGGCATTCTGTTTATCGAAAACGTCGGCAACCTGGTCTGCCCGGCCAGCTTTGATCTCGGCGAGCGCCATAAGGTGGCGGTGCTGTCGGTCACCGAAGGCGAAGACAAACCGCTGAAGTATCCGCATATGTTCGCCGCCGCCAGCCTGATGCTGCTCAACAAAGTCGACCTGCTGCCGTATCTCAATTTCGACGTTGAGCGGTGCCTGGCCTGCGCCCGCGAGGTCAATCCGCATATTGAAATTATTCTTGTCTCCGCCACCAGCGGCGAAGGCATGGAGCAATGGCTCACCTGGCTGGAGACGCAGCGATGTGCATAGGCATTCCGGGACAAATTTGCGCCATCGACGGCGTGCTGGCGAAGGTGGAAGTTTGCGGTATTCAGCGCGACGTCGACCTGACGCTGGTCGGCGCCGTTGATGAGCAGGGCCAGCCGCGGCTCGGCCAGTGGGTGCTGGTGCACGTCGGCTTCGCCATGAGCGTCATTAATGAATCCGAAGCCCGCGACACCCTCGAGGCGCTGCAAAATATGTTTGACGTGGAGCCGGACGTCGGCGCGCTGCTGTACGGCGAGGAGCGATAATGCGTTACGTAGATGAATACCGCGCCCCCGAACAGGTGATGCAGCTGGTGGCCCATCTTCAGCAGCGTGCTCGTCTGCTGCCGCACACCGCCGCGCGACCGCTGCGCATCATGGAGGTCTGCGGCGGCCATACCCATGCCATTTTTAAATTCGGGCTCGACCAACTGTTGCCGGAGAACATCGAATTTATTCATGGTCCCGGCTGCCCGGTGTGCGTCCTGCCGATGGGGCGCATCGATGCCTGCATTGAGATTGCCAGCCGCCCGGGAGTGATCTTCTGCACCTTCGGCGACGCCATGCGCGTGCCGGGTAAAAACGGCTCGCTTCTGCAGGCGAAAGCCCGCGGCGCCGATGTCCGCATCGTTTACTCGCCGATGGACGCTCTGCGGCTGGCGCAGCAAAATCCGCAGCGCGAGGTGGTCTTTTTTGGTCTCGGTTTCGAAACCACCATGCCCGCTACCGCCCTGACCCTGCGTCAGGCGCGAGAGCGCAACGTCGATAACTTCTACTTTTTCTGCCAGCACATCACCCTGCTGCCGACCCTGCGCAGCCTGCTGGACCAGCCGGAGAACGGAATCGACGCCTTTCTCGCCCCGGGCCACGTCAGTATGGTGATCGGCACCGAGGCCTACGGCTTTATCGCCAGCGACTATCACCGTCCTTTAGTGGTCGCCGGTTTCGAACCGCTTGATCTACTGCAAGGCGCGGTGATGCTGGTTGAGCAGACAATAGCGCAGCGCAGCGATGTGGAAAATCAGTACCGTCGCGTGGTGCCGGATGCCGGCAACCCGCTGGCGCAGGCGGCGATGGCCGACGTCTTCCGCCTGGATGGCGACAGCGAATGGCGCGGCCTGGGGGTCATCAGCGACTCCGGCGTGCAGCTTACGCCAGCCTATCAGCGCTTCGATGCCGAGGCGCATTTTCACCCGGCGCCGCAGCGCGTGTGCGACGACCCGCGCGCCCGCTGCGGCGAGGTGCTGACCGGCCGCTGTAAACCGCACCAGTGCCCGCTCTTCGCCAGCACCTGCAATCCGCAAAGCGCCTTTGGCGCGCTAATGGTCTCCTCTGAAGGGGCCTGCGCCGCCTGGTATCAATATCGCAGTCAGGAAAATGAAGTATGAAAAGCGTCCAGTTAGCCCACGGTAGCGGGGGACAGGCAATGCAACAGCTGATCGGCGACCTGTTTATGCAGGCCTTCGCCAACCCCTGGCTGGCGGAGCAGGAGGATCAGGCGCGCCTCGATCTGGCGGCGCTCGCCGCCCAGGGGGACCGCCTCGCCTTCTCCACCGACAGCTACGTGATTGACCCGCTGTTCTTTCCCGGCGGCAATATCGGCAAGCTTGCCGTCTGCGGTACCGCCAACGATGTGGCGGTCAGCGGCGCCATCCCGCGCTATCTTTCCTGCGGCTTTATTCTCGAAGAGGGGCTGGAGATGGCCACCCTGGAAGCGGTGGTCGCCAGCATGGCCGACACCGCCCGGGCGGCAGGGATCGCCATCGTCACCGGCGACACTAAAGTGGTGCCGCGCGGCGCGGCGGATAAGCTGTTTATTAACACCGCCGGCATCGGCGCCATCCCGGCGGACGTTCACTGGGGGACGCAGCAGATTAGCGCCGGTGATGTGCTGCTGGTCAGCGGCACGCTGGGGGATCATGGCGCCACCATCCTTAACCTGCGCGAGCAGATGGGGCTGGACGGCGCGCTGTCCAGCGACTGCGCGGTGCTGACGCCGCTTATCCAGACCCTGCGCCCGCTGAGCGGAGTGAAAGCCCTGCGCGACGCCACCCGCGGCGGGGTTAACGCGGTCGCCCATGAGTTCGCCGCCGCCAGCGGCTGCGGCATCGAACTGCAGGAGGCAACGCTGCCGGTCAACGACACGGTGCGCGGCGTCTGCGAGCTGCTTGGTCTGGACGCCCTGAACTTCGCCAATGAAGGCAAGCTGGTGCTCGCCGTCGCCCGCGACGAGGCGGAAAACGTGCTGGCGCATTTGCGGTCTCACGCGTTAGGACGCGATGCGGCGATAATCGGCGAAGTGGTCGTCCGCCCGGGCGTACGTTCCGTTGGGCTGTACGGCGTGAAGCGGACGCTCGATCTTCCCCACGCCGAACCGCTGCCGAGAATTTGTTAACGACGGCGTCGGGTCCCGGATAGCGGCTGGCGCCTTATCCGGGCTACAAAACTGCGCGCACATGTAGCCCGGCTAAGCGCAGCGCGAGCCGGGAAAAAGCCAGCGTAATTATTTTGCCCAAACCAGCGGGCGCCCATGGATGGGTTAAAGCGGCAATAACCGCTTTATTAACATACTATTATTTGTACCATCATTTTCTTATGCGCCGCGTTGTCGGCGCGTTTTGGACGTAAGCAATGTCGTATACACCGATGAGCGATCTCGGCCAGCAGGGGCTGTTCGATATCACCCGGCTTTTATTACAGCAGCCCGATCTGGCCGCGCTAAGCGAAACCCTGACCCGTCTGGTGCAACAGTCCGCGCTGGCCGATGAGGCGGCCATCATCCTGTGGAACGCGGGTAATCACCGCGCGGCCAGGTACGCCTGCGATGAGGCCGGCCATCCGGTAAGCTACGAGGATGAAACCGTCCTGGCCCACGGTCCGGTGCGTCGCTTACTCTCCCGGCCGGATGCCCTGCATTGCGATCATGAAACCTTTGCCGACACCTGGCCGCAGCTTATCCGCAGCGGGCTCTATCGCCCGTTCGGATACTATTCGCTGCTGCCGCTGGCGGCGGACGGGCGGATCTTCGGCGGTTGCGAATTCCTCCGCCGTGACAACCGGCCGTGGAGCGAGAAAGAGTTCCAGCGGCTGCATACCTTCGCGCAGATCGTCGCCGTCGTCACCGAACAGATTCAGAACCGGGTCAGCAATAACGTCGATTACGATCTGCTGTGCCACGAGCGCGACAACTTTCGCATCCTGGTGGCGATCACCAACGCGGTGCTCTCGCGACTGGATATCGACGAGCTGGTCAGCGAGGTGGCGAAAGAGATCCATCGCTACTTCCGGATCGACGCCATCAGCGTGGTGCTGCGCAGCGACCGCAAGGGGAAGCTCAACATCTATTCCACGCATTATCTTGACGCCAGCCACCCGGTTCACGACCAGAGCGAGGTGGATGAAGCCGGCACCCTCACCGAGCGCGTGTTCAAAAGCAAAGAGATGCTGCTGCTTAATCTGCACGAACATGACACTCTCGCGCCGTATGAGAAAATGCTCTTCGAGATGTGGGGCAATAAGATCCAGACCCTGTGCCTGCTGCCGCTGATGTCCGGCAATACCCTGCTCGGGGTGCTTAAGCTGGCGCAGTGCGACGAACAGGTCTTCACCACCACCAATCTCAAGCTGCTGCGGCAGATCGCCGAGCGGGTGTCGATCGCTATCGATAACGCCCTCGCCTACCGCGAAATTCAGCGCCTGAAAGAGCGGCTGGTGGATGAGAACCTCGCCCTCACCGAGCAGCTCAATAATGTCGAGAGCGAATTCGGGGAGATTATCGGCCGCAGCGAGGCGATGAACAATGTGCTCAAGCAGGTAGAGATGGTGGCGCACAGCGACAGCACCGTGCTGATCCTCGGCGAAACCGGCACCGGCAAAGAGCTTATCGCCCGCGCTATCCACAACCTCAGCGGACGCAACGGTCGGCGGATGGTGAAGATGAACTGCGCGGCGATGCCCGCCGGGCTGCTGGAGAGCGATCTGTTCGGCCACGAACGCGGCGCGTTCACCGGGGCCAGCGCCCAGCGTATCGGCCGCTTCGAACTGGCGGACAAAAGCTCCCTGTTCCTCGATGAAGTGGGCGATATGCCGCTGGAACTGCAGCCCAAACTGCTGCGCGTCCTCCAGGAGCAGGAGTTCGAACGTCTGGGGAGCAACAAGCTGATTCAGACCGACGTTCGATTGATCGCCGCCACCAACCGCGATCTCAAGCAGATGGTTATCGACAGGGAATTCCGCAGCGATCTCTACTACCGGCTCAACGTGTTCCCGATCCACCTGCCGCCGCTGCGCGAACGTCCCGACGATATCCCGCTGCTGGTGAAGGCGTTTACCTTTAAAATCGCCCGCCGCATGGGGCGCAATATCGACAGCATTCCGGCGGAAACCCTGCGCACTCTGACGCGTATGGAGTGGCCGGGCAACGTGCGCGAGCTGGAAAACGTTATCGAACGGGCGGTATTGCTCACCCGCGGCAACGTACTGCAGCTCTCCCTGCCGGAGCGGGATATCGTGGAAGCCCCGCGGACGCCGGCGGTCCTGCCTGAGGAAGGTGAGGATGAATATCAGCTGATCGTCCGGGTGCTGAAGGAGAGCAACGGCGTGGTGGCCGGGCCGAAAGGCGCCGCCCAGCGGCTGGTGCTCAAGCGCACCACGCTCCTGTCACGCATGAAGCGGCTGGGTATTAATAAAGACGAACTGGTGTAACCTCGCGCGCTCCCCCTTTCCGCGCCGGAGAGAGGGAGCGCTGGCGCAGCGCGCTATTTATCGCTGGTAAAACCGTTGCTGGACGCCAGTTCGGCAAACCACAGCGCATTGCGTTTTATCTGTCGCTCGCCGGTCTCCAGATCCAGTCGCCAGAAGCCGTAGCGCCGTTTGAAGGCATTGATCCACGACCAGTTGTCGATAAACGTCCACTGGTGCACGCCAAAGCAGTTCGCGCCGTCGGCTATCGCCCGATGCAGCTGCACCAGATGCTCCTCCATCAGCTGGATGCGGAAAGTATCGTCTATCACCCCGTCCGCCCCGGGCTCGCCCTCTGATTGTCGATCCATCGCGATGCCGATTTCCGCGAGATACCACTTAATATTGCCGTAGTTATCGCGAATATTGGCGGCAATGTCATAGATCGCCTGCGGCAGGATCTCGTTGTTATCACGATAAGGATTAAAGCGGCCCTGCGGGTTCACCGCGTTTTCGAAATAGTATTCCGGGGTGAAATAATCGAGGTCATATTCGCTCTCACGCGCTTTTACCCGCCGCGGCACGTAATAGTTTACCCCAAGAAAATCGATATCCGCGCTGAGGATCAACGCCGCGTCGTCTTTGCTGGTCGTCGGCAGGCAGTCGTGGGCGGCAAGGATCTCGCACAGCGCTTTGGGGAATTCATGTTTTACCAGCGGGTCAAGGAAGCTGCGGTTAAAAAACAGGTCGGCATACCCGGCGGCTTTTTTATCCGCGTCGCTGTCGGTGAGGGTATAGCTCGGGGTCAGGTTGAGCACCACGCCGATCTCGCCCGCCAGCGCCAGTTCACGATAAGCCGTTACCGCTTTGGCGTGCGCCAGCATAATGTTAAACGCCACCTGCGCCGCCAGCCGGCCATCTTTCTTACATGGATAGTGGAAGTCGTACAGGTAGCCTCCCTCAACCGGCACAATCGGCTCGTTGAAGGTTATCCAGTATTTAACCTTATGGCCAAACAGGCTAAAGGCGGTGCGGGCAAAGCGGGCAAACAGCTCGGCTACGTGCGCCGATTCAAAGCCGCCGTACTGTTTCTGCAGCGCTTCCGGCATATCAAAGTGGTAGAGATTGATCATCGGCTCAATGCCGTTGGCGATCATCTCATCCAGATAGGCGTGATAAAAACGCACCGCGTCCGGGTCCGGCGCGCCGGTTTCCAAATCAGCGATCAGTCGTGACCACTGTATCGAGGTACGAAATGAGTTGAAGCCGGTCTGTTTCATCAGCGCTACGTCCTGCGGATACTGATGATAAGTATCACACACGGTCTGCGGCCCTACCTGCTGATAAAATCGCTCCGGCTGTTCGGCAAACCAACTGTCCCAGATGGAACGATGGCGCTTATTGGTGACCCCTTCCGTTTGCGGGCCGGACGCCGCCGCCCCCCACAGGAACCCTTGCGGAAACTGATACTGCTGCATAACCTCTCCTTCGAAAAAAGGCTGCGCCCGTCTGGCGCAGCCTGAACGTACTACTCAGCGACCACTTCGATCGATTTAATGAACATATAGCCCCAGTCGCCGGCGAAGCGGCCGAAGTCAATCTGATTAGTCCCCGCGTTAAGCGTCACCGGTATCCGCAGCTGCTGGCCCTGCTCATCCGTCTGCGGGAAGGCCACCGCCTGCGGAGCGCCCCCGTTGACGACAAACGAGTTCTGCTTACCGCCCCATTTGCCGTTGAAGGTCACATTGAGCAGGAACTGACCGCTCCACGGCGCCTGCACCTGCCAGCCGATCTTATCCCCCTCGTTGGCGAATGGGCCAAGGAAGCCGTCCTCGCCAACTGCCAGCGCGTCTTTATCACTCTTCATCACCGTCAGCCGCCCCTCAGCCACGCCATAAACTTCGCCGTGATAACGACAAAAATCCGCTGGCGCTTTCCCCGCCGCCTCGCCCACCGTCACGGTCACGGTTTTGCTGCTTTTCAGCAGCCCATCATCCGCCGTGAACGTCAGCGCATAGGTGCCTGGCGTCGTAAACCAGGCCCGGGTTTGAGCCCGATCGGCATGGCAGAAATGCACCTGGCCATCGCCGGCGTGCTGCCAGCCCACCTTAACCTCTCGCGACGGCAGGCCATCGTCCTGCCAGCTGGCCGTAAGCTCGACGCCCTGGTCCTGCGTGGTGGTTAGGGCCGGTTCCAGCGTGACAACCGGCGGCTGATTCTCCTCGCTATGCTGCACGCTAATCGCATTGGAAGGAGCCGAACGACCGCTCTCGTTTTTCGCCGTCACCCGGTAGTAATACGTATGCCCGAGCTGAAGCTGACGATAATCGTCGCGGAACAGAACCATGGTTTCCGGATTCCATTCGTTAACGCCATCGGAGATATCCCGGCCCACCACCGTCCACGGCCCGGTCGGCGAGGCGGCGCGTTCGACATCGTAGCTGCGTCCCACCGCGGCTCCCATCCAGTTGATCGCGAAGGGCGAGGTGGTCTCGCGTAGCAAAGGCGCCTCCGGCTTCGGCAGCGGCGCCATCGTCTGCTGCCCGGCCATCTGCGCCGCGGCGGTGCGCACCAGATCGACCACCGCCTGCTCCTGGTTCGCTTCGCCTTCTTTGGCAAACCCCGGCAGGTGGTAGCTGTAGTGCCCGGTCGACTCCTTATGCCAGTAGAAGCCGCCGTCGTGACGATGGCCGCGGAAGCCCCAGATAAGCCCGCCGGCGGCTTGCGCCCCGTTGACCTCGCTGTGAACAATCGACTGCATAATGGCGTTCAGTTGATCCGCCGGCAGCAGGCCAAACTCGCCGACGAGATAGACTTTTTGCCCGCCGACGGCGCGCAGATCCTGCGTCACCTGCCCGGGATGGTTATTATCGGCATTGGTGTAATAGTGATTGCTGACGATATCCACATTGGGGTCGGTCAGCGCAAAGGAATTGATTTTCTTATAGGTGCCATCTACCACCAGCTGATGAGGGGCCCATTTTTTAATCCACGCCGCGGTCTGATGCAGGAAATCGGCGTTGGTATCCTCCAGCTCGTTACCGGTTTCCCAGGCCATGATCGCCTTTTCATCATAATAGGCGCGGCCGGTGACGGTATTTGTCCGGGTGATGACCTGGCGGATCACATCCAGATAGGCTTTGAAGGTCTTGCTATCGGTCCGATAAAAGTCTTCCGCTTTTTCATGATAGAACGCCGCCAGCTGCTCGCGCCCGCCCCACCACCACCAGTGGTCGATAAACGGCAGGATCAGACGCAATCCCTGTTTATCCGCTTCGGCAATCATGTTGTCATACACCCGCATGGCTTTCTCATTCAGCCGCGGCATGCCGTCCGCCGTTTCCGGCGCCAGAATATGGGTCTCGCGCCCGCAGGCTTTATCAAATTCCTGCTGTACCGACAGCACGTAGACGCGCTGGGCTTTCGCCCCGGTTTGCACCATCGCCTGGATCCAGTTTTGCTGCTCCTGGGCCGTTGGCCATTTAAAGTATTGCCCCCAGCCGCGCGGGTCTGCCCTGCAGGGGCCGCGGGCGTCGTCTTCAATGCGGTGTAGCTCCGGCGCGTGGATCCCGGCGAAACGAAACACCTTGTCGCCGTCCTTGAGGGTGGCGCCGTCGCGAGTGATAAAGTGCGTAAAGTGCGAGCGCTCGGCGGCCAGCGCCCCGCCGGCCGCCAGCGCGGACAGCAGCCCCATCAGCAGCAGGTTTTTCATCGGCTTCATCGTTGTCTCTCCTTAGAACCAGACCTCGGCCTGTACGCCGAAGTTAACGGTGTCGGTAGAGCCACTGCGGGAATACCCGCCGGCGGTGATGGTATTGGTATCCCAGTTGTAGTTACCGTCTAATGCATCGGAGACACCTTTATCCCACTTCGCGTAGGTGACGAAGAAGCGCAGCTGCGGACGCGCCCAGAAACCGGAGTCAAAGGTCAGCGTTGGCGCAACGGTGACTTTGGTCAGGCCGCCTTTGCCTTTGCCGTTTACTCCTTTGTAGTTTTTGTCATCCAGGTATTCGTAGCCCAGCTCGTACTGCATGGCAAAGTTGCGGGTGATCTGATGATAAGGGCGGATACCAGCGACCCACATCGAGCGTCCCCAGCCATTTTCATCTTCTGTCCACCAGCGGTAGTTTTTATCTTTCTGCCAGAAAGCGAAGGTCGAGATCTCCAGGTCGCCCATCGAGGCCACGCTATCCAGCACCACTCGCCAGGACTGGGTGTTTTCCAGGTTGGCCCAGCCCCAGCCGTTTTTACCCAGCGAGTCACCCGCCGCCAGCCCTTTCCCGTACTGCAATGCGAGGCGGGAGTATCCTCCGGTCAGACCATAGAAGCCGTCAAAGTTATAAATACCGGTCACGCCATAGCCCTTCTCGGCGGAAGTTGGATGGTTTTCGTTACGGTTCATGTGGTGGCCGATCAGCTCCAGATCGAAGCCTGTCCCCGCGATCTTTTTCAGCCACAGGTTGAGGGAATAGTCATCCGGGTAGCCCTGATCTCCCTTATCCACCGGGTAGGCTTTGGTTTCATCGGTGGGTGAAAAGGCGTACACCCCGGCGTCGAAGCGGGCGAAGCCGAGATCCATGTTGTCGAAGCCGCCGCCGGTGCCGTTGTACTGAATGTACTCCCAGTCGAACTGATGGCTGGAGGTGTTGGAGCTGCTATAGCGCTTACCGGCCCAGAAGGTCATCTCTGGCGCAAAATCCAGATTGCTCAGCTCGGCGAACCCTTCACGAAACTGTACGTCATGGCCATCGTCATCCTGACAGTTCCAGTCGGAGGTGCATTTCGACTGGTGAGTGAGGTTGGCCTGCACTTTCGCCACCACGCCGCTGTCCGCCGTCAGCGTCACGGTCGGGATCAGTTCGATCTTGGTGTCTTCTTCGTTGCCCAGTCGCCACTTGCCGTCCGGCATCAGGCCGACGGAGTCCGCGCGGTTGCCATCGGAGTTCGCCAGGATCCCGGAGCGGATATAGCCATGCAGCGCAAAATCATACTTCGGATCGGCGCAGGCCGGGCTGCTGGCCCCTGCCAGCGAGAGGAGAGCCAGAGGTATTGAGTGTTTCAGCTTTATCATTATTTTTTTCCCACGTTATGTTTGTTAACACGAACCGATAACGGAGGGGAAATTTACGGATCAAAAACGGAAATGTACATCCACTTACGGAAAGCGCTTTCCATAATTGCCTATCTGGTTCACAAAATTAGCTCTGCGGCGAATATATTCGTGAGACTGATCACATAAAATTACAAGAATGCCGCCGGGAGCCGGCAGTGGAGCGGAAGGAGGAGCAGATGAGCAGGTGCCGCCGGGGGATAAGCCGCCGACGGCGAGGGGGTCAGCGTTCGGTTTCCGCGAGCTGGCGTTCGTACACTTTGAAGAAGGGGCGATAGAGCATCCAGGCGTTAAACATCGCGAACAGGCTCATGCACAAATTTTTCCAGCTGCCGTTCGCCGACCATGCCGCCCCCAGCGGGGAAGGCATCGACCATGGCAGCATCGCCACCGCGCGATCGAGAATACCCAGCTGAGTTAAATACCATGCGATACAGGCGTTTATCAGGGGAACAAAGAGAAACGGCAGTAAAAAAACCGGGTTCATGATCACCGGAAAACCAAACAGTATCGGCTCGTTGATATTAAACAGCGACGGCAGCAGGCCAATCTTGGCCACGCTTTTCAGCTGCCGCGAGCGGCTGCGCATCGCCATCAGCACCAGCGGCAAAGTGGAGCCAATACCGCCGATCAGCAGGTAAAAATCCCAGAACCCCTGCAGATAAATATGCGGCAGCGTTGGCGAACCCGCCGCCAGCGCCTGCTGATTTTCAAACAGATAGGTCATCCAGAAGGGGTTCATGATCCCGGTGATGATCAGCGCGCCGTGGATACCGATAAACCAGAGTAAGTTACAGATAAATAAAGAGATAAGTACCGCCATCAGCGTGTCGGACGCCAGCACCAGCGGCCGCACCGCTTCGCTGATCAACTCCGGTACGATGCGTCCGGTGGTCTGCAGCAGTATGGCATTCATCACGCTTATCGACAGCATCACCACCAGCAGCGGGATCAGCAGTTGAAAGCCATTGCGGGTCATCAGCGGCACTTCATCAGGCAAGCGAATGCACCAGCCTTTTTTGTAGAAAAAGCGAATTAACTCAATGGAATAGGTGCTGGATATCAGGGCGGTAAATATCCCCATACCGCCGAGATAAACATTGCTCACCGCAGTCTCGCGAAAGCCGATAAACAGCAGAAAAGCCAGACACCCGGTTAAACCGCAGAGCCGTTCCGGCAGACGGTACTGCTTGGCGAGACTGGCGCTGGCGCCGAAGGCGACAATCAGCGCCACCAGGCCAATAGTTAGCTGAAAGGTCGGCAGCAGGATAGGCCGCAGCAGCAAATAGACCTGGCCGAAACGCGAGGCGCCGTCGATGGAAACGGGCGGAAACAAAATGGGAACTAACAGGCTGCCAACAATCACAAAGGGCATAGCCAGCGCAAAGCTATCGCGCATCGCCGTAATGTGGTTGTTGCGCGTCAGAACGTTCGCCAGCGGCGCCAGCCGCTGCTCGATGATGTCCACGGCCACATTCATTAACTGAATGTTCATACTCCTACCTTTGCGAATGGTTGTCTCGCCGGGATGATCGCCCACAACACCGGAAAGTGAAAGCCTGCCATAGGTGATCATGGTCACAATTAATAAATCCACAAACGGAAAGCGCTTTCCGCAATGCATCCATTTTGACTATAGTCCGCTCATCCAACCTCATCAGGAGCGGTAATTATGAAAAAAATTATGTTGTGTTGTTCGGCAGGCATGTCCACCAGCCTGCTGATGAAAAAAATGATTGCGGAAGCCGAACAGCGGGGCCTGCCGGTAGAGATCAACGCCTATGGCGTAGCGGAGTTCGCCGAACAGGTTGGCCATTATCAGGTGGTGCTGCTGGGGCCGCAGGTGAAATACATGCAGCAGGACCTGCAAAAACAGGCGGATAAATACGGTATCCGCGTCGAACCCATCAATATGATGGACTACGGCATGCAAAAAGGCGCCGCGGTCCTTGATTTCGCCCTTTCCCTTATCGAAAACAAGAACTAAGGAAAGATCATGAGCTCTCTGTACGCTAAACTGATCGACGTGATCGAACGGCAGATCACGCCTATGGCCGGCGCGATCGGCCAGCAAAAATATGTCACCTCGATCCGCGATGGCTTTATCACTGCCCTGCCCTTTATGATCGTCGGCTCGTTCCTGTTGGTGTTTATCTTCCCGCCGTTTTCTCCGGATACGACGTGGGGGTTTGCCCGCGCCTGGCTGCAATTTTCGCTCGATCATCGCGATGCGCTGATGCTGCCGTTCAACTTCAGCATGGGGGTGATGACCCTGTTTATCGCCGTCGGGATCGCCGCCAGCCTCGCCAAACACCATCATCTGGACTCGCTGACCGCCGGGATGCTGTCGCTGATGTCGTTTCTGCTGGTAGCCGCGCCGCTGAAAGATGGCCAGATCTCTACTGCCTACTTCTCCGGTCAGGGGATCTTTACCGCCATTCTGGTGGCCATCTATTCCACCGAGCTGTACGCCTTCCTCAAACGGCATAACATCACCATTCGCCTGCCGCCGGAAGTGCCTGCCGGGGTGGCGCGCTCGTTTGAAATCCTGATCCCGGTGCTGGCGATCATTCTGACGCTGCATCCGCTGAACCTGTTTATCGAAGCCCAGCTGGGGATGATCATTCCGGAAGCGATCATGTCGCTGGTGAAGCCGCTGGTCGCGGCTTCCGATACGCTGCCGGCGATCCTGCTGTCGGTGCTGGTCTGTCAGGTGCTGTGGTTCGCCGGGATCCACGGCGCGCTGATCGTCACCGGGATCATGAACCCGTTCTGGATGGCCAACCTGTCGGTCAATCAGGCGGCCATGGCGGCAGGTACCGCTATCCCGCACATCTATGTCCAGGGCTTCTGGGATCACTATCTGCTGATCGGCGGCGTCGGCTCCACCCTGCCGCTGGCGCTGATGCTGCTGCGCAGCAAGGCCGTGCATCTGCGGACGATCGGCCGGATGGGGGTCGTGCCGGGCGTATTTAACATCAACGAACCGATTCTGTTTGGCGCGCCGATCATCATGAACCCGCTGTTTTTCCTGCCGTTCGTGCTGGTGCCGATGGTCAACGCGACCCTGGCGTACTTCGCGCTGAAGCTGGACCTGGTCAGCCGCGTAGTGTCGATGACGCCGTGGACAACGCCGGCGCCTATCGGCGCCTCGTGGGCGGCGAACTGGAGCTTTAGCCCGGTGATCCTGTGCCTCATTTGTATGGCTACCGCCATGGTGATGTACCTGCCATTTCTCAAAGCTTACGAAAAACAGCTGCTGGCCCAGGAACGTGAAAACGCCGTCGGCCAGGCTGACAACGCGGCGCAAACCGCTTAACGCTAACGATTCAGAGGATAATCATGGAATTAGAAGAACAGGTGATGGGGATCATCATCAATGCCGGCCAGTCACGTAGCCTGTGCTACGAAGCGCTGCACGCCGCTAAAGCGGGTGATTTCGCCACCGCCGACGCCAAAATGCAGGAAGCGGCGCACTATTCCCGCGAAGCTCACCTTGTACAGACCCAGCTTATCGAAGCTGACGAAGGCGAGGGAAAAACCAAAATGACGCTGGTAATGGTCCATGCTCAGGATCACCTGATGACATCCATTCTGGCGAAAGAGCTGATTGCCGAACTGATTGCGATTTACCGCGCGCAGCCGCTTCACGCCTAGCGCCTTGCCCGGCCAGACGCGCTGGCCGGGCCTGATTCCCCGAGGTCACTATGTTACATCTTGGAATAGATATTGGCGGCACCAAAATGGAAGCCGTACTGCTGGACCCGGCGGGCGAATGCGTCCAGCGCCTGCGCCGGCCGACCCACAAAGAGAGCTATGACGCCTTTATGCGTCAGCTGCTGACCCTGATTGCCGATATTCGCGCGGTCAGCCCGCAGCCGTTCACCCTGGGGATCGGCCTGCCCGGGGCTATCGATCCGCAAAGCGGACGCATTAAAAACTGCAACTGCCTGGTGCTCAACGGTCACGATCTGCGCCGGGATATCATGCAGCAGCTTGGCCAGCCGGTGTGGATGGCAAACGATGCCGACTGCTTCACTCTTTCGGAGGCGGTGGATGGCGCCGGCGCCGGAGCTACCACCGTCTTCGGGGTGATTATCGGTACCGGCTGCGGCGGCGGGATCGCCGTTCATCAACAGCTGCTCAGCGGCCCCAACGCTATCGCCGGGGAGTGGGGGCATAATCCGCTGCCGGGCTATACTCCTGAGCGCGATGGCCCGCCGCAGCCCTGCTACTGCGGCAAAACGAACTGCATCGAAAGCTTTCTCTCCGGCACCGGCTTCGCCCGCCGCTATGGGGAACAAGCCCGTGCGGAAGCCATTGTCGCCGCGGCGCAAAACGGCGATCCGCGCGCGCTGGCCCACTGGCGACACTTTATCGATGCCTTTGCCCGCAGCCTGGCGTCGGTGATCAATATTCTCGACCCGCAGGTGATTGTGCTGGGCGGCGGTCTGTCCAACGTCAGCCAGATCTATCGCGATCTGCCTGCCGCCATCGTGCCGTGGATCTTCTCCGACACCTGCCGCACGCAGATCAAACCGGCCCGTTTCGGCGACGCCAGCGGCGTGCGCGGCGCGGCCTGGCTGCCCCGGCTTCCCGGCGTCGCGCAAGGGCAGCGGTAGACACTTTTTTCAGCAGGTATGTTAAGCTAGGCGAAAATGTTCAGACAGAAAAAGCCATGCCAACGATTGATGATGTTTCAAGATTAGCGAATGTCTCAAGAGCGACGGTATCCCGCGTGCTGACCGGCACCCGGGGCGTGCGCGAAGAGAGCCGGGAAGCTGTGCTGCGGGCCGTTGAAGAACTCAACTATCGCCCGAGCTTTGCCGCGCAAAACCTCGCCAGTCAGACATCCAGCCACGTTGGTCTGGTGATTTCCGCGCAGGACGAAAGCCACGGCGCACGTCTGCTGCCGCTGCTCTCTCAGGCGCTGAAAGGGCTGAATAAAAGCCTGCTGGTCCAGTACGTCAGCGACCCGGTAGAGCAGGCGGCGGTAATCGACGATCTGCAGCGCCAGTGCGTGGCGGTGGTGGTGCTGGGCGCCGTTGCCGCCGACGCGCCGCGCAACGTTATCGCCTTTGACCGCTTCGGCGTCGCCGGGAGCAACAGCCAGGGCTATGACTTCGCCTTTGCCACCGAAAGCGCCTGCCGCTATGTGATTGGCAAGGGACACCGCAACATCGCCCTGCTGGTGGACAGCGATAGCGACGATGCCAGCCGTCAGATGCTGGAAGGCTACCGCAACGTCCTGCAGAACTACTCCATTCCTTTTAACCGTCAGCTGGTGCTGACGGCCAACGATGACGTCGAGCAGGCGCTGCTGACCTTAATTAACAGCTTCAGTAAATACTCAGTCATTATCGTTAAACGCGACCGCTACGCGGCTGAGGCGATGCGTCTGCTGCGCGAATTCACCATCGCCGTCCCGCAGGAGGTCTCCCTGCTGAGCCTTGAGGATTCCCCGCTCGCCTCGCTGCTCTACCCGCCGCTGACCTGCATCTCCTGGCCACTGGAGGCGCTGCTGGATAACTGTATTCAGCGTATTCGCAGCCTGATTGACGACCGGCCAACCTTCGCCACCGAGGGCCGCTCGCTGGCTGGCCGCCTGATCCCGCGCCAGTCGGTCGCCGATATTTCTTGATCTTCGCCCGGTTGGCGCCGGGCCAGACTTACCTCCCCTTTTCGCGCTTTCGTTTCCCGGCTCATTATTACCCACGCATGCAAATAAGAATTATTTTCATTTATAAATAGCTTGTGCTATATAACATAGCAATGGCTATAAACGCTGGGAAATTAACCACACCATTGCGAGGGATCCTATGCTACACCTGACACCGCTGAAATCATTGCTGCTGGCCAGCGCGCTGGCTCTGCTGGCCGCGACGCCGGCCACCGCGCAGGAGAAATTCAGGGTTATCACCACCTTCACGGTTATCGCCGATATGGCGCAGAACGTGGCCGGCGACGCCGCCGACGTGAGCTCCATTACTAAACCGGGCGCGGAGATCCATGATTACCAGCCCACGCCCGGCGATATCAAACGCGCGCAGGGGGCGCAGCTGATCCTCAGCAATGGGCTTAATCTCGAACGGTGGTTTGCCCGTTTTTATCAGCACTTACAGGGCGTTCCGGAGGTGGTGGTCAGCGAGGGGATCCAGCCGATGGGCATCAGCGCGGGCCCCTATAGCGGGAAGCCCAATCCCCATGCCTGGATGTCGGCAGATAACGCCCTGATCTATGTCGATAACATTCGCGATGCGCTGGTGAAGTACGATCCGCCTCACGCCGACACCTATCGCCGTAACGCCGAGGCCTACAAAGAGAAGATCCGTCAGACGATGGCGCCGCTGCAGGCCAGACTGGCGCAGCTGCCGGCGGATAAGCGCTGGCTGGTCACCAGCGAGGGAGCCTTCTCCTATCTGGCCCGCGACTATGGCCTGCGCGAACTGTATCTGTGGCCGATCAATGCCGACCAGCAGGGCACCCCGCAACAGGTGCGCAAGGTTATCGACACCATGAAGAAAGAACGCATCCCGACCATCTTCAGCGAAAGCACCATCTCCGATAAACCGGCGCGTCAGGTGGCGCGGGAAGCCGGGGCCCACTACGGCGGCGTGCTGTATGTCGATTCGCTGAGCGCCGCCGACGGCCCGGTGCCGACCTGGCTCGACCTGCTGCGCGTCACCACCGAAACCATCGTCAACGGTATCCAGGACGGGATGAGGAAGCAGCCATGAATGCAGCGCAAGCGGGACTGTATGTCAACCAGCTCACCGTCACCTGGCGCAACGGCCACACTGCCCTGCGCGACGCCTCGTTCAGCGTGCCGCGCGGCTCCATTGCCGCGCTGGTAGGCGTTAACGGCTCGGGTAAATCCACGCTGTTTAAAGCGCTGATGGGCTTTGTGCGCGTCGGCCACGGCGAGATCGCCATACTCGGCCAGCCGGTCAACCGCGCACTGCGCCAAAACCTGGTCGCCTATGTCCCGCAGTCGGAAGAGGTGGACTGGTCCTTCCCGGTGCTGGTGGAGGATGTGGTGATGATGGGCCGCTACGGCCATATGGGCTGGCTGCGGCGGGCAAAGCCGCGCGATCGCGAGATTGTCGATGCCGCGCTGGCCCGCGTGGGCATGAGCGAGTTCCGCCATCGGCAGATTGGCGAGCTCTCCGGCGGGCAGAAAAAGCGCGTCTTTCTTGCCCGCGCCATCGCTCAGCAGGGTCAGGTGATCCTGCTGGATGAACCTTTCACCGGCGTCGATGTGCAGACCGAAGCGCGGATCATCAGCCTGCTGCGCGAGCTCCGCGATGAGGGCTGTACCATGCTGGTCTCCACCCACAACCTCGGGTCAGTTAGTGAATTTTGTGATTATACGGTGATGGTGAAAGGCACCGTGCTGGCCAGCGGCCCGACAGAAACCACCTTCACTGCCGAGAATCTGGAGCGGGCTTTCAGCGGCGTGCTGCGCCACGTCGCGCTCACCGGCGGGGAAGCGCAGGTTATCACCGATGACGAGCGGCCGTTTATCAGCCGGCGCGCGGCGGGAGGCCCACGATGAGCTGGCTGCTGGAGCCGTTTGGCTATCACTATATGCTCAATGCGATGTGGGTGTCGGCGCTGGTGGGCGGCGTCTGTGCGTTTCTCTCCTGCTACCTGATGCTCAAAGGCTGGTCGCTGATTGGCGACGCCCTCTCCCACTCGATTGTACCCGGCGTCGCCGGGGCCTATATGCTCGGCCTGCCTTTCGCGCTCGGCGCATTTCTCTCCGGCGGTCTGGCGGCGGGCAGCATGCTGTTTTTGCAACAGCGCTCGCGGCTAAAAGAGGATGCCATTATCGGGCTGATCTTCTCCTCCTTCTTCGGGATCGGGCTGTTTATGGTGTCGCTGAATCCGACGTCGGTGAATATTCAGACCATTATCCTCGGCAATATTCTGGCCATCGCCCCGGAGGATATTATCCAGCTGGCGGCGATCGGCTTTATCTCAATGGCGATTCTGCTGCTGAAATGGAAAGACCTGATGGTGACCTTCTTTGATGAACACCATGCCCGCTCGATTGGCCTGAACACCCGCGGCCTGAAGCTGCTGTTCTTTACCCTGCTGGCCGCCTGCACCGTGGCGGCGCTGCAGACCGTCGGCGCCTTTCTGGTCATCTGCCTGGTGGTCACTCCCGGGGCTACCGCGTGGCTGTTAACCGATCGCTTCCCGCGCCTGCTGGCTATCGCCGTGTCTATCGGCAGCCTGACCAGTTTCTTCGGCGCCTGGCTCAGCTACTATCTCGACGGCGCCACCGGCGGCATTATCGTGGTCGCGCAAACGCTGCTGTTCCTCATCACCTTTATCTTCGCGCCGAAGCACGGCCTGCTGCCCAGCCGCCGCCGCGCCAGGGAGGCCGCATGCTGAACCTGTTCCTGGCCCCGTTCCAGTTTCCTTTTATGGTCAATGCGATAGCGATATCGATCGTCGTCGCCATTCCCTGCGCGCTGCTGTCGGTGTTTCTGGTGCTCAAAGGCTGGGCGCTGATGGGCGACGCCATGAGCCACGCGGTCTTTCCGGGCGTGGTGCTGGCCTACATTATCGGCATCCCCTTCGCCATCGGCGCGTTTATCGCCGGTCTGCTGTGCGCCGTGACGACCGGTTTTCTCGACGATAACAGCCGACTCAAGCGCGATACCATCATGGGGATTGTCTTCTCCGGCATGTTTGGCGCCGGACTGGTGCTGTACGTAGCGATCCAGTCCGATGTTCATCTCGACCATATCCTGTTCGGCGATATGCTGGGAATATCCCTCCGCGATATTGGGCAAACGACGGCGATCGCACTGGTGATTGCGTTGATTATCGGTCTCAAATGGCGGGATTTTTTGCTGCACGCCTTCGATCCAACGCAGGCTAAAGCCAGCGGCCTGCGCGGCGGACTGCTGCACTACGGCCTGCTGTGCATGATCGCCCTGACCATCGTCGCGACGCTGCAGTCGGTGGGGATTATTCTGTCGATTTCGCTGCTGATTGCCCCCGGGGCGATCGCGCTTCTGCTGGTGAGACGCTTTATCCACGCCCTGCTGCTGGCGGTAGCGGTGGCCATCGGCTGCTCGGCGGGAGGGGTGTGGCTGGCGTTTTATCTCGACAGCGCGCCAGCGCCGACTATCGTGGTGCTGTTTACCGCGCTGTTTGTAGTCGCCTTTGTCGCAAGCACGATCCGCGATAGTCAGAAACAGAAAACTTCAGCAATTATCCCCGGTGGCGGCTAACGCCTTGCCGGGGCTACAAGAGCACGACTTGTCGCCCGGCTGCGCAGCGCTGACCAGGGAAAGCCGCTACTTTTTCGGTCGATATTTTTCCGGCAGCGGCGGCACCGGGCGCCTGTCGTCCAGCAGATGGCGAACAGTGAGGATCGGGTGGCGCCAGAGCATCCGCGGCCCGGCCCAGCGCATAATCTGCTTCATCTCCTCGCGCTTCGCCGGCTGGTAGCAGTGCACCGGACACTGCTTGCAGGCCGGTTTGTTCTCGCCAAACACGCACTTATCAAGGCGCATGTCAGCGTAGGCGTTCAGCGCCTGATAGTGCGCATTATCGGCCTGCGCCTCGGGACAGCGCCGCTGGTAGAGGGCAATCATCCGCTGAATCGTCATTTTTTCCCGTTCGATACGCTTCCCCATCTCCCCGCCTTTCGTCTTTTTTAAGATGCATTTATCATACACCTTAATATCCATACCCGACCAGACTCACTGCTTCAGATGCTGAATCAACTGCAGGGCTGCCCCGGACAGAACCCCGAAATGGCTGTAGGCATAGAAATCCCGGATAAAAACGCTGCCCTCGAGCTCAAACGGGCGCAGCAGGCCAAGCGCTTCTTCGTGTCGGTAAACCGGGGCCGGCATCGACGTTAACAGATCGCTCTCGCACAGAAAGGCCTTAATGGCTGAGGATGAGGCGCACTCAATAACCGGCTGCGGACAGGGCAACTGCCGGGCGCGAAAGATATCCGCCAGGATGTTCATTGGCGTACTAGACGGCGGCGGCATAATCCACGGATAGTCCAGCATCGCCTCCAGGGTGACGTCCGCCGCCTGATGCAGCGGGTGGTGCTGCCTGGCGACGATGCAGATCCGGTCCTGCCAGTTAATTTTGCCCCGCACCACGATTTTCTCATCATGCGGTAAGGGGCCGCAGAGGGCGATATCGATGTCGTGCATCAGCAACAGCTTATATAGCTCGGAGTCAATGCGGTCGACGATCCGCAGATGGATCTGGGGGTGGCGCTGATGGAAAGCCGCCAGCTTATCGATGAAATGGCTGGTCAGCAGACTGGAAACGCAGCCAATCCGCAGAATGCCTTTCCCGGCGCCGCGGATGAGCTCAATTTCCTCGCGCGCCTTTTGTTCGGTATTCAGCATCGTCAGCGCGTAGGGTAAAAAGGCGCTGCCATATTCGCTCAACGCCATGCCGTGCTTATGTCGTTCGAATAAGGATGCGCTCAGGTCCGCTTCCAGGCTCAATAGCAGTCGGCTCAGTCCCGACTGGGTGATCCCCATTTTCTCTGCGGCCAGGGTCATATTGCCTTCGCGGGCGACGGTAATAAATGCCTGAATCTGCTTAAATTTCATTGGCATGATATTTACTCATTGAATAAACGGTTTTTGCATTTCCCCTGCGCCCTTTTTTAGCGAATAAATATCGCTATCAATACGCTCAAAAATCACCGGAACGCATACTTCAAAAGGATTTATTTATCTCACCACCCACGGCAAAACACATTTCTGATCCGAAGATAATTTATAATGAGAATATATCACCATGACACAGAACAATATTCTATTAATTTCAGGCGCTATATTACCGGTCATCATTACCGTCATCATCGGCTATATTAGCGGTAAACGAAAAGACTTTAACTGGCAGCAGGCAGGAGACATCAATAAAATTGTGATGCTCTACGCATTGCCGCTAAGTATTTTCAGCAATATGGTGATGACGCCGCGACACATCGTCATGACCATGGGCCCGGTCGCCGTGGCTATCATCCTGGCGCTGATTCTCAGCTTCGTCATTCCCTTACTGGTCGCCCGCTATCTGTTTCGACGCGACCTCGCCCTCAGTACGCTGCAGGCGCTGGCCATCGGCTCGCCGGCAGTCCCGTTTATCGGCACCTCAGTGCTGGCCTTTTTATTTGGCACCGTCAGCGCGTCGCTGATCACCGTGTCCAGCATCACGCAAAACGTCTTCCAGCTGCCGCTGGTGATGATACTGATGTCGGTCGCCACCGGCGATAAGAGCCAGCATATTTCCTTTGGCGCACGGGTGGTGAACGCCATTAAACAACCCGTGGTCTGGTCGCCGGTGATCGCCCTGATCATCGTGCTGGCGGATATCCATATTCCGCAGACTATCTCGATGTCGCTGGGTCTGCTGGGCAAAGCCTCTGGCGGGCTGGCGCTGTTTGCCGCCGGGATCGTGCTCTATACGCGCAGCATTGTTATCACCACCGCTACCATTATCACCGTTATCGCCCGCAATATTCTGGTCCCCGGCGCCTGCTATCTCATTTTATTAAAAATGGGCTTCAGCATGGAGCAAATAAAGGAAGTCGTATTGACGATGGCTATCCCGGTAGGCTCCATCGCGATAATTATTGCTATGCAGTATAAAACCGGCGAGCAGGAAATGGCCTCGACGATGGCGCTGAGTATTATTGCCTCCATCATTACGATGGGCGGATTTATTTTCTTAACCTTTTAATTACCGCGATTACACCGCGTGAATACGGAGAGAATATGGCCTCTATCACATTATCGGCTGCTGAACTGTTACTGCATCGGCTACAGGCGCTGGACGTGGCGTATATTTTTATCAACTCGGGCACCGATTATCCTCCAGTCATTGAAGCCTGGGCAAAGGCCCGGGCGACCGGGCAAAAGGTACCGGAGTTAGTGATCTGCCCGCATGAAAACGCCGCCATCGGCATGGCCCATGGCTATTACCTCGGCACCGGCAAGGTGCAGGCGGTGATGGTTCACACCAACGTCGGGCTAGCCAACGCCGCCTGCGGCGTCATCAATCTGGCGAACAGCAATATTCCGGTGCTGATTTTTGGCGGCCGCACGCCGATAAGCGAACATTCCCACTTCGGCTGCCGTAATACGCCGATTGGCTACGGCCAGGAGATGCGCGACCAGGCGGCGCTGATCCGTGAATCCGTGAAGTGGGATTTTGAACTGCGGCTGGCCGATCAGATCGGCGAGCATGTTGACCGGGCCTGGGCGATCGCTAGCTCCCTGCCGAAAGGGCCGGTCTACCTGAGCTTACCGCGTGAGCCACTGTGCGAAACCTTTGCCGTCGATGAGGCCGCGCTGCAGGCTGGCCCTTCGCAGCAGCCGGTCCGCTATGCGCCAGTCCGGGAAGATATCGCCCGTGCAGCCGAGGCAATCGCCTGCGCCAGACACCCGGTCATCTTCGCCCAGCGCGGCGCCCGAACGGCGGAAGGCTTTGCGCGCCTCGATAGTCTGGTGCGCGAATGGGCGATCCCTCTGGTGGAATACTGGGGCACCGAGGTTACCCTGAGCGCCGATAATCCCCTGCTCGCCGGGGCTGATCCCAGCGTCTGGCTCGCTGACGCCGATGTGATTCTGGTGGTCGACTCGCAGGCACCATGGATGATCGCCGAGGGCGACTGTCGCCAGGACTGCACCGTGATCCAGATGGGGCCCGATCCGCTCTTCTCCCGCTACCCGGTGCGCGGCTATCGCGCGGACATCAACCTGGCGGGCGAGACCGATGAAGTCTTCAGCCTGCTGGAAGAGGCGCTGCGCCCGCTGCAGGCCGCCCGCCAGCAGCATGTGGCGGAGCGGGCGGCATATACGCAGAGCCGCATCCAGCAACAGAAAAACCAGCGCGACGCGCTTCTCCATGCCAGCCAGACCGGGGCCATTACCAAACCCTGGCTCAGCTACTGCCTCGGCCATCTGGCTAATCAACACCGCGGCCGGATCGTTTCTGAACTGACCACGCTGCCGCAGTTTGCCGGACTGACCCATGCCGAGAGCTATTACCAGGAAGCGCTGGCCGGCGGCCTGGGCGAAGCCCTGCCCATCGCGCTGGGGCTGCAGCTTGCGCGCCGGGAAGAGCTGATTATTGCCGCCGTCGGCGACGGGTCGTACCTGTTCGCCAACCCTGCGGTCTGCCACCATATTGCGGAGGTAATGAAGCTTCCTGTCCTCGTCGTGGTCGGAAATAACGGCGGATGGGGCGCCGTCGCGGGCGGCACCAAAGCGCTCTACCCGGACGGCTACGCGGCCCGCGCGGAAACCATTCCGGCCACCGCCTTTACCACCTCGCCGGATTTCGCCGCGATCGCCGCCTCCAGCCGCGCGGCGGCCCTGTCGGTTTCCCGGGCCGAAGATCTCCCCGGCGTGCTGGAAGAAGCGGTATCCCTCATACGCACCCGCCGACAGAGCGTGCTGGTTGACGTGCAGTTAGCCCGCTAACGGCTTCTCCTCCGGGCGCTTGTCGTCCGGAGGGGGTTGTCACCCCTTCTGGTCACCTTTATCCACATGGCCCAGCGGCTTCTCCGGGAAGCAGACATCGCGCACCCGGCGTTTCAGCTCGGCCGCATCCGGAAAACCGCCATCCTGCTTGCGCTCCCAGATCTGCTGACCGTCGACATCGATCGTGAAGATCCCGCCGGTCCCCGGCACCAGCGTCACCGAGGCGATGTCGGTGCTGAAGGTATGTAACAGCTCCTGCGCCATCCAGCTGGCGCGCAGCATCCAGTTGCACTGGGAACAGTAGGTGATGGTGATGGCCGCTTTTGAGTTCATCGTCGTCTCGCTAAGTCTGAAAGGGCAAATTGTAAACAAAGTGCAGTTTAAATGAAGAACACATGATTATTTTGTTGCAAACGATAATACCTATCATTACCATTCGCAATCAACAAATGGAGTAAGACCCTATCCGCAACGGAAAAGACGGAGCAACCTGCAACTCTGGAAGTAACGCGTGAGCCGATACTAATAACGATCAAGGCGTGGCGACTATGTACAAATCGACTCCGTCAGCAGCATGGTGTAAAAAACGCCTGCTGGTGACCTCTTTGTTTGCAGCAATTTATCAGACTTCTGCCATCGCAGCAGATACTTCCGCCGTTAGCGGCGAGGCGGTGGATGACACCTCGGAACAAATGACCGTCACCGCCCCCGCGCCGGTGCAGAAAGCCGGTAGCGAACACAGCATCAGCGCCCGGGAGCTGGAGAATAAAGGCGCTAACGATTTCGGCTCAATCATGCGCTATGAGCCGCTCATCAGCGCCACCGGGGCCAGCGGCGGCTCCGGCAACGGCAAAAGCGGCTTCGACCGCGGAGGTTACACCGGCTACAACATTCGCGGTATGGAGAGCAACCGCGTAGGCATCGACGTGGACGGTATCGCGCAACCCAACGCCACCGGCCGCGGCTACGTCGGCCGCGCCGGGCTCAACACCTTCGGCATCGGCCGCGATTATATCGACCCGTATATGTACGGCAGCGTTGATATCCAGTCCGGCGCCACCTCGACGGAAACGGCCAACAGCGCTATCGGGGGGAATGTCTCCTTCCGCCCGAAATCAGCGGATGATTACCTGCGCCCGGGCAAGACCAGCGCCTTCGGCTACCGCAGCGGTTACGACTCTGCGGATCGCAGCTGGCACAACGGGGTGACCGTCGCCGGCGGCGATGAGTTCCTGCGCGGGATTTTGGTCTATAGCCGCCGTGACGGCCAGGAAACTGAAAACAACAGCGGCACCGTCGACGCCTACCCGGCGAACTGGCACTCCGATGCTTTTCTGGCCTCCGGGATCTGGCAGCCTAACGATGAGCACAAGCTGACCAGCACCTTCGACTATTACCATAAAACCAACCACACCCACTACGATACCTGGGACTCCAGCGGCAACAGCACCATCGGCACCGCCAACCAGACCAGCCAGACCCGGCGCTGGGGCCTGAGCCTGAAGGATGACTGGACGCCGATGAACGACTACCTCGACAGCGTCTCCACAAAAATCTACTACCAGCATACCGAAGCCCATGACTGGACTTATATGCCGGACAGCGTCACCCGCAAAATGCAGACGGTGAACTCTAACTACGATACCGACACCTGGGGCCTGCAGACCGCGCTGGCGAAAACCCTGGGCCGCCACGATCTGAGCGCCGGTTTCAACGCCAGCACCAGCAAAACCCAGCGGCCGTTCAGCCAGTCGCAGATCCCCAGCGTTTACAGCGAGATCATGCAGCCGGAGGCAGACAGCCGCAGCTACACCCTCGGCGGCTTTGTCCAGGATAAGATCAACTTCGATCTCGACAGCCACAACTTCGCCGTTATTCCCGGCGTGCGCGTGGTGCATCAATCGACTAAGCCGGAAAATCTGTCCGATCTCGCCGCCAACAGCAGCGTGCTGAGCGAATCGTCGGTGGCGAATCTGTACGGCAAAAACAGCGATACCCAGGTTCTGCCGTCGTTGACCTTCCAGTACGACCTCACCCCGCGCCTGATGACCTACCTGCAGTACCAGCGCGGGGCGCAGTTCCCCAACGCCAGCCAGCTGTATGGCTCCTGGAACCTCGGCTCCAGCTACGCCGGCAGCCAGCAGTATGCCCTGATCGGCAATACCGATCTGAAGACGGAAACCAGCGATAATCTCGAGTGGGGGCTGAAAGGGGAAGTTACCGAAGGCATCACCCTGCGCACGGCGCTGTTCTACAACAGCTATAAGAACTTTATCGCCTATACCCGCTATACCCGCGCCAACAATCCGGGCCAGTTCACGAATGTGCCGTCGAACATCTACACCATTTATCAGGCGGAAAACCGCGATAAAGCCTATATCTACGGCGGTGAGATTAGCACCAAATTTAACTTTGGCACCTGGTTTGAGCAGGTGGACGGCCTGAGCGCCACCCTCGCCCTCGGCTATAGCGAAGGGAAATCGAAATCCAGCTACAGCGGCGATAAATACGTCGACCTCGACAGCGTGGCGCCAATGAAAGCCATCGTCGGCGTGGCGTGGGACGATCCGGCGAAACGCTACGGCACCGCCCTGACGGCGACCTTTGTCAAAGGGAAACAGGCGACCGCCACCAACCGCGAAAGCTACAGCAACAGCGGATCCGCCATCACCGATGCCAGCAGCGACTATATGCGCGTGCCGGGCTACGGCATGCTGGACTGGACCGCGTACTGGCAGGTGGCGAAAAACGTGCGCCTCAATGGCGGGGTCTACAACCTCACCGATCGTAAATACTGGGATTACCTGAGCAGCCGCAATATCGAGACCGGCACCAACCAGGACGCCAACGATAAAGCGCTGGCGGTGATGCCGGGCCGCACCTGGCAGCTGGGCGTCAACGTCGACTTCTGATTGCCCGAATAATAACGCACCTGCCCCCGGCCCGCCGGCCGGGGATATTCATCGTCGAGAAGGATATGATTATGCCAAATGCACACCCTGACCTGTGGCAGCGCTACCAGGCCACCAAAGCGGCCAGTACCGCGAAATATGCCCGCGATATCGCCGCGGAAATGGGGATCAGCGAAGCCGAGCTGACCGCCGCCCGCCTCGGCCATGATGCCGTGCGCCTGAGCGATGACGCCCGGACGCTGATTGCCGCCCTGGAGCGCGTCGGTGAAACCAAATGCATCTGCCGCAACGAGTATGCCGTGCATGAGCAGGTGGGCCAGTTCACGCACCAGCACCTCAGCGGCCACGCCGGGCTGGTGCTGAACCCGCGTGCGCTCGACCTGCGTCTGTTCCTCAGCCAGTGGGCCAGCGCCTTCCATCTGAACGATAATGGCCGTCAGAGCATCCAGTTTTTCGACCACCACGGCGACGCCCTGCTGAAAGTCTATGCGACCACGCAGACCGACATGGCGGCCTGGGAGACCCTGATCGCGGAATATCGGGTGGCGGCGCCGGCACCGCTGACCCTGCGCCCGCTGGAGCCGGTGAAATATGCCGATACCGCCGACGGCGCCGCCCTGGAGAACGACTGGCGCGCGATGACCGACGTTCACCAGTTCTTCAGTCTGCTGCGTAAATATCAGCTTTCCCGCCAGCAGGCCTTCCGTCTGGTGAGCGACGACCTCGCCTGCCGCGTGGATCGCCATGCGCTGCCGTCGCTGCTGGAGACGGTGCGCCAGGAGGGCAATGAAATCATGATTTTCGTCGGCAATCGCGGCTGCGTGCAGATCTTTACCGGCGCCCTGGAAAAGCTGGCCCCCATGCGCGGCTGGCTGAATATCTTCAATACTACTTTTACCCTGCATCTGCGCGAAGAGAGCGTCGATGAAGTGTGGGTGACCCGCAAGCCGACTTCGGACGGACACGTCACCAGCGTCGAACTGTTCGCTAAAGACGGCACCCAGATTGCCCAGCTCTACGGCCAGCGCAGCGAGGGGCACCCCGAGCAGACGCAATGGCGCCAGCAGGTAGACCGCCTGACCCGTGAAGGGCAGCCCGCATGATGCGCTGGTTACTGCTCTTGATCGCTTTCCCGCTGCTGAGTCACGCCGCCGTTGAGCGGCTCGTCACACTCGGCGGAGATGTCACTGAGATCGTTTATGCCCTTCACGCGGAGGAGAGCCTGGTGGCGCGGGACAGCACCAGCAGCTGGCCCCCGGCGGCGCAAAAGCTGCCGGACGTCGGCTACCTGCGACAGCTGAACGCCGAGGGGATCCTCGCGTTACGCCCGCAGCTGGTGTTAGCGAGCGCCCAGGCGCAGCCCTCGCTGGTCTTACACAAGGTACAGGCGAGCGGGGTGAAGGTGGTTAACGTGCCGGGCGGCGAAAGTCTGTCCGCGATCGATAACAAAGTTGCTGTCATTGCCGAAGCGTTAGGCAAAACGGCGGCAGGCGACGCGCTGCGCCAGCAGCTTCAGCAGCAGATCGCCGCCATTCCAACGCAGCCGGTTGCTAAGCGGGTGCTGTTTATTCTCAGCCACGGCGGAATGAATACCCTGGTGGCCGGACAGCATACCGCGGCCGATGGCGCCATTCGCGCCGCCGGATTGCAGAACGCGATGCAGGGCTTCGACCACTATCGCGCCATGTCGCAGGAAGGGGTCGCCGCCAGCCAGGCGGATCTGGTGGTGATCTCCGCCGATGGTCTCAAAGGGATGGGCGGCGAAGCCGGGCTGTGGAAACTGCCCGGCCTGGCGCAGACCCCGGCGGGGCGTCATAAACAGCTGCTGACGATCGACGATATGGCCCTGCTGGGCTTCGGGCCGCGCACACCGCAGGCGATAATCGCGCTGCGAAACAAAGCGGAGCAGTTGCCCTGATGCGCCCTGCCCTCGCTCGCCGTTTGCTGCTGATGACGCTGCTGCTGGTCTCCCTGACGTTGTTTGCCACCACCCTCGGCGCCATGCGCTTGCCGCTGGTCAACCTGCTGCCTTCCGGGGATGACATGCTGCGCCATATCTGGCTGACCATCCGTCTGCCGCGGGTGCTGCTGGCCCTGCTGGTGGGCGCGGCGCTGGCCCTCTCCGGCTGCGTGATGCAGGGGCTGTTTCGCAACCCGCTTGCCGACCCGGGCCTGCTGGGCATCAGCAGCGGCGCCGCGCTGGCGGTGGCCAGCTGGCTGGTGCTCCCGTTCTCCGCTGCGGGGCTGATCGCTCTGTATATGCCGATGCTGGCGGCGTTTATTGGCAGCCTGGCGGTGATGGTGGTGATTTTCATCCTCAGTCGGGCGGAGGAGGGTTCGCTGTCGCGCCTGCTGCTGGTGGGGATCGCCATCAACGCGCTGTGCGGCGCGCTGGTCGGCGTCCTGTCCTGGCTGAGCAATGACGCCCAGCTGCGCCAGCTGTCGCTGTGGGGAATGGGCAGTCTGGGCCAGGCCGAATGGCCGACGCTGCTGGTGGCCGCGACCTTGATTATCCCGGCGGCGCTGGCGGTGTGGTGGATGGCGTCCCGCCTCAATCTGCTGCAGCTTGGCGATGAAGAGGCGCACTATCTTGGGGTCAACGTGCAGGCGCTGCAGCGCTGGCTGCTGCTGTGCAGCGCGGTGCTGGTGGCCGTCGCGGTGGCCATCAGCGGAGTCATCGGCTTTATCGGCCTGGTGGTGCCGCACCTGATGCGCCTGTGGCTGGGACCGGACCATCGCGGACTGATCCCCGGCTCGCTGCTGGCCGGCGCGATCCTGCTTCTGCTGGCCGACACCCTGGCCCGCACCGTGGCGGCGCCGGCGGAGATACCGGTCGGTCTGCTCACCAGCCTGCTGGGCGCCCCCTGGTTTCTGTGGCTGGTCTTTCGTCGGGAGAACTCCAGACATGGTTAATGAATACTGCGCCCAGGGGCTGTCACTTCACCTTGGTAAACGACAGATTATCGACAACGTCTCCGTCGCGCTGCGCGGCGGCGAGATGACGGTGCTTATCGGGCCGAACGGCGCCGGGAAATCCACTCTGCTGCGCCTGTTGACCGGCTATCTGACTCCGGACAGCGGCACCCGCCATCTTGCAGGCAAGCCGCTGGAGGCCTGGTCCCCCGAGGCGCTGTCGCGCCGGCGGGCGGTCATGCTGCAGCGAACGGCCCTGCAGGCCGACTGGACGGTGGAAACGGTCATTGCCATGGGACGCTCACCGTGGGGCGCGACGGCGGATCCGGCGGTGCTGGCGGCGGTGATGGCCGTCACCGGCTGCGATGGCCTTGCCGGTCGCCGCTATCCCGGCCTCTCCGGCGGCGAGCAGCAGCGGGTACAGCTGGCCCGCTGTCTGGCGCAGCTATGGCGCGACGGCGCGCCGCAGGGCTGGCTGTTTCTCGATGAGCCCACCTCGGCGCTGGACCTTTACTATCAGCAGCACCTGCTGCGCTTGCTCAAACGGCTCACCGCCGGCGGGCAACTGCACGTCTGCGTGGTGCTGCATGACCTTAACCTCGCCGCCCTGTGGGCCGACCGCATCCTGCTGCTCCACCAGGGACATCTGGTCGCCCAGGGCACGCCGCAGGAGGTGATCCAGCAGCCGGTTATCCATCGCTGGTACGGGGCGGATGTCCGCCTCGTCCAGCACCCGGACAACGCGGTCCCCCAGGTTTATCTGGCGCCGTAACCCCCGCGCGGCGCAACTGGAATCCGGATCGCGCCGCGCGCTTTCGTCGGTTTCCCTCACCTGCCCATCTCCGTTATTATGTCTCATCCATGTGATAACGACGAAAACTACAAAATCGCAGCCATTTAAAATCAGGGATCTGGATAACACCCCATGAGCACAATTGACAATCTCGACGCCCACACGCCGATGATGCAGCAGTATCTCAAGCTAAAGGCGCAACATCCTGACATTCTGCTGTTTTACCGGATGGGGGATTTTTACGAGCTATTTTATGACGATGCGAAACGCGCCTCGCAGCTGCTCGATATCTCGCTGACCAAGCGCGGCGCCTCCGCGGGCGAACCGATACCCATGGCCGGCATCCCCCACCACGCCGTAGAGAACTACCTCGCCAAACTGGTCAATCAGGGCGAGTCGGTGGCCATTTGCGAGCAGATTGGCGACCCGGCCACCACCAAGGGGCCGGTCGAGCGTAAAGTGGTGCGTATCGTTACGCCGGGCACCATCAGCGATGAAGCGCTGCTGCAGGAGCGCCAGGACAACCTGCTGGCCGCCATCTGGCAGGACAGCAAGGGCTTTGGCTACGCGACGCTGGATATCAGCTCCGGGCGCTTTCGCCTGAGTGAACCGGCCGACCGCGAAACCATGGCGGCAGAGCTGCAGCGCACCAACCCGGCGGAACTGCTGTATGCGGAAGATTTTGCCGAATCGTCGCTGATCGAGGGCCGCCGCGGTCTGCGCCGTCGCCCGCTGTGGGAATTTGAAATCGACACCGCGCGCCAGCAGCTAAACCTGCAGTTCGGCACCCGCGATCTGGTCGGCTTCGGCGTCGAAAACGCCCCGCGCGGCCTGTGCGCCGCCGGCTGCCTGCTGCAGTATGTCAAAGACACCCAGCGTACCTCGCTGCCGCACATCCGCTCCATCACTATGGAACGCCAGCAGGACAGCATCATTATGGATGCCGCCACCCGCCGTAACCTCGAGATCACCCAGAATCTGGCCGGCGGCACCGACAACACCCTGGCCTCGGTACTCGACTGTACGGTGACGCCGATGGGTAGCCGGATGCTCAAGCGCTGGCTGCATATGCCGGTCCGCGATACCGCCGTGCTGGTGGAGCGCCAGCAGACCATCGGCGCGCTGCAGGAGCGCTATACCGAGCTGCAGCCGGTGCTGCGCCAAGTCGGCGATCTGGAGCGTATTCTGGCGCGTCTGGCGCTGCGTACCGCCCGGCCGCGCGATCTTGCCCGCATGCGTCATGCCCTGCAGCAACTGCCTCTGCTGCGTGAGCTGCTGGCCGACGTTGACAGTCAGCCGGTGCAAAAATTGCGCGAGAAAATGGGCGAGTTCACCGAACTGCGCGAACTGCTGGAGCGCGCGGTGATCGACGCGCCGCCGGTGCTGGTCCGCGACGGCGGGGTCATCGCTCCAGGCTATAGCGAAGAGCTGGACGAGTGGCGGGCGCTGGCCGATGGCGCCACCGATTATCTCGATAAACTGGAGATCCGCGAGCGCGAGCGGCTGGGCCTCGATACCCTGAAAGTCGGCTACAACGCCGTCCACGGCTACTACATCCAGATCAGCCGCGGCCAGAGCCACCTCGCGCCGATCCACTACGTGCGCCGCCAGACGCTGAAAAACGCCGAACGCTACATTATTCCTGAGCTGAAGGAATACGAAGATAAGGTGCTGACCTCCAAGGGCAAAGCGCTGGCGCTGGAAAAACAGCTTTATGACGAACTGTTCGACCTGCTGCTGCCGCATCTCGCCGATCTGCAAACCAGCGCCAGCGCGCTGGCCGAGCTGGACGTGCTGGTCAACCTGGCGGAACGCGCGGAAACCCTGAACTACTGCTGCCCGACCTTTAGCGATAAGCCAGGCATTCGCATTAGCGAAGGCCGCCATCCGGTGGTCGAGCAGGTGCTGAAAGAGCCGTTTATCGCTAACCCGCTGCAGCTGGCGCCGCAGCGGCGGATGCTGATCATTACCGGGCCGAACATGGGCGGTAAAAGTACCTATATGCGCCAGACCGCGCTGATTGCGCTACTGGCCTATATCGGCAGCTACGTCCCGGCGCAGAAGGTGGAGATCGGGCCCATCGATCGCATCTTCACCCGCGTCGGCGCGGCGGATGACCTGGCCAGCGGCCGCTCGACCTTTATGGTGGAGATGACTGAAACCGCCAATATCCTGCACAATGCCACCGAGCATAGCCTGGTGCTGATGGATGAGATTGGCCGCGGCACGTCCACCTACGATGGGCTATCGCTGGCGTGGGCCTGTGCGGAAAATCTGGCCAACAAAATCAAGGCGCTGACCCTGTTCGCCACCCACTACTTCGAGCTCACCCAGCTGCCGGAGAAAATGGAAGGCGTCGCCAACGTCCACCTCGACGCGCTGGAGCACGGCGATACCATCGCCTTTATGCACAGCGTGCAGGACGGCGCGGCCAGCAAGAGCTATGGCCTGGCGGTCGCCGCGCTGGCGGGGGTGCCGAAAGAGGTGATCAAGCGCGCGCGGCAGAAACTGCGCGAGCTGGAGAGTATCTCGCCCAACGCGGCGGCGACCCAGGTCGACGGCACGCAGATGTCGCTACTCGCCGCCCCGGAAGAGACCTCGCCTGCGGTTGAGGCGCTGGAGAATCTTGATCCGGACTCCCTGACCCCGCGTCAGGCGCTGGAGTGGATCTACCGTCTGAAAAGCCTGGTCTAGCCACCCATTAAGGTGAAAAACGGCAGCGCTGTGAAGCGCTGCCGTTTTAGCAAACAAAAAAATGGGTGCTAGAGGATGCGTCCTGACAACCCATACGCGGGGTTGCCCCCGCGCGGATGCTACTTCTTCGATTCGTAAGCGAGAACAGCTTTAAACTCAATATTACGCTCTTTAATACTCAGCTTGCATAGTGAGCTGTGCACCAACAGCGTAAATCCCAGTACCGTAATACAGAGTACGATGATTGCCACAAGGGCATATTTTGTCAGCATATCTTGCCTCCCTGCAAAGAAGAGACTAACATCTGAATTGTCTATGTTCATTCGCTAGCCTCAGTTGATAGAAATATCTCCTGGGGCTTTCGTCTGTCTGGGGTTCTGGTAATGCTCAAGGCCAGACAGCCTCAAGCACCCGCCGCAATTCTACACTCGTCAGGGCGTGAAATTTATCTGCAAGGAATTAATCAGACGGAATTTATAATAATCTGGATGTAGGCTCGCAAAGTCATCCCGGTATATTAACCCTTCACGTAATTTTTTAATTTAATGAAAAAATAATTTCCATAATTGTACTAAATATAAAAAGGCCCGACTTAGCGGGCCCCTTTCATTAACGCTTATCTTCCGGCAATAGCGGCGGTACGTGCGGCACCTGCGGCGCCTCATCGATATCTTTCTGCGTCATGCGGAACGCTTCCGGATAGTGTTCGCGGCTGGTGCGGCGCAGCGGCTCGGTATCTCGCCAGGTGTAAAGACAGTGCTGGCACTGATACACGGTCCAGACCCCTTTCACCGGCGAGGTCGCCATGACTTCAATCTTTTCATCGGCGCAACGTGGACAAATCATCTTCTTCTCCTTATTTACGGTTGGCCAGCATAGCGGTCAGTTTTTCAGCCCAGGCTTTGGTTTCCGGCAGATCCTGCACCGGCTGGCTGTAGTGGCCGCGAAGGTCCGGCGCAACCGGGGTGGTGGCGTCGATAATCAGTTTGTCGGTAATGCCTGCCGGGCTGGAGCCTGGGTCAAGTTCAAGGACCGACATGTTCGGCAACTGCACCAGGTCTCCCGCCGGGTTAACCTTCGAGGAGAGCGCCCACATCACCTGCGGCAGGTTGAACGGGTCGACGTCTTCATCAACCATGATCACCATCTTCACATAGCCGAGGCCGTGGGGAGTGGTCATCGCCCGCAGGCCCACCGCGCGGGCAAAACCGCCGTAGCGTTTTTTGGTGGAGATGATCGCCAGCAGACCATGGGTGTACATGGCGTTGACCGCCTGCACCTCCGGAAATTCGGCCTTCAGCTGCTGATACAGCGGTACGCAGGTCGCCGGGCCCATCAGATAGTCAATCTCGGTCCACGGCATACCGAGGTAGAGCGATTCAAAAATCGGTTTGCTGCGATAAGAGACTTTGTCGATACGCACTACCGTCATGTTACGACCGCCGGAGTAGTGACCGGTAAATTCACCGAACGGCCCCTCGATCTCACGCTTACGCCCTTCAATGACCCCTTCGAGGATCACTTCCGAACCCCAGGGCACGTCAAAGCCGGTCAGCGGCGCGGTAGCGATGGGATACGGGCTCTCGCGCAGCGCGCCAGCCATCTCATATTCAGACTGATCGTATTTCAGCGGCGTGGCGCCCATCAGGGTAATAATCGGGTCGTTACCCAGGGTAATGGCGATCGGCAGATCTTCCCCACGCTCTTCCGCTTTGTGCAGATGCAGCGCGATATCGTGCATCGGTACCGGCTGCAGGCCGAGCTTGCGCTTGCCTTTCACTTCCATGCGGTAGATACCGACGTTTTGCTTACCGAAGTTATCTTTATCCAGCGGATCGCGCGAAACGACACAGGCTTTATCGAGGTAGAAACCGCCGTCACCATCGTTGAGGCGGAACAGCGGCAGAATATCGAACAGGTTGATATCATCGCCATCAACAGTATTTTCTGCCCACGCCGGGTTGGCGCGGCGCTCTGGCGTCACCGGGAAGTTATCCCAGCGGCGAATGAACTCATCAATCTGCTTTTTCACCGGCGTGTTAGGCGGCAGGCCCAGCGAGATGGCATGGTTCTGCCACGAGCCGATGGTGTTCATCGTCACGCGAGCGTCGTTAAAGCCGCGAATATTATCGAACCACAGCGCCGGGGCACCGTCGCCGATGCGTCCGGTCGCATTGGCGGCCGCCGCCAGATCGGGCTCAGCGTTCACCTCTTCACTGATTTTCAGCAGTTGTCCCTGGTCATCCAGCGCCTGCAAAAAGCTGCGCAAATCATCAAAAGCCATTATTCGATCTCCTGTGCAAATTGTTCTGCCGTGCGCAAGCCGTTCCAGCGGCGCGCTTTGTGATAGTCGAGGCCAAACTGATCCAGCACCCGGGTGACGATATGATTGGTGATATCGTCAACCGTCTCCGGGTGGTTGTAGTAAGCTGGCATCGGCGGGACCATCGCCACGCCCATGCGGGACAGCGCCAGCATGTTCTCCAGATGGATCGTGCTGAGCGGCATTTCCCGCGGGACCAACACCAGCTTGCGCCCCTCTTTGAGCACCACGTCCGCCGCGCGGCCCACCAGCCCTTCGGCATAACCCGCGCGAATGCCTGCAAGCGTTTTCATACTGCAGGGAATAACGATCATGCCGTCGGTACGAAATGAACCGGATGAGATGGTGGCGGCCTGGTCTGCCGGGCTGTGGGAAAAGTCCGCCAGCGCGGCTACTTCGCGCGCCGTCCAGGGCGTTTCCAGCTCGATGGTGGTTTTGGCCCATTTCGACATCACCAGATGGGTTTCCACCTCCGGCATATCGCGCAGCGCCTGCAGCAATGCCACCCCAAGCGGTGCCCCGGTGGCCCCCGTCATCCCAATAATCAGTTTCATTCCAGACCTCATTACTTTTGTTTGTGTACGAACTTTATATTTAAACTACCCCCTCCAGCTCTTATTGGCAAGATCGTTCGTATACGTGCGCATTTTTAATCAAAACGCAGAAAGGGTATAAAAAGGCGTACGAACGGCTATCATAGAGGTGACAGTTTTGTTACGGAGTATTCATGGAGTTACGAAACGAAGCATTCCACCTGCTGCGCCAGCTTTTTCAACAGCATACCGCCCGCTGGCAGCAGGCGTTGCCGGACCTGACTAAACCTCAGTATGCGGTGATGCGCTCGGTAGCGGAGCACCCCGGGATCGAACAGGTGGCGCTGATTGAAGCGGCGGTCAGCACCAAGGCTACGCTGGCGGAGATGCTCAGCCGAATGGAAGCGCGCGGCCTGGTGCGCCGGGAGCACGATCCGGCCGATAAACGCCGCCGTTTTGTCTATCTGACCGACGAAGGCGAGGCGTTGCTTAACCGTTCCATTCCGCAGGGCAATGAGGTCGATGACGAGTTTCTCGGCCGCCTGAGCGATGACGAGCGCGAGCAGTTCTCCCGGCTGGTACACAAAATGATGGCGCCCTGAACGGGCGCTTAACCGACCTTCTCGCGCAGGAAGTCAATAAATGCCCGCACCCGGGTCGGCAAATGCTGCGAGTCGGGATAAAGGGCATACACGCCCTGCTGTGGGAAATGGTATTCCGGCAGGAGCGGCACCAGCTCCCGCTGCGCCACCTTTTTGGCTACCAGCCATGCGGGCAGCAAGGCGACGCCGCATCCCGCCAGAGCAAAGCTCATCAGCGCCGTAGCGCTATCAGCAGAAAACCGCGGCGCGCTGGCTATCGCGAAATCCACCTCTGTCTGGTGATCCGTGCGCAGCTGCCAGCGCAGCGGCGTCGGCAGGCGCTCGTGAATAATCCACTCAGCTTGCGCCAGATCGGACAGCGTCTGCACCGGATGGCTTGCCAGCCAGGCCGGAGAGGCGACGGGCAGGATCGCGAAACTGGCTATCCGCGTCGCCCGATAGCGGGAATCGGCCAGCGTACCGAGGCGTATCGCCACGTCAAATCGTTCTGAAATGAGGTCGGCATGATGGGAGGAGGAGACGTGGCGCACCCGCAGCGCCGGATGACGACGGGCGAACGCGGCCAGCGCTGGAATGATAACCTGCGCGCCATACTCCGGCGTGGTGGTGATCCGTAGCTCCCCGCTTAAGCCGCTATGGCTGGCCCGCACTTCATCCTGGAGATTTTCCGCCGCGTTCAGGAGCGCCACCCCGCGCTGATAGAACAGCACCCCGGCGTCAGTGAGCCGCAAACGCCGCGTCGAACGCAGCAGCAGCGTCACCCCCAGCTCATTTTCCAGCTGCCGTACGTTAAAGCTGACCACCGCCTTGGTCTGCCCCAGCGCCGCTGCGGCAAGGGTGAAACTGCCGGCATCTACCACGGCGATAAACATGGTCACGCGCTGAAGATTAAGCATCGTCGTCCGGATGATTGTCAAAAATATTCAGACAGTATATCCCGATTAGTCCCGTTTATCCCTCGCTGCGGCAGGTTTACAGTAGCCGCCTGTCTGAGGGAGTGAACCATGACCTACCGCCACCGCGTTGCCACCGTTTTTCTGTTCGGTTTTTTTCTCGATTTGATCAATATGTTTATCGCCAGCATCGCCTTTCCGGCAATCAGCCGCGCGCTGGCGGTTTCCGTCTCGCAACTGGCGTGGGTCAGTAATGCCTATATTCTCGGTCTGACGGTCGTTGTGCCGTTCAGCGCCTGGCTCAGCGAGCGCTGGGGGGCGAAACGGCTGTTTTTACTCTCGCTGGGGCTGTTCAGCCTCGGCGCGCTGGCGGCAGGGCTTGCCAACAGCCTGAACGAACTGATTTTATGGCGGACGCTGCAGGGGATGGGCGGCGGGCTGTTAATCCCCCTCGGCCAGGCGCTGACGTGGCCGCTGTTTCAGCCGCATGAGCGGGCGAAGCTGTCGGCGGCGGTGATGCTGGTCGGCCTGCTGGCCCCCGCCTGCTCGCCGGCGATCGGCGGCCTGTTAGTCGAGGCGTTCAGTTGGCGCTGGGTCTTTTTCGCCAGCCTGCCTGTGGCTCTGCTAACCTTTGTGCTGGCGGTGCGATGGCTGAACGACACCCCCGGTCCGGTTCGCCCGACTCGCTTTCTTCCACTGTCGCTGCTGGCCGATCCCCTGCTGCGCTTCGCGATGCTGATCTACCTCTGCGTGCCGGGGATGTTTATTGGCGTCAACGTGGTGGGGATGTACTACCTGCAACGCGTCACCGGGATGGCGCCGGGGGCAATCGGTGCCCTGATGGTGCCCTGGTCGCTGGCCTCGTTTGCCGCCATCACTTTTACCGGCAGATATTTCAACCGCTTCGGGCCCCGGCCGCTGGTCGTCATCGGCTGCCTGCTTCAGGCGATGGGGATCATGCTGCTGCTGAAGATCGATGCGGACAGCCCGCTGGCGCTGTTGATTCTGGCCTTTACGCTGATGGGCGGCGGAGGCAGCTTATGCAGCAGCACCGCGCAAAGCAGCGCTTTCCTGCATACGCCTGCCGAAGAGATGCCTGACGCCAGCGCGCTATGGAATCTTAACCGCCAGCTCAGCTTCTTTGCCGGCAGCGCCCTGCTCGCCCTGCTGCTGAGGGTATTCCCGCCGGCCTACGCCTGGCAGGGGGTATTTATTAGCGCCGCCGTCATTACCCTGTTGCCGCTGCTGTTTTGCCTGCGGCTGAATAATCGGGCGATTATCCATCGCCTGCACACCACTCTGGAGAAGTCATGAATCCTTATCTGCAGGAAGTCCTTGATGCCCATGTCCTTATCGAACGCTGGTTAAGCCATGGCGAAGGAAGCGCTGAGGCGCTGATGAAGCGTTTTGCCGCCGATTTTACCATGATCCCCTTGAGCGGTGAGAAGATGGACTACCCAACGGTGAGCCGTTTTTTCCACCACGCCGGCGGCAGCCGTCCGGGGTTAGATATCGTAGTGGATCAGATGGAAATCATCAGCGAGTGGCACGACGGCGCCGCAGTGCTATATCGTGAAAGCCAAACGCTGGCGGATAGCAGCCAGAACGTTCGCTGGTCGACGGCGATTTTTCAGCAAGCGGAAGGGAAAATTGTCTGGCGCCATCTGCAGGAAACCCGCCTCGGCTAGCCCAAAGAAAAAGGCCCCGACTTTCGAGGGGGCCTTTTTGACAGAAAACGTCTTATTCGCGGAAGAGCGCTTCGATATTCAGCCCCTGTCCCTGCAGAATTTCCCGCAGGCGACGCAGACCTTCCACCTGGATCTGCCGCACGCGTTCGCGGGTCAGGCCAATTTCACGGCCCACATCCTCCAGCGTGGCAGCTTCATAACCCAGCAGACCAAAACGACGTGCCAGAACTTCACGCTGCTTGGCGTTCAGTTCGAACAGCCATTTGACGATACTTTGCTTCATATCATCGTCCTGCGTGGTGTCTTCCGGGCCGTTCTCTTTCTCATCGGCCAGAATATCCAGCAGCGCTTTTTCTGAATCGCCACCCAGCGGAGTATCCACGGAGGTGATGCGCTCGTTCAGACGCAGCATACGGCTGACGTCATCGACCGGTTTGTCCAGCTGTTCGGCGATCTCTTCCGCGCTAGGCTCGTGGTCCAGCTTATGGGACAACTCGCGCGCGGTACGCAGATAGACGTTCAGCTCTTTAACAATATGGATCGGCAAACGGATCGTACGGGTTTGGTTCATGATCGCCCGTTCAATAGTCTGGCGGATCCACCAGGTCGCGTAGGTCGAAAAACGGAACCCACGTTCCGGGTCAAACTTCTCAACGGCGCGGATCAGGCCGAGGTTACCTTCTTCAATCAGATCCAGCAGCGCCAGACCACGATTGCTGTAACGACGGGCAATCTTCACCACCAGACGCAAGTTACTTTCAATCATGCGACGGCGTGAAGCGACATCACCACGCAGTGCGCGACGCGCGAAATAGACTTCCTCTTCCGCGGTCAGCAGTGGGGAATAACCAATCTCTCCAAGATAAAGCTGAGTGGCGTCAAGTACGCGCTGGGTTGCGCCTTGCGACAGCAGCTCTTCCTCAGCCAGATCGCTATCACTGGGTTCCTCTTCTACTAAGGCTTTCTCGTCGAAAACCTCAATTCCGTTCTCATCAAATTCCGCGTCTTCATTTAAATCATGAACTTTCAGCGTATTCTGACTCATAAAGGTGGCTCCTACCCGTGATCCCTGAGCAAAGCACCTTCCACGGCACATCAACAAACGACGCCTGGACGATTTCCCCTGCCCTCTCTGCGAGAGGAACGTAGACACCGCCCTGGCGCCTGTTAGCTGATGCTTCGCTTATCCGTACTTTGCCAAATTATCGCTGCGGTAAGTACTGCAGCGGGTTGACGGATTTCCCCTTGTAACGAATTTCAAAATGTAATCTTGTTGAGCTGGTTCCGGTGCTACCCATGGTAGCGATTTTCTGCCCCGCTTTGACTTCCTGTTGCTCCCGAACCAGCATGGTATCGTTATGAGCGTAGGCACTCAGGTAATCATCGTTGTGTTTGATGATAATAAGATTACCGTAGCCGCGCAGTGCGTTACCGGCATAGACGACGCGCCCATCGGCGGTCGCGACAATAGCCTGTCCCTTACTGCCTGCAATATCGATGCCTTTATTGCCGCCTTCCGCGCCGCTAAAGTTCTCGATAACCTTGCCATCAGTCGGCCAGCGCCATGCTGAGATCGGCGAACTGGTTGACGTACTGCTTGCAGTCGGCTGGGTTGTGCTCACCGTTGTTGGTGCCGTCACCGGCGCGACAACCGTTGTGGTTGTGGTCGCTGGTTTATTATTAGGCAACATCTTGGTAGCACTCTGTTCACCTGAAGATTCAGAATACGTAATAGTCGGTTGTGAAGCAACCACCGCGGTCGATTTTTGTGCAGAAGTTGTGCTGGTCGTCGCACCGCCGCTCGCTCTTGCGCTGGCCTGAGAAACGGCGTTTTCGCCGGTGATCGGCTGGCCTGAGGCGTTACCGACCTGCAGTACCTGCCCCACGTTCAGCGCGTACGGGGCCGGGATATTGTTACGTTGCGCCAGGTCGCGGAAATCGTTGCCGGTGACCCAGGCGATATAGAATAGCGTGTCGCCGCGTTTTACCGTATAGGTACTGCCGCCGGTATAGCTACCTTTCGGAATATCGCCATATTTGCGGTTGTAAACGATCCGGCCATTTACCGTCTGTACCGGCTCCTGCGCCACCGGCGCCGGCTGAATGGTCTGGGTCTGCATCGGCTGAATCGGCTGCGCCTGAGGAGCGGACTTGACGCCGGAGGGTGGCGGCGTAATCAGCATGCCGGAGTTGGTGCTGGAAGAGGCGGCGCCGCCGGCAGAGCTAACCGGCGCAGGCGGATTATTGGTGTTGGTACACCCGGCCAGCCAGAGTGAAACCAGTGAAAGAGCCGCAATACGGCTGACGGTAAATTTGGTGCTTCCCGCGCTCATTTATCCCCCAGGAATATGTTAACTGCCAATATCTTGCTTACCGGGCGGCGCCCGGCCAGGACACTGAAAAATGTGTCCACCCTACGCCTAAAGTCAGGCAAAAAAAACCTGGAATAATCCGGGTCTCAGGCCAGCTCCCCCTTCACCAGGGGAACAAAGCGAACGGCCTCGACGGTATCAATGATAAATTCGTTGCCCCGACGACGGATCCGTTTGAGAAACTGATGCTCTTCGCCGACCGGCAGCACCAGCACGCCGTCATCATCCAGCTGCGCCAGCAGCGCGGTCGGTATTTCCGGCGGCGCCGCCGTCACAATAATGGCATCAAACGGCGCCCGCGCCTGCCAACCTTGCCACCCATCGCCATGACGGGTTGAAACATTATGTAAATCAAGTTGTTTCAGGCGACGACGCGCCTGCCACTGTAAACTCTTAATTCGCTCTACCGAGCATACGTGATGCACCAGATGCGCCAGGATGGCCGTCTGGTAGCCGGAACCGGTGCCGATCTCCAGCACCCGCGACTCCGGCGTCAGCGTCAGCAGCTCGGTCATCCGCGCCACCATATACGGCTGGGAGATGGTCTGCCCCTGGCCAATCGGCAGCGCGGTGTTTTCCCACGCTTTATGTTCAAAGGCTTCATCAACAAACTTTTCGCGCGGGACCAGCGCGATCGCCTCGAGGACACGTTCATCGACGATGCCCTGCGTGCGCAGTTGATTCAACAAACTTTCAACACGTTTACTTACCATTGCCTGTCAACCCCGACACGTTCCAGCCAATCGGTGACCACCTCATGCGCCTGATGGGCGGTTAAATCGACGTGCAATGGCGTCACGGAAACATAGCCTTCATCCACTGCCGCAAAATCGGTGCCCGGCCCGGCATCGCGCTTATCGCCCGGCGGGCCAATCCAGTACAGGGTGTTGCCGCGCGGATCTTTTTGCGGGATCACCTGGTCGGCCGGATGGCGGTTGCCGCAGCGGGTCACGCGAATGCCCTTGATTTGATCAAGCGGGAGATCCGGCACGTTGATGTTAAGGATCCGCCCGGTACGCAGCGGCTCGCGGCTTAAGGCGCGCAGAATGGTGCAGGTTACCGCCGCGGCGGTATCGTAATGCTGATAGCCGTTCAGCGACACGGCCAGCGCGGGGAACCCCAGATGACGGCCTTCCATCGCCGCGGCCACGGTGCCGGAATAGATGACGTCGTCGCCCAGGTTGGGGCCGGCATTAATGCCGGAAACCACGATGTCCGGACGCGGGCGCATCAGCGCGTTCACGCCGAGATAGACACAGTCGGTCGGGGTGCCCATCTGGACGGCGATGTCGCCATTTTCAAAGGTAAACGTACGCAGGGACGATTCCAGCGTCAGCGAATTTGAGGCCCCGCTGCGGTTACGATCGGGTGCAACCACCTGGACCTCGGCAAACTCCCTTAAGGCCTTCGCCAGGGTCTGTATCCCCGGCGCATGGATCCCGTCATCGTTACTCAGCAATATTCGCATAGTCACCCGTTGTATTGATAAGCTCCCTGACCACGCTGGTGGCGAAGCTGCCCGCCGGCAGCCAGAAACGTAGTTCAACGGTTACGTCATCCCACCAGTTCCAGCTGAGCTGCTGTGGATAGAGAAGCATCGCCCGGCGCGCCGCCTCGACTTTCTCCCGTACCAGCAGCGCCTGCAACGCGGTTTCCTCGGCGATCGCGGCCTGCTCGAAAGCCAGGGCGTCGCGCTGGCTTCCCCAGTCGCCGCTGCCCGGCAGCGTGGCCGTAATCATCAGTTCGCGGTTATGCACCCGCGCCTGCGAAACCTCGAGTTCTTCCGGTGTGACGACAAACCAGCTCCCGCGCCCCGCTAATTGTAGCGCATCGCCATCAACGACCTGATTAAATTCCGTTTTTTTTAATCTAATACTCACTTGCTGATTAAACAACGCGCTGCGGGCTGCCGACAACCAAAAACTGCGCTTATTGCGATCGCGCACTGGCGCGCCGCTCTCCGCCCAGCGCAGGGCGCCCTGCAGGTTACTGCCGCCAATGCCAAAGCGCTGCGCGCCGAAATAGTTCGGCACTCCCCGTTCAGCGATGGCCTGCAGACGCGTCTCCACGTCCTGGCGATCGCTAATCTCGCGCAGGATCACGGTAAACTGGTTGCCTTTCAGCGCGCCTAAACGCAGCTTACGCTTATGGCGAGCATATTCCAGTACCTGGCAGCCCTCGAGCTGAAATTTGCTCAGGTCCGGCATCTCTTTGCCGGGCACCCGGGCGCACAGCCACTGCTCGGTGACCGCGTGCTTATCCTTTTGCCCGGCGAAGCTCACTTCACGGGCGTGGATCTTAAGGAATTTCGCCAGCGCGTCGGCGACAAAGCGCGTATTGCAGCCGTTTTTCAGGATCCGCACCAGCACGTGTTCGCCTTCGCCGTCCGGGGCAAAGCCCAGATCTTCCACCACCAGAAAATCTTCCGGATTGGCTTTCAGCAGCCCACTGCTCTGCGGCTTGCCGTGCAGCCAGGTCAGTTGGTCAAAGGCGATCATTTGTCGGCCTTACGCAGCAGCGCAACCGCTTCGCAGGCGATCCCTTCCCCGCGGCCGGTGAAGCCGAGCTTCTCGGTGGTGGTCGCTTTCACGTTGACGTCGTCCATATGGCAGCCGAGATCCTCAGCGATAAAGACGCGCATCTGCGGAATATGCGGCAGCATTTTCGGCGCCTGGGCAATAATCGTGACGTCGACGTTGCCGAGCGTATAGCCCTTGGCCTGAATGCGGCGCCATGCTTCGCGTAGCAGTTCGCGGCTATCGGCGCCTTTAAACGCCGGATCGGTATCGGGGAACAGCTTGCCGATATCGCCCAGCGCCGCGGCGCCAAGCAGCGCGTCGGTCAGCGCATGCAGCGCGACGTCGCCGTCGGAGTGGGCCAGCAGCCCTTTTTCATAAGGAATGCGTACCCCGCCAATGATGATTGGGCCTTCACCGCCAAAAGCGTGTACGTCAAAACCATGTCCAATTCGCATTAAGCTTTCTCCTGGTGTCGGGAACGGGTGAGGTAAAATTCAGCCAGCGCCAGGTCTTCCGGGCGCGTCACTTTAATATTATCCGCGCGTCCGGCGACCAGCTGCGGATGGAAGCCGCAGTACTCCAGCGCCGAGGCTTCATCGGTGATAGTGGCTCCCTCGTTTAGCGCGCGAGTGAGGCAATCCACCAGCAGCTCGCGAGGGAAAAATTGCGGGGTGAGCGCATGCCACAGGTCATTGCGGTCGACGGTATGGGCGATAGCGGTTTTGCCCGGCTCGGCGCGCTTCATGGTGTCGCGCACTGGCGCCGCAAGGATCCCGCCGACGCGGCTGGTTTCGCAGAGCGACAGCAGGCGGCTGAGGTCGTCCTGATGCAGGCAGGGGCGCGCGGCGTCATGCACCAGCACCCACTGCGCCTCCGGCAACGCCTGCAGGCCGGCGAGCACCGAATCGGCACGCTCAGCGCCGCCATCCACCACGGTAATTTGCGGATGCTGCGCCAGCGGCAGCTGGCTGAAGCGGCGATCGCCGGGGCTGACGGCAATCACCACCCGCTGGACGCGCGCATCCGCCAGCAGCGCGGCGACCGCGTGTTCGAGAATCGTTTTGTTACCGATTGAGAGATATTGTTTCGGGCATTCCGTTTGCATGCGGCGGCCGAAACCGGCTGCCGGCACCACGGCGCAAACGCCCGGAAAAGTGGCTGCCATGTTGTAATCCTGGGCCTGGTTATCGATTGTTCTGCTGTTGCCCCGATGCCTGATTGCGTTTAGACGCATCCGGTACCAGACGATAGAAGGTTTCGCCCGGGCGGGTCATGCTGAGTTCATTGCGCGCACGCTCCTCAATCGCTTCCTGCCCGCCGTTGAGGTCGTCAATTTCGGCAAACAGCTGATCGTTGCGTGCTTTTAATTTGGCGTTAGTCGCCTGCTGGGCGGTGACGTCGTCGTTAACCCGCGTGTAGTCGTGCAGGCCGTTTTTACCGAACCACAGCGAATACTGTAGCCAGACCAGCAAAGCTAATAATAGCAGCGTTAGTTTACCCATCCTGCCCCCTGAAAAACGGCATCATCATCCCAAAACTCGCCCGGGTACGCTACCGGGGCGCGCGGACGATGCCGCGTAACGCGGGGACTGTACCATATTTTTGCTGTCGATACCCATGCTTGATTCATACCAGCAACGGGTTATCCCAACAGCCAGAGGAAGAGTAGCGCAAACATCAGCCCAACGGTCAGGATGGTCGCGCTGACGCTATAGAGCAGTTTGCCATTGAGCAGAGAGTGCAGCGCAATACCGACCACCACCGCCACCGGCATCAACGCAAGGAAGAATGGCCAGGTGTAGAGGAGAAAAAAGAGTGTATTACTGCCATAGAGAAGGAAGGGAATACCCAGCGCCAGCAGCCACGAAATAAAGCCCACGGCAGCGCCCGACAAAGACCAGGTGGTCTCGTCGCCGATCGCCGGAGGCGGTTCTGAACGAATAATACTGAGGTTCTGGGTATTGCGCATATCGAATCCTGTAGACCGGGCAACCGGCACCCCTCGATGCCGCTGCCGTTTCAGGATCTGATAATATCGCTCTGTTGCAGCAGGTCTAATAGTTGGTGCACCAAATTTGTTACCAATTGTTCACCATCCAGATGAATTTCCGCCTTTTCCGGTGCCTCATAGACCGAGTCTATACCGGTGAAATTGCGTAATTCCCCTGCCCGCGCTTTCTTATACAATCCTTTCGGATCCCGCGCCTCGCAGATGGCCAGCGGGGTATCGACGAACACTTCGATAAAGCGTCCTTCCCCGAGGCGCTCGCGCACCATCTGCCGTTCCGCACGGTGCGGAGATATAAATGCCGTCAATACCACCAGCCCGGCATCGACCATCAGCCTGGCCACTTCCCCGACGCGGCGAATGTTCTCTTTGCGATCCTCATCGCTGAATCCCAGGTCGCTGCACAGGCCATGGCGCACGTTATCGCCGTCCAGCAGATAGGTGCTGACGCCGCGCTCATGCAGGGCCTCCTCCAGCGCCCCGGCGACGGTGGATTTACCCGACCCCGAAAGGCCGGTAAACCACAGCACCACGCCGCGATGGCCGTGATGCTGTTCCCGCTGCTGTTGGGTCACAGGGTGGGCATGCCAGACGACGTTTTCGTCATGCTGGGCCATTATTGGCCTCCCAGCAGGTCGCGGGCGTCCCAGTGCGGGAAATGTTTACGGATCAGCTGGTTCAGCTCCAGCTCGAAGGCGCTGTACTGTGATGCCGAAGTCGATGCCTGCAGGTGCGGCTCGTTGACCATCCCGGCGCCGACGGTGACGTTGGTCAGGCGATCGATAAAGATAAGCCCGCCGGTCACCGGGTTTTGCTGATACGGATCCAGCACTAAAGGTTCGTCAAAGGTCAGCTCCACCAGCCCGATGCCGTTCAGCGGCAGAGACTCGACTTCACGCTGGGTCAGGTTGTTAATATCGACCTGGTAGCGGATAGCGTCGACGCGAGCGCGGGTCTTCTTGCCGGCGATTTTGATGTCGTAGCTCTGGCCCGGGGTCAGCGGCTGTTCGGCCATCCACACCACGTCGATGCTGGCGCTTTGTACCGCCGGCAGCGAGGCTTGCGCGTCAACCAGCAGGTCGCCGCGACTGATGTCGATTTCATCTTTCAGCACAAGGGTAATGGCTTCGCCGGCGGCGGCTTCCTGCAGGTCGCCGTCGAAGGTGACGATACGCGCCACGCTCGATTCGACGCCCGACGGCAGCACCTTCAGACGCTGGCCAACCTGCACGGTACCGGAGGCGACCGTGCCGGAGAAGCCGCGGAAATCGAGGTTCGGACGGTTAACATACTGCACCGGGAAGCGCAGCGGCTGGCTCTCGACCACCCGCTGGATCTCTACGGTTTCGAGGACTTCCAGCAGCGTCGGGCCACTGTACCACGGCATATTCGCGCTCTGGCTGGCGACATTATCGCCTTCCAGCGCCGACAACGGCACAAAGCGGATATCAAGGTTGCCCGGCAGCTGCTCGGCAAAGGTCAGATAATCTTCCCGGATCTCGTTGAAGCGCGCTTCGCTAAACTCGACGAGATCCATTTTGTTGACCGCCACTACCAGGTGTTTAATGCCCAGCAGCGTCGAGATGAAGCTGTGACGGCGGGTCTGGTCGAGCACGCCCTTGCGCGCATCGATCAGCAGGATCGCCAGGTCGCAGGTGGACGCGCCGGTGGCCATATTGCGCGTGTACTGCTCGTGCCCCGGGGTGTCGGCGATGATAAATTTGCGCTTTTCGGTCGAGAAGTAGCGATAGGCCACGTCGATGGTGATGCCCTGCTCGCGCTCGGCCTGCAGGCCGTCCACCAGCAGCGCCAGGTCCAGCTTTTCGCCCTGGGTGCCGTGACGCTTGCTGTCGTTGTGCAGCGAAGAGAGCTGGTCTTCATAGATCTGGCGCGTATCATGCAGCAGGCGGCCAATTAAGGTGCTTTTGCCGTCATCGACGCTGCCGCAGGTCAAAAAACGCAGCAGGCTCTTGTGCTGTTGCGCGTGCAGGTAAGCTTCTACGCCGCCTTCGTTGGCAATTTGTTGGGCAATGGTCGTGTTCATGGCGGCTCCTTAGAAATACCCCTGACGTTTCTTCAGCTCCATCGAGCCGGCCTGGTCGCGGTCAATGACGCGCCCCTGACGTTCGCTGGTGGTCGATACCAGCATCTCTTCAATAATTTCGGGTAGCGTCTGCGCTTCAGACTCCACCGCGCCGGTCAGCGGCCAGCAGCCGAGGGTACGGAAACGCACCATCCGTTTTTCAATCACCTCGCCCGGCTGCAGATCGATACGGTCGTCATCGATCATCATCAGCATACCGTCGCGCTCCAGCACCGGACGCTCAGCGGCCAGATACAGCGGCACGATTTCAATATTTTCCAGATAGATGTACTGCCAGATATCCAGCTCGGTCCAGTTGGAGAGCGGGAAGACGCGGATGCTTTCGCCTTTGTTAATCTGGCCGTTGTAGTTGTGCCACAGCTCCGGACGCTGATTTTTCGGGTCCCAGCGGTGGAAGCGGTCGCGGAAGGAGTAGATGCGCTCTTTCGCGCGGGATTTCTCTTCGTCGCGACGCGCGCCGCCGAACGCGGCGTCAAAGCCGTATTTGTTCAGCGCCTGCTTCAGCCCTTCGGTTTTCATGATATCGGTATGCTTGGCGCTGCCGTGGACAAACGGGTTGATGCCCATCGCCACCCCTTCCGGGTTTTTATGCACCAGCAGTTCACAGCCGTAGGCTTTAGCGGTCCGGTCACGGAACTCATACATCTCACGGAATTTCCAGCCGGTATCGACGTGCAGCAGCGGGAACGGCAGGGTTCCCGGATAAAACGCTTTGCGCGCCAGATGCAGCATTACGCTGGAATCTTTCCCAATGGAGTACATCATTACCGGGTTAGAAAATTCGGCGGCCACCTCACGAATAATATGGATGCTTTCCGCCTCCAGTTGCCGCAGGTGAGTGAGTCGTTTTTGGTCCATAACCGTTCCTTAAGCCAGATTGACCACCGAAGCGTTAAACCCCTCGGCGGATGATGTATGTTGAAACCAGGCGAGCTGCTGATGCAGCTGCACCACTTCGCCTACCACCAGCAGGGCGGGCATCGGGGCGTCTTTCGCCAGGTGTTCGAGTTGTTGCAATGTGCCGGTTATCGTCTGCTGATCGTCACGGGTGCCGCGGGAAATTACCGCCACCGGCGTGTCGCTGTCGCGACCGTGGGCGATCAGCTGGGCGCTGATTTCCGCTGCCTTCATGGTGCCCATGTAGATCGCCAGCGTCTGTTGGCTCTTCGCCAGCAGCGACCAGTCGAAGGGGGCGCTGTCCGGCTTATAGTGGCCGGTGACAAAGACGGCGCTTTGCGCATAATCGCGATGGGTCAGCGGAATACCGGCGTAGGCCGTCGCTCCGGCGGCTGCGGTGACGCCAGGCACCACCTGGAACGGGATCCCCGCCTCGGCGGCAGCCTGCAGCTCTTCTGCGCCGCGGCCAAAAATAAACGGATCGCCGCCCTTCAGGCGCACGACGGTTTTCCCCGCCTTCGCCGCCTCCACCAGCAGCTGATTGGTTTCATGCTGCGGCACCGAATGCTCGCCGGCGCGTTTGCCGACGCAAATAAGTTCGGCATCGCGGCGCACCAGCTCGAGAACCGGCTGAGTCACCAGATGGTCGTGGAAAACCACGTCCGCCTGCTGGATCGCCTGCAGACCGCGAAGGGTCAGCAGCCCGGCATCGCCCGGCCCGGCGCCGACCAGAATAATTTCTCCCGTCTCGCGTTCGGGCTTATCCAACTCATCCTGCAGCGCCTTTTCCGCCTCCGCAGAGTTGCCCGCCACCATCAGGCTGGCGAAGCGGCCGGTAAAGACGCGCTCCCAGAAGCGGCGACGCGCTTCGGTAGTCGTCAGGCGGGTTTTCAGATGGTTGCGCCAGTAGCTTGCTGATTCCGCCAGCCGACCGAGATTCGTCGGCAGCAGCGCTTCGATTTTTTCACGCAGAATGCGCGACAGCACCGGCGCTTTACCGCTGGAGGAGATCGCCACCAGCAGCGGCGAACGGTCGACGATAGAAGGGAAAACAAACGAGCACAGCGCCTGGTTATCCACCACGTTGACCAACCGGTAGCGCGCGTTAGCTGCCGCAAATACCCGCTGGTTAAGCGCCTCATCCTCGGTGGCCGCAATCACCAGAAAGACATCATCCACCAGCGAGTCGCTGAATTCCGTCGCCCGCCAGCTGAGTGCCTGGCGCGCAGCCAGATCGGCCAGCGCCGGTGACAGCGTTTCAGCGACCACCTGCACCTGCGCCTGGGCGCGCAGCAGGAACTTGATCTTACGTTCAGCAATCTCGCCGCCGCCGATCACCAGCACGGGCCTTTGTTTCAGTTCGGCAAAAAGGGGCAAGTAATCCACGGTGCAACAACTCTCTTACATTCAGCGATACTGCGACTATAGGGTGCGCCTTAGAGCAAATGAAATTACGAAATGGAATGAGTTGTGACACAAAGGAATAACGCGGCGGAAATACAAATATCAAAAAGTGCTTAACGCGCTATTTTTCCGCTATTTAAGAGCAATTGAAATTGTTTAACAGCGGTCACAGTTTCATACTGTACGCGTCAAATTGTCTTGTTCGTGTAAGGACCCCCTTATGTTTTCCGCGTTGTGCCGCCGTCTGCTTCCGCTGGCGCTCGGCACCGGTTTTGTTTTTGCCGCCGCCCCCGCATTCAGCGCGCTGGGCGACACCGCCAGTAGCCAGGCCCGCCATATCGCCACCGTCTTCCCGGGACGAATGACCGGAACGCCGCCGGAAATGCTCTCAGCTGACTATCTGCGCCAGCAGTTCGCCCTGATGGGGTATCAGAGCGACGTGCGAAGCTTCAATACCCGCTATATCTATACCGACAGCAATCAGCGCAAGAACTGGCATAACGCCACCGGCAGTACGGTGATCGCCGCCCATGAAGGTAAAGTGCGCCAGCAGATTATTATCATGGCACACCTCGACACCTATGCGCCGCAGAGCGATAAAGACGTGGAGAACAACCTCGGCGGCCTGACGCTGCAGGGCATCGACGACAACGCGATGGGACTTGGCGTATTGCTGGAGCTGGCGGAGCATTTAAAGAACGTCCCTACCCGCTATGGCATCCGCTTTATCGCCACCAGCGGTGAAGAGGAAGGCCGTCTCGGTGCGCAAAACCTGCTGCAGCGGATGAGCGAAGCGGAAAAGAAAAATACCCTGCTGGTGATCAATCTCGATAATCTGGTGGTGGGCGATAAGCTTTACTTCAACAGCGGCCGCAGCACGCCGGCCTCGGTGCGCAAGCTGACCCGCGACCGTGCGCTGGCTATCGCTCGCAGCAAGGGCATCGCCGCCTACACCAACCCGGGACTCAACCCGGCTTATCCGAAAGGCACCAGCTGCTGCAATGACGCCAGCGTCTTCGACAACGCCGGGATCCCGGTGCTGTCGGTCGAGGCGACTAACTGGTCACTCGGCAAAAAAGATGGCTATCAGCAGCGGAGCAAATCGGCCAGTTTCCCGCAGGGAACCAGTTGGCATGACGTCCAGCTGGATAATCAGCAGTATATCGACCACGCGCTGCCGGGGCGCATCGAACACCGCGGACGCGAGGTAGTGAAAGTCATGCTGCCGCTGGTGAAAGAGCTGGCGAAGGTGGAGAAGAAAAGCTAATACGCACAAAAGAACGCGCGGTATCGCCCGCGTGTTCTTTTTAAATTATCACTCAGAGGAAGAGCTAACAGCTTAACCCTCGTGCAATCCGCACTCGCGTTTAAGCCCGAAGAACCGGGTCTCTTCTTCTGCCATGCCCGGCTCCCATTTGCGGGTGGTGTGGGTATCGCCTACCGAGAGATAGCCCTGATCCCACAGCGGGTGGTACTTCAGCCCGTGCTTTTGCAGGTACTGATACACCGTCCGGTTATCCCAGTCGATAATCGGTAGCACCTTGAACACCCCGCGCTGGACCGCCAGCACCGGAAGCGTAGCCCGGCTGCCCGACTGCTCGCGGCGCAGACCGGCAAACCACGTCTGCGCGTTGAGCTCTTTCAGCGCCCGGTTCATCGGCTCAACCTTGTTGATCTCATTGTATTTCTCAATGCCCTCAACGCCCTGCTCCCACAGCTTGCCGTAGCGCTCCTCCTGCCAGGCCGCGCTTTCAGCCGCGCGGTAGACCTTCAGGTTCAGCTTGAGCTTGTCCGTCAGCTCGTCAATAAATTGATAGGTTTCCGGGAACAGGTAGCCGGTATCGGTGAGGATCACCGGAATATCCGGGCGGATCTGATTCACCAGATGCAAACTGACCGCCGCCTGAATGCCAAAGCTCGACGACAGCACATAGTTTCCCGGCAGATTTTCCAGCGCCCACGCCACACGCCCTTCGGCGTCAAGCTTTTCCAGTTGGGCGTTGGTTTCCGCGAGTGCCAGAATGCGTTCCACTTTCGGCAATGCATTAAGCGCGTTTAGATCGAGTACGGACATATGAACCTCGTTTGCCTGTTTTGCCGGACGACACTGCGTTCGTCCGGCCTACGGGTTTCGCTGGCCCGGATCGCTACGCGCCACCGGGCACCAGGATGTTATTCCCAGAAATCGCGGGCTGGGTCGAGCACCGGGCGAATGATGCCCGCACGCACCGTAAAATCGCCGAAGCCTTCACCCGCTTCGCGCTCTTTCGCCCAGCGCCCTACCAGTTCGTCTAGCGAGTCGAGAATTTCCGACTCGGTAATATTCTCACGGTACATCCGCGGGATGCGGGTGCCGTTGCGGTTACCGCCGATGTGCAGGTTATAGCGGCCCGGCGCTTTGCCCACCAGTCCCACTTCCGCCAGCATCGCGCGGCCGCAGCCGTTCGGGCAGCCGGTGACGCGGGTGACGATATGCTCATCGCTCACGCCGTGCTTGCTCATCAGCCCTTCCACCTTGTCGATAAACGACGGCAGGAAACGCTCGGCTTCCGCCATCGCCAGCGGGCAGGTCGGGAAGGAGACGCAGGCCATCGAGTTTTCGCGCTGCGGGGTGACGGCATTCATCAGGCCATGATCCCGCGCGAGCTTCTCGATCCGCACCTTCTGATCTTCCGGTACGCTGGCGACAATCAGGTTCTGGTTAGCGGTGATGCGGAATTCGCCTTGATGGACCTTAGCAATCTCCAGCAGGCCAGTCTTCAGCGGACGACCCGGATAATCGAGAATGCGGCCGTTTTCAATAAACAGCGTCAGGTGCCACTTATCATCAATCCCCTTCACCCAGCCGATGCGATCGCCGCGGCCGGTAAATTCGTACGGGCGGATCGGCTCAAACTTAATGCCTGCCCGGCGCTCCACTTCCGCTTTGAAGGTTTCGACACCGACGCGCTCAAGGGTGTACTTGGTTTTCGCATTCTTACGGTCGGTACGGTTGCCCCAGTCGCGCTGGGTGGTCACAACCGCTTCCGCCACCGCCAGAGTATGCTCCAGCGGCAGATAACCGAATTCGCTCGCCGTGCGGGCGTAGGTTTTTTTGTTACCATGTTCGATAGAGAGACCGCCGCCCACCAGCAGGTTAAAGCCCACCAGCTTGCCGTTTTCGGCGATCGCCACGAAGTTCATGTCGTTGGCGTGCAGATCGATATCGTTCTGCGGCGGGATCACCACCGTGGTTTTAAACTTACGCGGCAGATAGGTCTGGCCGAGGATCGGCTCTTCGTCGGTAGTGGCGACCTTTTTCTGATCCAGCCAGATCTCGGCATAAGCGCGGGTACGCGGCAGCAGATGCTCGGAGATCTTTTTCGCCCACTCGTAGGCCTCAGCGTGCAGCTGCGACTCGTAGGGGTTGGAGGTGCACAGCACGTTACGGTTCATATCGTTGGCGGTGGCCAGCGCGTCCAGCCCCACCGAGTGCAGCATCTGATGCACCGGCTTGACGTTCTTTTTCAGAATGCCGTGGAACTGAAAGGTCTGCCGGTTGGTCAGGCGAATACTGCCGTAAATGGTGTTCTCAGCGGCAAACTTATCGATCGCCTTCCACTGGGTGGTGGTGATCACCCCGCCCGGCAGACGGCAGCGGAGCAGCATCGCATGACGCGGCTCCAGCTTCTGGGCGGCGCGCTCCGCGCGGATATCGCGATCGTCCTGCTGGTACATGCCGTGGAAACGGATCAGCAGGAAGTTATCGCCTTTAAAACCGCCGGTCAGACCGTCGTTTAAATCTTCCGCAATGGTGCCGCGCAGGTAGTTGCTCTCAAGCTTCATGCGCTCGGCATCGCTCAGTTTACCTTCGACCACTAAAGGCCCCGGATGTTTTTCGCTCATTAGTAGACATCTCGCTGATAACGGCGCTCAACGCGCAGCTCACTTAAAAATTCGTCCGCCGCTTCGGCGTCCATCGCGCCGTATTCGGCAATCACTTCCAGTAAGGTGTTTTCCACGTCCTTCGCCATACGATTGGCGTCGCCGCAGACATAAATGTGGGCGCCGTCATTGATCCAGCGCCACAGCTCGGCCCCCTGCTCGCGCAGTTTGTCCTGCACATAGATTTTTTGTTGTTGATCGCGAGACCAGGCCAGATCGATACGGGTCAGCAGACCTTCCTTCACATAGCTCTGCCACTCCACCTGATAGAGGAAATCTTCGGTGAAGTGCGGGTTGCCGAAGAACAACCAGTTCTTGCCTTGCGCTCCGTCCGCAGCGCGCTGCTGCATAAAGGCGCGGAACGGCGCAATACCGGTGCCCGGGCCAATCATGATCACCGGGGTCTCCGGGTTGGCTGGCAGACGGAAGTTGTCGTTGTGTTCGATAAAGACACGGACTTCGCCATCCTCTTCCACGCGGTCGGCGAGGAAGCTGGAGGCGCCGCCAGCCCGGGCGCGGCCTTCAATTTCATAGCGCACCACGCCCACGGTGACATGCACCTCGCTCTCCACTTCCGCCTGTGAGGAAGCAATGGAGTACAGGCGCGGCGTCAGCGGACGCAGCAGACCGATTAACGCCTCAGCGTCCAGCTGCGCCGGAGAGAAACGGACCATATCGACGATCGGCGTCGCGGCGGCATACTGCTGCAACTGAGCTTTATCGCCCACCAGCGGCAGCAGCGATTCGCTGCGCGTCAGGGTGGCGTAGTTTTCAACGATAGTCGCGGTGTTAACCGTCAGCTCAAAATGCCACTGCAGGGCTTCCGACAGCGGCAGAGTTTTGCCCTCAACGGTCACCGGCTCGTCGCCTTTCAGCCACAGCAGCTCCACCAGCTCTTTCACCAGCTGAGGATCGTTCTGGTACCAGACGCCCAGGGCGTCGCCCGGCTGATAGCGCAGACCGGAATCACCGAGGTCTATTTCGATATGGCGCACATCTTTTTCTGAATTGCGGCCGGTGATTTTCTGATTGACCGACAGGGTCGCCGTCAGGGGCGCTTCTTTGGTATATGGGCTGGTGTGAATATCGTTCACCGCGCCGCTGGTGGCCAGCTGAGCGGGCGCAGCGACCGGCGCACGGGCCTTCAGCGCCTCAACCACGCGCGCGCGCCATTCAGCGGCCGCGGCCTGATATTCAACGTCGGCATCAACGCGATCGAGCAGACGTTCCGCGCCGAGCTCGGCCAGCTTGTTGTCGAAATCTTTGCCGGACTGACAGAAAAATTCATAAGAGGTATCGCCGAGACCAAAGACGGCGAACGCAGTCCCGTCCAGCTTCGGCGCTTTCTTAGAGAACAGGAACTTATGCAATGCGACCGCTTCTTCCGGCGGCTCTCCTTCCCCCTGGGTGGACGTCACTACCACCAGCAGTTTTTCCGCAGCAATTTGTTTGAATTTATAATCGCCTGCATTCACCAGCTTCACGTTCAGCTTCGCCGCCAGCAGATCGTCACGCAGCGCTTCGGCGACGCGGCGGGCGTTGCCGGTTTGCGAGGCGGAAATCAGCGTGATCGTCGGTACCTCGGCGGCCGGGGCGGGGGCGGCTACCGCCGCGCCGGACTGCTGATTCAGCACGCCCCAGAAATAGCCAGATACCCAGGCGAGCTGAGTGGGCGTGAAGTCAGTGGTGGCCGCCTGAAGGCGCGCCAGTTGCTCCGGGTTGAGCGGCAGCAAGTTGGAAGGTGGGGCCTGTGTCGTCATGCGTCGTTTGTTCCAGTAAGCAAAGCTGTTATTCGCACCCTGTCAGCGCGACAAAAACAGAAGAGAATAGAAGGTTAACGGCGGGCATAGTAACAATTAAAGAAGGGATGGAAATAATAAATAACCAAATGGACTAACCTGTTTTAGTTGTAGTTATTAACAACAAAATCGATTAAATAAGCAATTGAAATATAAGAGATTAAATCAAATAAAGCAGATAAACATGTCCATTTTCTGTTCACGGCCGTTTTAGTTAATGCGAAAAAATGTACTTTCCGGTACCCTACGGCGGTTTTTTTCGTCCTGTTGAGAGTCAATGATGTCCACCACGCTGTTTAAAGATTTCACCTTCGAAGCCGCCCACCACCTGCCGCACGTCCCGGAAGGACACAAATGCGGTCGCCTGCATGGCCACTCCTTTATGGTGCGTCTGGAGATCACCGGTGAAGTCGATCCCCATACCGGGTGGATCATGGATTTTGCCGAGCTGAAGGCCGCCTTTAAGCCGACATACGATCGCCTCGACCACTATTATCTGAACGATATTCCTGGTCTGGAAAACCCCACCAGCGAGGTGCTGGCCAAATGGATCTGGGATGAGATGAAACCGCGGGTGCCGCTGCTGAGCGCCGTGATGGTCAAAGAGACCTGCACCGCCGGCTGCGTCTATCGCGGCGAGTAAGCGAAAAAAAGCCCGGTCAGTACGCTGCCGGGCTTTTTTATCAGGCAATATTCAGATACTTGTGCGTCTGCATAGACAGGCGCCAGTTGCGGGCGATGCAGGTGTCGATACACAGGCGCGTCGCATCTTCTTTCTGACTGATCGGCTGCAGGGCGATGATCCGCGGTTTGTCATCGCTCAGCGTTTCCAGCAGTTCGTCCAGCGCTTCTATGTCGCGGACGCGCCCTACCGGATGCTTGATCTCATCCGCCCGCTGCAGGGCCTGAGACAGCACGTCATAGCCACCGCGCATGTTGACCTTCGGGGAAACCGTCACCCAGGTATTGGGGCTGCAGCGTACTTCATGGGTGCCGCTGGTTTCAATCTGACAGCTAAAGCCGTTTTGTTCCAGAAGCGAGGTTAACGGCGTTAAATCATGAATGCAGGGCTCACCGCCGGTAATGACCACGTGGCGGGCTGTCCACCCCTGCCGCCCAATAATCGCCAGCAGATCCTCGCTGCTTGCCGGGCCCCACTTGTCGCTCTCTTTGGTTTTCGCCAGGATGCTGAACAACGACACTTCCCGATCGGCCAGCTTGTCCCAGGTATGCTTGGTGTCACACCACGCGCATCCTACCGGGCATCCCTGCAGACGAATAAAGATGGCAGGCACGCCGGTGAAGTAACCCTCGCCTTGCAGGGTCTGGAACATCTCGTTAATCGGGTACTGCATAGTCATCTCTGTTTAGGGTGATAAACGTTCATTATCGCAGATTTCGCTGCCCAGGTCTTGTCCTGCGCTGCGATCGCTTTTTTACCCCTCCGTCAATATCCGTGTCGGGAATAATATTATTGATTAAAAAAGCAATCTTTTCTTTTGGCTTAGTTTATTAGCATGATAAGAATTAAAATTAATAGCATTCTGACGCGCGGGGGGAAATATGTAACAGAAAATGTTATTCCTGTCCTTCAGGATAAAATAAAAGGTCCAATAACCAAAATAAAAAAACCTTAAAATACAGTAATGTACAAACTGATACATGAAAGAGTGAATTATCTGGCCGATCTGCGAGCCCAATTCTATCCCCCGGTAATAATAACCTTAAACTGGTCTTAATAAAGCCCTGATCGGGTCCCTTTTTTATTTAATTGTCGTTTACTTTTGCCCGCCTAGAATCCCGCAGACCAACCATAATGAGATAGCGTTTATGACCACATTATTAATTACCGGCGTTACGGGGTTTCTGGGCGGTGCCGCGCTAGAGAAAATACTCCATCAGGAAACCCGGTTAGATCTACTGCTGCTGGTACGTGCTGATAGCCCCGAGGCTGGCCTCGAACGGGTTAAAGAGAACATGCGTAAGTTCAACATCGCCGAGGAGAAGCTGGCGATGTTGCGCCAGCAGCATATCCTGCTGGGCGATCTCGCCTCTCCGGAGCATTTTCTTAACGATCCGCGCCTCGATCAGGTCACGCACATCCTCAACTGCGCCGCTGTCGCTTCATTTGGCAGCAACCCGCTTATCTGGAAGGTTAACGTTGAGGGCACGCTGCGCCTGGCGCAACGTATGGCGCAGGTGACGGGTCTGCAGCGCTTTCTGCACGTCGGTACGGCGATGTCATGTTCGCCTGAACCGGATTCACTGGTCGCCGAAAGCGCGGAGTTTCGGGAACGCGCTGAGCACCTGGTGGAATATACCCACTCGAAGTCGACCATCGAGCAGCTGATGCAGCAGCAGTGCCCTACGCTACCGCTGGTAATTGCCCGCCCCTCTATCGTGGTGGGTCATACCCATCACGGCTGCCGGCCTTCCAGCAGTATTTTCTGGGTGTTCAGCATGGGGCTGATGCTGCAGAAATTCATGTGCTCCATGGAGGACCGAATTGACGTTATCCCGGTGGACTACTGCGCCGACGCCCTGCTAATGCTGCTTAACCAGCCTCTGGCTCACGGCGAGGTGGTGCATATCTCTGCTGGCGAAGAGAACAGCGTGAAGTTTGCCGAAATCGACCGGGCGATGGCTCAGGCCCTGGAGCAGGCGCCGGTGGGGGATAAGTACGCCCAGGTGAGCTATGAAACGCTGGTCAAAATGAGACGCGAACTGAAAGGGATATTTGGGCCATGCAATGAGCGGCTGATGCTGAAAGCCATGCGCTTATACGGCGCATTCGCCACCCTGAACGTGCGCTTTAGTAACGACAAGCTGCTGAGCATGGGGATGCCAAAACCGCCGCGCTTTACCGATTACATCGACCGCTGCGTGGAAACCACCCGTGGGTTGTCGATCCCTCAGCAAATGGCCGTCGACTTTAAATAATGGCCGCAGGCGTAAAAAAAAATGCCAGCCCGAAGGCTGGCATGATTATTTCACAAGGACAGGATTAAGCCTGGCCTTTGATCTCTTTACGACCGTTGAACGGCGCTTGCTCACCCAGCGCTTCTTCGATACGAATCAGCTGGTTGTATTTAGCAACGCGGTCAGAACGGCTCATAGAACCAGTTTTGATCTGGCCTGCAGCGGTACCAACAGCCAGGTCGGCAATGGTAGCGTCTTCAGTTTCGCCAGAACGGTGAGAGATAACAGCGGTGTAGCCAGCGTCTTTCGCCATCTTGATAGCAGCCAGAGTTTCGGTCAGAGAACCGATCTGGTTGAACTTGATCAGGATGGAGTTAGCGATGCCTTTTTCGATGCCTTCTTTCAGGATCTTGGTGTTGGTTACGAACAGGTCGTCACCAACCAGCTGGATTTTGTCGCCCAGTACTTTGGTCTGGTAAGCGAAACCTTCCCAGTCAGATTCGTCCAGACCATCTTCGATGGAGACGATCGGGTACTGTTTGGTCAGCTCTTCCAGGAAGTGAGTGAACTCTTCAGAGGTGAACGCTTTGTTGCCTTCGCCAGCCAGAACGTATTTACCGTCTTTGTAGAATTCAGACGCCGCGCAGTCCATCGCCAGGGTGATGTCTTTGCCCAGCTCGTAGCCTGCAGCTTTAACCGCTTCAGCGATAACAGCCAGCGCTTCGGCGTTGGAACCCAGGTTCGGCGCGTAGCCGCCTTCGTCACCAACGGCAGTGTTCATGCCTTTGGACTTCAGCACTTTCGCCAGGTGATGGAACACTTCAGAACCCATGCGTACTGCTTCTTTCAGGGTCGGCGCGCCAACCGGCTGAATCATGAATTCCTGGATGTCGACGTTGTTGTCAGCGTGCTCACCGCCGTTGATGATGTTCATCATCGGAACCGGCATGGAGTATTTGCCCGGAGTGCCGTTCAGTTCAGCGATGTGCGCGTACAGCGGCAGGCCTTTGGACGCAGCAGCTGCTTTGGCGTTCGCCAGAGAAACGGCCAGGATAGCGTTCGCACCGAAGTTAGATTTGTTTTCAGTACCGTCCAGGTCGATCATGATCTTGTCGATGCCAGCCTGATCTTTAGCATCTTTGCCCAGGATTGCCTGAGCGATCGGGCCGTTTACCGCAGCAACAGCTTTGGTTACGCCTTTACCCAGGAAACGGGATTTGTCGCCATCGCGCAGTTCCAGCGCTTCGCGGGAACCAGTAGAAGCACCTGACGGAGCAGCTGCCATACCGACGAAACCACCTTCCAGGTGTACTTCGGCTTCAACAGTCGGGTTACCACGGGAGTCGATGATTTCACGACCGATGACTTTAACGATTTTGGACATTAGGTTTTCCTCAGTACAAGTTAAACTAAAACTCCAGACAAACAATGCACCCGGATGGGTGCATTGCCGTTCAAACTCTTTTTACTTCGCCTGGCGTTTCTGGTACTCGCTCGCGGCTTTCACAAAGCCGGCAAACAGCGGGTGTCCATCACGCGGCGTCGAAGTAAACTCCGGGTGGAACTGGCAGGCCACAAACCACGGATGGTTCGGCACTTCGATGATCTCGACCAACTGATCATCCCCGGAACGGCCCGCAACGCGCAGACCGGCAGCTTCAATCGGTTTCAACAACATGTTGTTGACTTCGTAGCGGTGACGATGACGCTCGGTGATGGTCGGCTCGCCGTAAAGCTGGCGTACCAGAGAATCATCACTCAGCTGGCACTGCTGCGCGCCCAGGCGCATGGTGCCGCCCAGATCGCTCTTCTCAGAGCGGACTTCAACGTTGCCATCTTCGTCACGCCATTCGGTAATCAGGGCCACGACCGGGTATTTACAGTCTGGCACAAATTCCGTCGAGTTGGCGTTTTCCATACCCGCTACGTTACGCGCGAACTCAATCAGCGCAACCTGCATACCCAGGCAGATGCCCAGATAAGGAATATTGTTTTCACGCGCATAGCGCGCGGTGGCGATCTTGCCTTCAACGCCGCGGTAGCCGAAGCCGCCCGGGATCAGGATAGCGTCTAAATCCTTGAGGATTTCGACGCCGCGCGTTTCCACATCCTGCGAATCGATCAGCTTGATGTTGACGGTAACGCGATTTTTCAGACCGCCGTGTTTCAGCGCTTCAATCACCGACTTGTAGGCATCCGGCAGTTCAATGTACTTACCGACCATACCGATGGTGACTTCGCCTGCCGGATTAGCTTCTTCATAGATTACCTGTTCCCATTCGGCCAGGTTTGCTTCCGGACAAGTTAAGCTGAATCGTTTACAAATATAATCGTCCAGCCCCTGAGATTTCAACAGGCCCGGAATTTTATAAATGGAATCGACATCTTTCAGAGAAATCACAGCCTTTTCCGGAACGTTACAGAACAAAGCAATTTTGGCTCGTTCGTTGGCCGGAACCGCGCGATCGGAGCGGCAGATCAGAATATCAGGCTGAATACCGATGGAGAGCAGCTCTTTCACGGAGTGCTGGGTCGGCTTGGTTTTGACTTCGCCCGCGGCGGCCATGTACGGCACCAGAGTCAGGTGCATGAACAGGGTATGCTCGCGGCCGATCTCTACCGCCATCTGACGAATCGCTTCGAGGAACGGCAGGGATTCGATATCGCCTACGGTACCGCCGATTTCCACCAGCACGACGTCATGGCCTTCGCCGCCCGCCAGTACGCGCTCTTTGATAGCGTTGGTGATGTGCGGGATAACCTGAACGGTCGCGCCCAGGTAGTCGCCACGGCGCTCTTTGCGCAGCACGTCGGAGTAGATACGGCCGGTGGTGAAGTTATTGCGGCGCGTCATCTTGGTGCGGATAAAACGCTCATAGTGGCCCAGGTCCAGATCGGTTTCTGCGCCGTCTTCAGTAACGAACACTTCCCCATGCTGGATTGGGCTCATGGTGCCCGGATCGACGTTGATATACGGATCCAGTTTCATGATGGTCACGTTGAGACCACGGGCTTCAAGAATGGCTGCCAGGGAGGCTGCGGCAATGCCTTTACCCAGAGAGGATACGACCCCGCCGGTCACAAAAATATAGTTCGTTGTCATGCTGAACCTGAGAAGTTAGGGTAAAACGATGGAATAACCAGGACGGGAAAGTAGTATACCCGAACATGCGTGACGCCACAAACTTTCATTCTTCCCCTCCCCTTCGTTCTTCAAGTTGCACCTGTGTTGCGACTCGAACAACTCGAAGAGGCAGGCTACATGGTGTTTCAACGACATAACGGAAAGAGAAAATAGACGCTTTTGGCGAAATGTTTTTGACGTAAATCAAGCGCTTGTTATTTATAAAATCACACAAATCGCGCTTGATCACGAAAATCCGTTAGAGATCAGTTTCCTGGCGTTTTACTTCCTGCCACACTTCTTCCATGGTATCGAGGTCGACGCCGGTCATTTCCAGGCCTCGGGCGGCGACAATACGCTCGACCTCGCGGAAACGACGCTCAAACTTGAGGTTTGCTTTCTGCAGCGCCACCTCGGCTTTGACGCCCAAATGACGGGATAAATTCACCGTGGCAAACAGCAGATCGCCCACTTCCTCTTCCAGTTTTGCTTCATCCACCACCGCCTGCTGCGCTTCATGCATCACTTCATCAATTTCTTCATGCACTTTGTCGAGCACCGGGCCCAGCGAGGTCCAGTCGAAACCCACTGCCGAGCAGCGGCGCTGGATTTTATGCGCGCGCATCAGCGCCGGCAGGCTATGGGGAATATCGTCCAGTGCCGAATGCTGGGCTTTTTCCGCTCGCTCCGCGCTTTTGATTTGCTCCCAGCGGGCCAGGACTTCCGTGCTATTGCCCGCCGATGCCTCGCCGAAGATATGCGGGTGGCGACGCTCCAGCTTGTCGCTGATGGCGGCGCAGATATCGTCAAAGTCAAAGCGTCCCTCTTCCTGCGCCATTTGCGCATAGAACACCACCTGGAACAGCAGATCGCCCAGTTCACCGCGCAGATCGTCAAAATCTTCCCGCTGGATAGCATCGAGGACCTCGTAGGTCTCCTCAAGGGTGTAAGGGGCGATAGTGGCAAAGGTCTGCTCTTTATCCCATGGGCAGCCGTTTTCCGGGTCGCGCAGGCGGCGCATGATGCCGAGCAAGCGGTCAATTTGAGTCATGTGACAATCCTGGAAATTTAAAAAATAGTCGGCCGGATAAGGCGTTTAGACCTTATCCGACGTTGCGAAATTGCCGGATGGCGGCTTCGCCTTATCCGGCCTACAGACGAATTAACCGCCGTGCAGACGGCGCGCGTCGATCACATCCGGCACCTGGTTGAGCTTACCGAGCACCCGGCCCAGCACCTGCAGGTTGTAAATCTCGATGGTCATATCGATGGTTGCCAGCTGCTGACGGGTATCGCTGCGGCTGGCGACGCCCAGCACGTTCACCTTCTCATTGGCGAGGATGGTAGTGATATCGCGCAGTAAACCGCTGCGATCGTTCGCCTCCACCCTGACCACCAGCGAGTAGCCCGCCGAGTAGCTTTCGCCCCATACCGCATCGACGATGCGCTCCGGGGCATGCGACTGCAGTTCTGCCAGCTGATCGCAGTCCGCGCGATGCACGGAGATCCCGCGCCCCTGGGTGATAAAGCCGACGATCTCGTCGCCCGGGATTGGCTGGCAGCAGCGGGCAATATGGTGCATCAGGTTGCCTACCCCTTCCACCACTACCCGGCCATTGTCCTTGGTGCGATTTTGCGGCGTGTAGGTTTTCTGCTGCAGTTGCTTCAGCGCGGCCGCATCCTGCTCGGCGGCGCTAGGTTTATTGAACTGCGCCTGCAGGAAGTTGACCATCTGGTTGAGACGGATATCGCCACCGCCGATGGCGGCCAGCAGTTCATCGAGCTCGTTGAAGTTATAGCGCGGCAGCAGGTGCTTTTCCGCATCCTTCAGGCTGATGCCCAAATGCTCCAGCTCGTCGTCGAGGATCTGCCGACCGGCGAGAATGTTCTTGTCGCGATCCTGCTTACGGAACCAGGCGTGGATCTTCGAACGTCCGCGGCTGGTGGTCACATAGCCGAGGTTAGGGTTCAGCCAGTCACGGCTCGGGTTCGGCTGCTTCTGGGTAATAATTTCGATCTGATCGCCCATCTGCAGCTGGTAGGTGAACGGCACGATGCGGCCGCCAATTTTGGCGCCGATGCAGCGATGGCCGACATCGCTGTGAATATGATAGGCAAAGTCCAGCGGCGTCGACCCCGCAGGCAGGTCCACCACGTCGCCTTTCGGCGTAAAGACATACACCCGGTCGTCGAAGACCTGGCTGCGCACTTCGTCGAGCATCTCGCCGGAGTCGGCCATCTCTTCCTGCCAGGCAATCAGCTTACGCAGCCAGGCGATACGGTCTTCATAGCCGCGGCCGCCGCTGGTGCCGGCTCCCGCGCCCTCTTTGTACTTCCAGTGCGCGGCCACGCCCAGCTCGGCGTCTTCATGCATCTGCCGGGTGCGGATCTGAATCTCCACCGTCTTGCCGCTCGGCCCCAGCACCACGGTATGGATAGACTGGTAACCGTTGGGTTTCGGGTTGGCCACGTAGTCGTCGAATTCATCCGGCAGATGGCGGTAGTGAGTATGGACGATCCCCAGCGCGGCATAGCAATCCTGCAAACGCTCAGCCACAATACGCACCGCGCGAACGTCAAACAGCTCGTCGAAAGCGAGGTGTTTTTTCTGCATTTTGCGCCAGATACTGTAGATATGCTTCGGCCGGCCATAGACTTCCGCCTTGACGCCTTCGGCTTTCATCTCTGAGCGCAGGTGGCCGACAAACTCTTCGATGTAATGCTCGCGGTCGATACGGCGCTCGTGGAGCAGTTTGGCAATGCGCTTGTATTCCGCCGGGTGCAGATAGCGGAAGCAGTAATCTTCCAGCTCCCACTTCAGCTGGCCGATACCTAAGCGGTTCGCCAGGGGAGCATAGATATTGGTGCACTCTTTCGCCGCAAGAACGCGCTCATCTTCCGGCGCGTCCTTGACCTCGCGCAGATGCGCGATACGCTCAGCAAGTTTGATGACCACGCAGCGGAAATCGTCAACCATCGCCAGCAGCATACGGCGAATGTTATCCACCTGCTCGGAAGAGACCGAGTCGGTATGGGTAGCCTTCAGCTGGCGGATAGCGGCCATGTCCCGCACCCCGTGAATCAGGGTCACGACCGATTTACCTACGCTCTCCTGCATCACCTCTTCGCTGACAACTTCGCCGTCGGCCAGCGGGAACAGCAGCGCCGCGCGCAGCGTATCGATGTCCATACTTAGGGTGGAGAGGATCTCCACCATTTCGACGCCCCGCCACAGCAGCAGGTCCGCCTGCGGGTGTCCTTGCGTTTTTTCGCGACAATAATCCCAGGTTTCGGCTAAGCGCTCACACGACTGCTGGCTGGAAATTCCCAGACTCGCGATCCATTTCTTCGGGTCAAATTCACCAGCTTTATTAAGATGTGCACTTCTTACCGCAACCATTGTCCTCTCCTTAAGGGACCGGCCTGCCGAAGTCGGCAAGCCTCAACTTTCTACATGTCATCCTGCAGGTCGCGTCAGCATTCATGGCCAGGGTGGCTCTTCTGCGACGTTGTGAATGACCTTATGTAAGCCTGCGCTCAAACAACACCATTGATTCCAGATGGCCGGTATGCGGGAACATATCCAGCATCGCCAGGCGTTGAATCTGATATCCAGCCTGCAACAGGGTTTCGCTGTCTCGCGCCAGCGTCGCCGGGTTGCAGGAAACATACACCACCCGCCGCGGTGCCAGTTTTATTATATGCGGCATCACGCCCGGCGCGCCGGCGCGGGCCGGGTCCAGCAGCACTTTATCAAAGCCGTGCTTCGCCCAGGCCTGACGGGTGACGTCTTCTTCCAGATTTTCATGGAAGAAAGTGACATTTGATAAACCATTGCGGGCGGCGTTTTCCCGCCCCTTCTCCACCAGCGCCGGCACCCCTTCCACGCCCACCACATGGGCGGCGCGTGTCGCCAGCGGCAGGGTAAAGTTGCCCATCCCGCAGAACAGATCCAGCACCCGGTCCTCTGGCCGCAGATCCAGCCACTCCAGTGCGGTACGCACCATCTGCTGATTTACGCCGTCGTTGACCTGGATAAAATCCCGCGGGCTGAACACTAAGCGTAGTCCGTCTGAGGTATACCATGGCGCTTCGCCATGAATATGCTCCAGTATCTCGCTTTGTGGCGCGAGGTACAGGGAAAGACCGTGAGTTTGCGAAAAGCGTTCCAGTTTTTCCCTGTCTGTCGCCGGCAGGGCTGCGGTATGGCGCAGCACCATCAGCGGGCCATTGTCCGCCTGCACCAGCTCGACGTGGCCGAGATGGCGTAATGCGCTCAGCGCGCTTAAGCACTCGCGCACAGCGGGCAGCAATGCCTCAAGTTGGGGCACCAAAACAGGGCACTGCACCACATCGACGATCGCTTTGGCGTTGGCCTGGCGAAAACCCATCTGCAATTGTTGGGTCTTCGGCTGATAATTCAAGCTCAAGCGTGCGCGACGGCGGTAGCCCCACGGCGCGCCGGCGATGACGTCATCTACCTCGCGCTTCATCAGTCGCCCCAGCGCGGCGCGTTTACTTTGCTGCTGAAGCGGAACGCTGGCATGTTGTTGTTGGCATCCGCCGCAGACGCCAAAATGGGGGCAGCGCGGCGCCTGGCGCTGCGGGCTGTCGGTCAGTCGGCGTTTCACCTCGGCGCGGGCGTACTGTTTTTTATCTTCCACCAGCACCACCTCGGCCTGCTCGTGGGGCAGCACGCCGCTCACGAACAGCGCCTTCCCCTGGTGGCGGGCAACACCCTGACCAAAGGGATCGAGGTCGTTGACTGTAACGGTTATGATCTGGCGCGTCGTCACACGCCGTTTTGCAGAGTAGAATTGCGCCATCGTAGAGAGTTGTCTCAATCAAATAAAACGAGCTCGTTCAGAGCGGCAGCGCCGCGAGGCGCAGCGACGCTGCACAGAACGATGATGTCTATATTCTCCCATAATGGAACCGCATGACCAACTACAGCCTGCGTGCTCGCATGATGATTCTGATTCTGGCGCCAACCGTCCTGATAGGACTGTTGCTCAGTATTTTCTTTGTCGCTCATCGTTATAACGACCTGCAACGCCAGCTGGAGGACGCTGGCGCCAGTATTATCGAACCGCTGGCGGTCTCCAGCGAATATGGCATGAACTTGCAAAACCGTGAATCCATCGGCCAGCTGATCAGCGTTCTGCATCGTCGCCACTCGGAGATCGTGCGGGCCATCTCGGTGTACGATTCGCATAACCGCTTATTTGTCACCTCCAATTACCAGCTCAATCCCAGCGAACTGCAGATCCCGAAAGGCGAGGCATTCCCCCGTCACCTCAGCGTCATCCGCGATGGCGACATGATGATCCTGCGCACGCCTATTGTCTCGGAAAGCTATTCTCCGGATGAATCACCCGAATCTGACGCTAAAATGCCGGGCAATATGCTGGGCTACGTCGCCCTGGAGCTGGATCTAAAATCGGTTCGCCTCCAGCAGTACAAAGAGATTTTTATCTCCAGCGTAATGATGCTGTTCTGTATCGGCATCGCGTTAATCTTCGGCTGGAGGCTGATGCGCGACGTCACCGGGCCAATCCGCAATATGGTTAACACTGTCGACCGCATCCGCCGCGGACAGCTGGACAGCCGGGTCGAAGGCTTTATGCTCGGCGAACTGGATATGCTGAAAAATGGCATTAACTCGATGGCCATGTCGCTGGCGGCATACCACGAAGAGATGCAACACAACGTCGACCAGGCGACCTCCGATCTACGGGAAACTCTTGAGCAGATGGAGATCCAGAACGTCGAGCTGGACCTGGCGAAAAAGCGCGCCCAGGAGGCGGCGCGCATTAAGTCTGAGTTCCTGGCCAATATGTCTCACGAGCTGCGCACCCCGCTCAATGGGGTGATCGGCTTTACCCGCCTGACGCTGAAAACCGATCTCAACGCTACGCAGCGCGACCACCTGACCACCATCGAACGTTCGGCCAACAATCTGCTGGCGATCATCAATGACGTGCTCGACTTTTCCAAGCTGGAAGCCGGGAAGCTGATCCTGGAGAGTATTCCGTTCCTGCTGCGCACTTCGCTTGATGAAGTGGTCACCCTGCTGGCGCATTCCGCGCACGATAAAGGGCTGGAGCTGACGCTGAATATTAAGAACAATGTACCGGACAACGTTATCGGCGACCCGCTGCGTCTGCAGCAGATTGTGACCAACCTCGTGGGCAACGCCATCAAATTTACCGAGCACGGCAATATCGACGTACTGGTGGAGCAGCGGGCCATCAGTAATTCCCGGGTACAGATCGAAATTCAGATCCACGATACCGGCATCGGCATCCCCGAGCGCGACCAGTCCCGGCTATTCCAGGCCTTCCGTCAGGCCGATGCCAGTATTTCACGCCGCCACGGCGGCACCGGGCTCGGGCTGGTGATCACTCAGCGTCTGGTCAAAGAGATGGGCGGGGATATTTCGTTCCACAGCCAGCCGAACCGCGGCTCCACCTTCTGGTTCCATATCAGCCTCGATCTCAACCCGAACGCCATTCCGGATACGCTGAACACCGACGGGCTTGTCGGCAAACGTCTGGCCTATGTGGAAGCCAACGCGACGGCGGCGCAGTGTACCCTGGAGATGCTGGCCGCTACGCCGCTGGAGGTTATCTACAGCCCTACCTTCTCCTCGCTGGCGGAAGCGCAGTATGACATTCTGCTGGTCGGTATCCCGGTTTCAATGCGCGATTTGTCGCCGCATCGGGAAAAATTAGCCAAAGCCTGCGCGATGTCCGATAACGTACTGCTGGCCCTGCCGTGCCATGCCCAGGTCAGCGCCGAAGCCCTGAAGCGCGACGGCGTTGCCGCCTGCCTGTTAAAGCCGCTCACCACCACCCGTCTGCTACCGGCGCTGGTGGCTACCAGCCACGCGCTTGCCTCCGCGCCGCTGATGCAGATCGACAGTCATAAGTTGCCAATGACGGTAATGGCCGTCGACGACAACCCGGCTAACCTGAAGCTGATTGGCGCCCTGCTGGATGATCTTGTGCAGCAGGTGATCCTCTGCGACAGCGGCCAGCAGGCGGTGGACAAGGCCAAGCAGCTGCAGATGGATCTGATCCTGATGGATATTCAGATGCCGGATATGGACGGCATCCGCGCCTGCGAGCTTATCCATCACCTGTCCCATCATCAGCAAACCCCGGTTATTGCGGTCACCGCGCACGCCCTGGAGGGCCAGCGTGAGAAATTACTGAGCGCCGGCATGAACGACTATCTGGCGAAGCCAATCGAAGAAGAGAAACTGCACGCACTGCTGCTGCGCTATCAGCCCGGCCTGCACAGCGTCGTTCCGGCGTCGCTACCGCCCGCAGAGCCGATCGTCGATCATAACCAGACGCTCGACTGGCAGCTGGCGCTGCGCCAGGCGGCCATGAAGCCGGACCTGGCGCGGGAGATGCTGCAAATGCTGATCGCCTTTATGCCGGAGGTGCGTAACAAAGTTGAGGAGCAGCTGGTGGGCGAGCAGCCGGAAGGGCTGGTGGATCTGATCCATAAACTGCACGGCAGCTGCAGCTATAGCGGCGTGCCGCGGCTGAAAAAGCTGTGCCATACCCTGGAAAGTCAGCTGCGGGCAGGCACCGCCGCCGAGGATCTGGAGCCGGAGCTGCTTGAGCTGTTAGATGAGATGGATAATGTGGCCCGCGAAGCGTGCCGGATGGGGGTGTAAACCCCGGATAGCGGCGCTACGCGCCTCATCCGGCCTACGCCCTACGGTCCGGTATTCGGTTGGTAGCCCCGGTAAGCGTAAGCGCCACCGGGGATGGTTCCCGGATCGCGGTGCTACGCACCTTATCCGGGCTACAAATACCACTGCGCCAGCCGGGTTACCGCCTGTCGCCCATCTGCAAAACCGCGGCTACGTTACGCGCCGTCATTCGCAGGTTGGCGGCGGCATTGGCCAACGCTTCATCAAGGGTACAGATGGTATACAACACGCTGAATACCGCATCCAGCCCGTGCTGATGCACGACGCCAACATCGGCGGTAAGACTGCCGGCAATCCCGATCACCGGGACGTTAAAACGCTTCGCCACCCTCGCCACCCCCACCGGCACTTTGCCGTGGATCGTCTGGCTATCGATACGCCCTTCGCCGGTGATCACTAAATCGGCATCCGCCACCCGCTCAGCCAGCTGTAGCGCATCGGTGACAATCTCAATGCCCGGACGCAACTGAGCACCACAGAACGCATACAGCGCCGCACCCATGCCGCCCGCCGCGCCGCCGCCCTCAAGGCTCAGCACGTCGATATCTAAATCGCGGGCGATAATCCGGGCATAGTGCCGCAGGCCGCTGTCGAGCCGGTCGATCATCTGCGCCGTCGCCCCTTTTTGCGGGCCGAACACCGCGCTGGCGCCCTGCGGGCCGGTCAACGGGTTGGTGACGTCGCAGGCAACGTCAATCCGGCAATCTGCCAGCCGCGAATCGAGTTCGCTGAGATCGATGAGCGCCAGCGTCTCCAGCGCGCCGCCCCCGGAGGCAATTTGCTGGCCCTCGGCGGTCAGCAGTTTCGCCCCCAGCGCCTGCGCCATCCCGGCGCCGCCGTCATTGGTCGCACTGCCGCCAATACCAATAATGATCTGTCTTACCCCGGCGTCCAGCGCATGGCGGATAAGCTCCCCGGTACCCCAGGAAGTGGTCAGCAGCGGGTTACGCTGCGCCGGCGGGACGCTCTCCAGGCCGCTGGCCGCCGCCATTTCGATAAAGGCGCACTGGCGATCGCCGGACAGCCCGTAAAATGCCTCAACCGGCTCGCCCAGCGGCCCGGTGACCGTCAGCGGAACCAGAAGCCCGCCGGTCGCCGCCACCATGGCTTCCACCGTCCCTTCCCCACCATCGGCAACCGGCAGCTTGACGTACTCGGCGTCAGGATAAATCTCGCGAAAGCCTTGCTCTATCGCACTGGCCACTTCCAGCGCGCTCAGGCTCTCCTTCCAGGAATCCGGTGCGATCACTATTTTCATCTGCTGTCCTTACTCTGAGCCAACCCCTGGCGCTGTCGCGCAATGCCGGCCCCCGCAGAGGCCGGCGGACTTTTAGCGCACCATGCATGGACGCTTGTTGTCAAAGGTCCAGCCCGGGATCAGATACTGCATCGCCATCGCATCGTCGCGGGCGCCAAGACCATGTTTCTTATATAGCTCATTTGCCTGCATCACGCGGTCCATATCCAGCTCAACCCCCAGGCCCGGGGTACTCGGTACCTGCACCATGCCGCCTTTGATTTCAAAAGGTTGTTTGGTCAGACGCTGGTTGCCCTCCTGCCAGATCCAGTGGGTATCGATAGCGGTGATCTTGCCCGGCGCCGCTGCCGCGACGTGGGTGAACATCGCCAGCGACACGTCGAAGTGATTATTAGAGTGCGAACCCCAGGTCAGACCGAACTCATGGCACATCTGCGCTACGCGCACCGACCCCTGCATGGTCCAGAAGTGCGGGTCCGCCAGCGGGATATCCACCGATTGTAGCGACAGCGTATGGCCCATCTGCCGCCAGTCGGTGGCGATCATATTGGTGGCGGTCGGCAGGCCCGTCGCGCGGCGGAACTCGGCCATCACTTCGCGGCCGGAGAAGCCCTGTTCGGCGCCGCACGGATCTTCCGCATAGGCCAGCACGCCCTTCAGCTGTTTACCAATCTGAATGGCCTCCTCAAGCAGCCAGGCGCCATTCGGGTCGAGAGTGACGCGAGCATTCGGGAAGCGCTTCGCCAGGGCGCTGATCGCTTCGGCTTCTTCAAAACCGGCCAGCACGCCGCCCTTCAGCTTAAAGTCGTTGAAACCATATTTTTCATACGCCGCTTCCGCCAGGCGGACTACCGCATCCGGCGTCATCGCCTCTTCATGGCGCAGGCGATACCACTCGCACTGCTCATCCGGCTGGCTCTGATAGGCCAGCGGCGTCGCATGGCGATTACCGACAAAGAACAGATAGCCCAGCATTTCGACTTCGCTGCGCTGCTGGCCCTCGCCTAGCAGCGAGGCGACGTTGACCCCAAGGTGCTGGCCCAGCAGATCCAGCAGTGCCGCTTCGATGCCGGTCACCACGTGAATGGTGGTGCGCAGGTCAAAGGTCTGCAGGCCGCGGCCCCCGGCGTCGCGGTCGGCAAACTGATTGCGCACCGCGCCCAGCACGTTTTTATACTCGCCCAGCGTTTTGCCCACCACCAGCGGAATGGCATCCTCCAGGGTCTGGCGAATTTTTTCACCGCCCGGGATTTCACCGACGCCGGTATGGCCGGCGTTATCTTTGATAATTACGATATTGCGGGTGAAGTACGGGGCGTGCGCGCCGCTCAGGTTCATCAGCATGCTGTCATGGCCGGCAACCGGGATCACCTGCATGGTGGTGACAACGGGCGTTGAAGAGAAAGTCGTCATAGCATCATCCTTTTTAATTAGTGGCGGCCGAAAACGGGACGTTTGCGGTCGAATGTCCAGCCGGGGATCAGGTACTGCATCGGGCCTGCGTCGTTGCGCGCGCCGCCCGGCAGCGCTTTATAGGCCTCATGGGCTCTGCGCACCTGCTCCCAGTCAAGTTCCACGCCGAGTCCCGGCGCGTCTGGCACGGCAATGCTGCCGTTAATAATCTGCAGCGGATTTTTGGTCAGGCGCGCGTCGCCCTCCTGCCAGATCCAGTGGGTATCGATGGCGGTGGGGTTGCCCGGCGCGGCGGCGCCGACGTGGGTAAACATCGCCAGGGAAATATCAAAGTGGTTGTTGGAATGGCAGCCCCAGGTGAGCCCCCAGTCGTCGCACAGCTGCGCCACCCGCACCGCGCCGGAGAGCGTCCAGAAGTGCGGGTCCGCCAGCGGGATATCGACGGCGTTGAGCATCACCGCATGGCCCATTTCGCGCCAGTTAGTGGCTATCATATTGGTGGCGACCGGCAGCCCGGTGGCGCGGCGGAACTCGGCCATCACCTCCCGGCCGGAGAAACCCTGCTCGGCGCCGCACGGATCTTCGGCGTAGGTCAGAACATCCTGCAGCCCTTTACACAGCGCGATGGCCTCATCCAGCAGCCAGGCGCCGTTAGGGTCGACGGTGATGCGCGCATCCGGGAAACGCTTTTTCAGCGCCCGCGCGGTGTCGATCTCCTGCTCGCCGGGCAGCACGCCGCCTTTGAGCTTAAAGTCTTTGAAACCGTAGCGATCCTGGGCGGCTTCCGCCAGACGCACTACCGCCTCGCTGCTCAAAGCCTGCTGGTGGCGCAGGCGGTACCATTCGTGATCGCCCGGCGTATGGTCCAGATAACCAAGGTCGGTTTTCTGCCGATCGCCGATATAGAACAGGTAGCCCAGCACGGTGACGGCATCACGCTGCTTACCCGGGCCCAGCAGCTCGCAGACCGGCACATTAAGCACCTGGCCGAGCAGGTCGAGCAGCGCCGCTTCCAGCGCCGCCACCGCGTTAACCTTCAGTTCGAAGGTCCACGCCCCTTTGCCGAAGGTGTCGAAATCCGCCGCCTGATTGCCTTTGTGCACCTGCTGCACCACGCGATTGAGTCGGGCGACCTCCTGGCCCACCACCTGCGGGATCGCCGCCAGCAGCGTCTGGTAGATGACCTCTCCGCCGGGCGCTTCGCCGACGCCGGTATGGCCGGCGTTATCGGTTAACACCACGATATTGCGGGTAAACCATGCGTTATGCGCTCCGCCGATGTTCAGCAGCATGCTGTCGTGCCCGGCCACCGGAATGACCTTCATCTCTGTGATAATCGGGCTGGATTGAGTAGTCATGATTAACGTCCCGCTACAGGTTTCAGTTCGATACGTTTGATATCGCCCACCAGCACCAGATAGCTCAGCACCGCCACCAGGGCATGGATACCGACGTAGATCAGCGCGCCGTTGAACGAGCCGGTGGTGCCGACGATATAGCCGATGGCGATCGGGGTGACGATGCCGGAGATATTGCCGAACATATTGAACAGACCGCCGGAGAGACCGCTAATCTCTTTCGGCGCGGTATCCGCCATCACCGCCCAGCCGAGGGCGCCGATCCCTTTGCCGAAGAAGGCCATTGCCATAAAGCCGATCACCATCCACTCCACGTTGACATAGTTACACATCAGCATGGTCATGGAGAGCAGCATCCCCAGCACAATCGGCGTTTTGCGCGCAATGTTCAGCGAGCCGGTGCGGCGCATTAACCAGTCGGAGATCACCCCGCCCAGCACCCCGCCGACAAAGCCGCACACCGCCGGAATCGAGGCGACAAAGCCGGCTTTGAGGATCGACATGCCGCGCGCCTGCACCAGATAAACCGGGAACCAGGTGATAAAGAAGTAGGTTAAGGCGTTGATGCAGTACTGACCGATATAGATGCCGATCATCATCCGCGAGCCGATCAGTTGCTTGATCTGCCCCATTTTGACGCTAAACGGCACTTTCTGCGCGCTGCTCTTCTGATCCATGTTGATCAGCGCCCAGCCTTCGGCGATATAGTCCAGCTCTTTCTGGTTCACGCCCGGGTGGTTGTTCGGATCGTGGATCACTTTCAGCCACACAAAGCTGATCACAATCCCCAGCCCGCCCATAAAGAAAAACACATGCGACCAACCCACTTCATGCGTCAGCCAGCCCATGATCGGCGCGAAAATAACGGTGGCAAAGTACTGGGCGGAGTTAAAAATCGATACCGCTGTCCCCCTCTCCTGCGCCGGGAACCAGGCGGCGACGATCCTGCTGTTGCCGGGGAATGACGGCGACTCGGCAAGGCCGACGAGGAAGCGCAGGGTAAACAGCGCAACGATAATGCCAAAGCCGCTGAAGATATCGACGAAGCCCTGCAGCAGGGTAAACATCGACCAGATGAAGATCGACCAGAAATAGACGCGCTTCGAGCCGAAGCGGTCGAGCAGCCAGCCGCCCGGGATCTGGCCGATGACATAAGCCCATGAGAAGGCGGAGAACACATACCCCATCCCCACCGGATCAAGGCCGATATCCCTGGCCATTTCCGAACCGGCGATCGACAGCGTCGCCCGGTCGCCATAGTTAAAAGAGGTGACGATAAACAGCATCACCACTATCCAGTAGCGGGCGTTGGTGCGCTTTTCAGCCGCCGTCGCCGCCTGACTTAATGAACTCATTGTTGTACTCCTGAATCATAGCGTTTAGCTACGTTCATTCTGAACAGCACAACCTGTAGGGTAATCAGAATGACGTGGTCGTGTTTTGATAGTTGTCGTTATATCTGGCACTGCATTTATCACTGGCTGGAGCAGTATATGAAGAGGCACACCGCGGCTCACCGTGCATCCACACAGCTTTTACGCCGCTATTGCAGGTGGTTTGTGGCGAATGCCCGAAAGAATGGGGGGAGGTTCACGGAATTGAAAAGCCAGCGCCGCTGGCGCCGCATAGCGCAGCAAAAAAGGCCGGAGTGTGAAATACCTCACTTGACCCGGTGAAACTGGCTGGCTTAAGCCATGGTATTGCTAAGGATATTGTGGCGTTTGCCTAAAGGCGCGGCGCCTGGAAAGCGCTACTATTTTGACGTCCGCGTATCTGGCCGCGACGTATTGAAAGAGCGCCCTCTGCGTAGGGAGAGGGCAGCGCTTTTATGCGAGCAGGGTGGCCCACTGCTCAACCCACGGATTGGAGACGCTCTCCGGCTCCGGGTCTTCGCTGGCGTCAATCTTCAGCATCTCGCCGATGCGCTTCGCGCCCTGCTCCTGCAGCAGCTGATCGAACTTCAGGCCGCCGCCGCAAAAGTTGGCATAGGTGCTGTCGCCGAGCGCGATAATGCCGTACCGCAGGTGAGGCTGATACATATCTTTGATGCCCTCATACAGCGGGACGATGCTGTCCGGCAGATCGCCCTGCCCGGTGGTGGAGGTGACCACCAGCACATACTTACCCGTGTAGGATTCCCAGTCGTTGACCTGCGGATCCTCATACACGGTAGCCTTGTGTCCCAGTCCGCTGAGGATCGCTTCCGCTTCTTCCGCGACCAGCAGCGAGTTGCCGTACATGGTGCCGACAAAAATTCCGACTTCCGCCATGCTATTATCTCCCTGGATTGACCTTATTCTCTTCATCCTGACCGCTGTCGTCGGCAAACTCAACCCTTTCATTTAGCGGGAGAAGCCCGCGCCAGCCAAACTGCGACAGCGCGCGCATCCAGACGTCGTCAAAACCGGCGCGCAGGGTCAGCGGCTCGCCGGTAAAAGGATGGGTTAACGACAGCTCGCTGGCGTGCAGCATCAGGCGGTGACAGCCGAAATGTTCCGCGGCGCTGCGGTTTTGCCGCAGATCGCCGTGCTTGCTGTCGCCGAGGATCGGATGACGGAGGTGGGCCAGATGACGGCGCAGCTGGTGCTTGCGGCCGGTTTTCGGCTCCAGTTCCACCAGCCCATAGCGCGAGGTGGGATAGCGCCCAGTCGCCACTGGCATCTCCACTGTCGCCAGACCGCGGTAGTGGGTTACCGCTGGCTGCGGCCCTTTATCTTCGCGGGCGAACTTATCGGCGATTCTATCCAGCTCCTCTACCAGCGGGTAATCCAGCAGCGCCTCTTCCATCAGCCAGCCGCGGACGATCGCATGGTAGCGCTTCCGGATCTGGTGCTGCTCGAACTGTTGCGCCAGCAGCCGGCCCGCCTCGCTCGACAATCCCATCAGCAGCACGCCGGAGGTGGGCCGGTCGAGACGATGAGCGGTAAAAACGTGCTGACCAATCTGGTCGCGCACGGTCTGCATCACCACCACTTTCTCGTCGCGATCGAGCCAGCTGCGATGCACCAGCCAGCCCGAGGGTTTGTTGACCGCCACCAGCCAGTCGTCCTGGTAGATAATCTCCAGCATCAGGCCTGCTCACCGGCAAACAGCGCGTCTAACAGCAGAAGTTCCGCCAGCATGGATTCGCGGACCGGGTGGGCCTGATCCAGAGCCATTTCGTAATAAGGCGCAACGGCAAAATTTTGCGGCAGCGGCTGGCCGCTCTCCAGCAGCTGGTGCATACGCGGGATCAGGACCCACTGCAGCCACTCCAGCGGCTCCAGGGTATCCAGGCAAAACGGCTTATCGCTGGCGAAGGCGCTGCTGTCCGGCGCCGTCTCCTGCCAGTGCTCCGTTTCGCGCAGCAGGGCTTCAATGGCGCGCAGGCGATCGCGCACGCTATCGTGAAGAGTCATGGGGAAACCTCGATGAGTTAAAAACCGGGCGCAGGATAGCAAATCCGCAGGAGAAATAAAAAAAGGGAGCACTGTATAAACAGTGCTCCCGGTTCGTTTTGCAGCAGTCCCGCTACATTGGTGCTCCCTGCTCGTCCTTGAAAACTTTTCCTGAGGTCTCCTGACCATGTTCATCCATAAACACGTGCATCCTGCTTTCACACCACCCCGATGCGAAATGACTTATCCATAAGTTTGTCCCGATCTTCCTGATCCACCGTTCATCCTGAGCGGCTCTCGTTCTCCATCCTGGAGGTGTCCATTACGCGATCCTGCGTTATCCTTGCTTCATCCTGAAGCCTGTCCCTGCAACGCCGTCCTGGCGGGTCCTGCAGAAGCGCCATCATCCTGATGTTCGCTTCATTTCGCGACGTCCTGTCGACAGACATAGGATCACTGATTCTGCCCCTTCTTACAACCCTTCTTGAGACAATCTCTTAAGATTAGTCCCCACTCAAAAGGACGAAAAAATTAAGATCTGATTTAATACCAACAACTTATATAAAAAAGTATGGATTAAATTTACCTTAAATGATGACGATCTCTTACAGGTTTTGTAAGAGATCTCTCACAAACGATCTGGCAGACTGGATTACAGAACTGGCTCAAGGTGGTTGAGGAAACCCGCAAGTGAGGGAGAAAGCGTAATGCGTTTGGCGGTGCCGAGGGTCTCTTTGACTACCTCGCCGCTGAGATTACAGACGGATATCACATCCAGTTCACTCTCGAGGGTGGCGATGAACAGCGTCGGCGACAGCTTCAACCGCTTCTGCACCACCAGGTGCCCGATTAAATTTTCCTGCACCCGCTGGAAATCCTCTTCACTCCAGGTCTGCAGCAGCGTCAAGGTTTCGCCGGCAAACCGGCCGGACATATCGCCGGCAAACTGAGTGGTATAATAAGAATGAAGCGGCTGTTGTACCACAATGTCGAGGGCGCGTTCAACCGCGCTGATATTTTGCGCCAGCGAAAACGGCTGCGGCTGCCAGAAAACGGCCTCGCCCTGGGTGTCGACAACGCAAGGCGACGGGACGCCGTAAAGCTCTTCACTGCGCGGCAGGCTGTGGCGCTGCTGCTGCCAGACGGCGCAATATCGTTGGGTAAAAGCGCGTAGCGCTTCTGCTGTCTGATGGTCCACCGGTTTCTCTCTTCACGTTAGACAGGATACACTGGAGCAATAGTGTACCCGCTTTACTATGGTGAAACATGTCTTCTTACGATAATCATCAGGCGCTGGCCGGCCTGACGCTCGGTAAATCAACCGATTACCGCGATACCTATGACGCCTCGCTGCTGCAGGGCGTGCCGCGCAGTTTAAACCGCGACCCGCTGGGCCTGCATGCCGATAATCTGCCGTTTCACGGCGCCGATATCTGGACGCTGTACGAACTCTCCTGGCTGAACGGCAAAGGTCTGCCGCAGGTGGCTGTCGGCCACGTCGAGCTGCCCGATACCAGCCTCAATCTGGTGGAGTCGAAAAGCTTTAAGCTCTATCTCAACAGCTTTAACCAGACCCGTTTCGCCAGCTGGCAGGACGTTGCAGAGACGCTGACTCGCGATCTCAGCGCCTGCGCGCAGGGGAAGGTTAAGGTATCGCTCTACCGCCTGGATGAACTGGAAGGCCAGCCGATTGCCCGCCTGCACGGCACCTGCATCGACGATCAGGATATCGAGATCGATAACTATCAGTTCAGCGCCGATTACCTGCAGGGCGCCGCCAGCGGCAAAATCGTGGAGGAGACGCTGGTCAGCCACCTGCTGAAGTCCAATTGCCTTATCACTCATCAGCCGGACTGGGGCTCGGTGCAGATCCAGTATCGGGGGGCGAAAATCGACCGCGAGCAGCTCCTGCGCTATCTGGTTTCGTTCCGCCACCATAACGAATTCCATGAGCAGTGCGTCGAACGTATCTTTAACGATATTCTCCGTTTCTGCCAGCCGGAATCGCTTTCCGTTTACGCCCGCTATACGCGACGCGGCGGTCTGGATATCAACCCCTGGCGCAGCAATGGCGACTTTTCCCCCGCCACCGGCCGCCTCGCCCGTCAATAATAAACAATTTCACAATTTGCGTGCGTTTAGGCGCGCGCAAGGTTGTGGAAACGCCGTTCGCAGGGCTATTGTAATCACAGGAAGACCATAAGCGTCCTGTAAGGAGTTCACTTGATTACACATGTTAGCCCGCTTGGTTCAATGGATATGCTGTCGCAGCTGGAAGTGGATATGCTTAAGCGCACCGCCAGCAGCGACCTGTACCAACTCTTTCGCAACTGCTCGCTTGCTGTGCTCAATTCGGGGAGCCTGACCGATAACAGCAAGGAGCTCCTGTCCCGTTTCGAAAATTTCGAGATTAACGTGCTGCGGCGCGAACGCGGCGTGAAGCTGGAACTGATCAACCCGCCGGAAGACGCCTTCGTTGACGGGCGGATTATCCGCTCCCTGCAGGCCAACCTGTTCGCCGTGCTGCGCGATATCCTGTTTGTTTACGGCCAGATCCACAATACCGTTCGCTTCCCGAACCTCGATCTCGAAAGTTCGGTTCATATCACTAACCTGGTGTTCTCGATCCTGCGCAACGCCCGCGCGCTGCACGTCGGCGAGGCGCCGAACATGATCGTCTGCTGGGGCGGCCACTCCATCAACGAAAACGAATATCTCTACGCCCGCCGCGTCGGTACGCAGCTGGGCCTGCGGGAACTGAATATCTGCACCGGCTGCGGGCCTGGCGCAATGGAGGCGCCGATGAAAGGCGCCGCCGTCGGCCATGCGCAGCAGCGCTACAAAGACAGCCGCTTTATCGGCATGACCGAACCATCCATTATCGCTGCGGAACCACCGAACCCGCTGGTCAATGAACTGATCATCATGCCGGATATCGAAAAGCGTCTGGAGGCCTTCGTACGTATCGCCCACGGGATCATTATTTTCCCGGGCGGCGTCGGCACTGCCGAAGAGCTGCTCTACCTGCTGGGTATTCTGATGCACCCCGACAACAAAGCGCAGGTGCTGCCGCTGATCCTCACCGGGCCGAAGGAGAGCGCCGACTACTTCCGCGTACTGGACGAGTTTATCACCCATACCCTGGGCGAATCGGCCCGTCGCCACTACCGGATCATCATTGACGACCCCGCGGAAGTGGCGCGGCAGATGAAAAAAGCGATGCCGCTGGTGAAAGAGAGCCGTCGCGAGACCGATGACGCCTATAGCTTTAACTGGTCGATTCGCATCTCGCCGGACCTGCAGATGCCGTTTGATCCGACCCACGAGAACATGGCCAACCTCAAACTCTCCCCGGATCAGCCGGTGGAAGTGCTGGCCGCCGACCTGCGTCGCGCCTTCTCCGGGATTGTCGCGGGGAACGTCAAAGAGGTGGGCATCCAGGCCATTGAGCAGTACGGTCCTTACAAACTGCACGGCGATCCGGAGATGATGCGCCGTATGGACGATCTGCTGCAGGGCTTCGTCGCCCAGCACCGCATGAAGCTTCCGGGCGGCACCGCCTATATTCCTTGCTACGAAATCATCGCCTGATTTCCCCCTCTCCCGCCGGGGCATCGCCTGACGCCTGCCCCCGGCGGGCTCTCTTCCTCTGACTTCCAGAACGCGCTAAAAACCTTTCTGTTACTAATCAATCACCTGAATTATTTCTACATAGCCAAACGTTTGCGTTGGTAAAAACTGCGACAATTATCACTGCAAAAAATGGTTTTAAGCGCAAAAACGTCGACTAGTTCTCTTTTTTACAGTAAATCCCTCGTTATTACGCCGCTCCGCTTTTATCTCATATGCTGCAAATGGTAGCCTTCGCGCCACAAATCGCTGGCTGATCACCAGAAACAGGCTGTTGGACTAAAAATACGCACATTGAAAGTGGATTATTGCATTTGAGATCGCGATCACTGATGCATAAACCATATAAATGTATCTTTCCGGCCCAATTATTACGGAGAAAATTTCTAAAAAAACCGTAATTAAACGAATTTCATGTTACGCAATTGTATTTATTCATTAGATTTTGTTGATTCCTCCAGGAGATACAGATGGAAACCACTCAAACCAGCACCATCGTTTCGGGCGAAACCCGCAGCGGATGGCGTAAAACCGACACCATGTGGATGCTGGGCCTGTACGGCACGGCGATTGGCGCGGGCGTCTTGTTCCTGCCGATCAACGCCGGCGTTGGCGGCATGATCCCCCTGATCATCATGGCGATTCTGGCCTTCCCGATGACTTTCTTCGCCCACCGCGGCATGACCCGCTTCGTGCTCTCCGGGAAAAACCCGGGCGAAGACATCACCGAAGTAGTGGAAGAACACTTCGGCGTAGGCGCAGGTAAGCTGATTACCCTGCTTTATTTCTTCGCTATCTACCCGATCCTGCTGGTTTATAGCGTGGCGATCACTAACACCGTCGAAACCTTCATGGCGCACCAGCTGCACATGACGCCGCCGCCGCGCGCCATTCTGTCGCTGATCCTGATTGTCGGCATGATGACCATTGTGCGTTTCGGCGAGCAGATGATTGTGAAAGCGATGAGCGTGCTGGTGTTCCCGTTCGTTATCGCGCTGATGGTGCTGGCTCTGTATCTGATCCCGCAGTGGAACGGCGCGGCGCTGGAGACGCTCTCCCTGAGCGGCGCTTCCGTTACCGGCAACGGCCTGCTGATGACCCTGTGGCTGGCGATCCCGGTGATGGTCTTCTCCTTCAACCACTCGCCGATCATCTCTTCCTTCGCGGTAGCCAAACGTGAAGAGTACGGCGAAGGCGCTGAGAAGAAATGCTCCAGTATCCTCGCGCGCGCCCACATCATGATGGTGCTGACCGTGATGTTCTTCGTCTTCAGCTGCGTTCTGAGCCTCTCTCCGGCAGACCTGGCGGCGGCGAAAGAGCAGAACATCTCGATTCTGTCTTACCTGGCGAACCACTTTAACGCGCCAATCATTGCCTGGATGGCACCGATCATCGCGATGATCGCCATCACCAAATCCTTCCTTGGCCACTATCTGGGCGCTCGCGAAGGCTTTAACGGCATGGTGATTAAATCCCTGCGCAGTAAAGGCAAATCGATTGAAATCAACAAACTGAACAAGCTGACCGCGCTGTTCATGCTGATCACCACCTGGATTGTGGCAACCCTGAACCCGAGCATCCTCGGTATGATCGAGACCCTTGGCGGCCCGATTATCGCGATGATCCTGTTCCTGATGCCGATGTACGCGATTCAGAAAGTCCCGGCGATGCGTAAATACAGCGGCCATATCAGCAACGTCTTCGTGGTGATTATGGGCCTGATTGCCATCTCCGCGATCTTCTACTCTCTGTTCAGCTAATTCATTCAACGCCTCCCCCCGCGCCGCTTTACGGCGGCGCGCTTTCCGACAGCACGGGAATACATATGATCAGCGTATTCGATATCTTTAAAATCGGCATTGGCCCTTCCAGCTCCCATACCGTTGGACCGATGAAAGCGGGCAAACAATTCACTGACGACCTGATCGCGCGCGGCCTGCTGGCCGAGGTGAGAAAAGTCGTCGTCGACGTCTACGGCTCCCTCTCCCTGACCGGTAAAGGCCACCATACCGATATCGCGATTATCATGGGACTCGCCGGCAACCTGCCGGACACGGTCGACATCGACGCCATTCCGGGCTTTATTCAGGACGTTAATACCCATGGCCGCCTGATGCTGGCCAACGGTCAGCACGAAGTGGACTTCCCGGTGGATCAGTGCATGAATTTCCATGCCGACAACCTGTCGCTGCATGAGAACGGCATGCGCATCACCGCCCTGGCCGGCGACAAGGTGCTCTACAGCCAGACGTATTACTCTATCGGCGGCGGCTTTATCGTTGATGAGGAGCACTTCGGCCAGACTACCGAGGCGCCGGTTGCCGTTCCTTACCCTTACAAAAACGCCGCCGACCTGCAGCGTCACTGCCGTGAAACCGGGCTGTCGCTCTCCGGCCTGATGATGCAGAACGAACTGGCGCTGCACAGCAAAGAAGCCCTTGAGCAACACTTCGCCGCGGTGTGGGAAGTGATGAGCGCCGGTATCGAGCGCGGCATCACCACCGAAGGCGTCCTGCCGGGCAAACTGCGCGTCCCGCGCCGCGCCGCCGCGCTGCGCCGCATGCTGGTGAGCCAGGACACCACCAACAGCGATCCGATGGCGGTGGTCGACTGGATCAATATGTTCGCCCTGGCGGTGAACGAAGAGAACGCCGCCGGCGGCCGGGTGGTGACCGCGCCAACCAACGGCGCCTGCGGTATCGTGCCGGCGGTGCTGGCCTACTACGACAAGTTTATCCGCAAGGTGAACAGCAACTCCCTGGCCCGCTATATGCTGGTCGCCAGCGCGATTGGTTCGCTGTATAAGATGAACGCCTCCATCTCCGGCGCCGAAGTCGGCTGCCAGGGTGAAGTGGGGGTCGCCTGCTCGATGGCGGCGGCCGGTCTGGCGGAACTGCTGGGCGGCAGCCCGGGTCAGGTGTGCATCGCGGCAGAGATCGCTATGGAGCATAACCTCGGCCTGACCTGCGACCCGGTCGCCGGCCAGGTGCAGGTGCCGTGCATCGAACGCAACGCTATCGCTGCCGTGAAAGCGGTCAACGCCGCGCGAATGGCGCTGCGCCGGACCAGCGAGCCGCGCGTGTGTCTCGATAAAGTGATCGAGACCATGTACGAAACCGGCAAAGACATGAACGCCAAGTACCGGGAAACCTCCCGCGGTGGTCTGGCGATGAAGATTGTTGCCTGCGATTAACCTGCTGGCCCGCCACGCGTCGGCGTGTCGGGCCATCGTCCTGCATAACTCTTTTTGTTATATCAATAAAATTTTAGTTATTTAATGGTTATAAGCGCTGTTTGTTACCTTACGCAAAACCGCTAAGGAGAACAGACAATGTCCAACCGATTCCGCCCCGCCTGGCTGCTGGTCCTCGCCGCCCTCTCTACCTCCGCGCTGGCCAAAGCGCCGGAAACCGTCAACATCGGCTATCAAAAGGCGAATATCTTCGCGCTGCTGAAGTACCGCGGCACACTGGATGAGAGCCTGAAAAAACAGGGCATTGCCGTACGCTGGGTCGAATTCCCCGCCGGGCCGCAAATGCTGGAGGGGCTGAACGTCGGTAGTATCGATCTGGCCGCGACCGGCGATGCACCTCCGGCCTTTGCCCAGGCGGCGCAAGCCGATCTGGTCTACCTTGCCCACTCCCCCGCTAACCCGAAAACGGAAGCGATTGTGGTGCCTGAACAGTCGGTAATCCACAGCGTGGCCGACCTGAAGGGCAAGCGCGTGGGGTTGAACAAGGGGTCTGACGTCAACTACCTGCTGGTTGCCGCACTGGAAAAAGCGGGCCTCAGCTATAAAGACATCACCCCGGTCTATCTGCCGCCGGCGGACGCCCGCGCCGCTTTCCAGCGCGGGGCGATTGATGCGTGGGTGATCTGGGATCCGTTCCTCGCAGAAGTGGAAACCAACGCGAAAGCCCGACAGATCCGCAATGCCGAGGGGCTGGTGCCGCACTACACCTTCTATCTCGCCAGCCGCAAGTTTGCAGATACCTACCCGGAGACAGCAAAGCAGGTGGTGGATGAGCTGGGTAAACTCAGCGCGTGGGCGAACAGCCATCAGGACGAGGCCGCCGGGCTGCTGTCGACCTCAACCGGACTGGATAAAGCCATCTGGCTGAAGACCCTGGCCCGCCTGCCCTACGGTGCCGAACGCATGACCCCGGCGGTGTATAACGAACAGCAGGCGCTGGCGGATACCTTTACGCGCATCGGCCTGCTGCCGGTGAAAGTCGACGTGCGCAGCGCCACCTGGTCGCTGGATAAACCTTGATTTTCCTGACGACGGGAAGCTCTGCGCCTCCCGTCGCCGACAGGCTTACCCCGCCGTTTTCTCACCATTGCCTATCTGCCAGATAAAGGTGGGCGCTTCACCGTTCACCAGCCAGTTACCGATATTACGTGCCTTATAAATCACCGGATTATGCGAGGCAACCGTCCGCGCATTGCGCCAGTGGCGATCCAGCGCAAGGCGAGTTCGCGTATCCGACGCCCCGAGGGCATTAAACAGCTCCGTCGCCGCCCGCGGGATCCAGTCGCTGGCGATCACCTGCGCCTGCGCCGCTTCCACTTCCGCCAGCTGGTTACGCCGGGCAATCAATGCTTCGTCGTCGCTGACGTGCGCCACATAGGCCTGCTGCAGCGATTCCGCGGCCTGCAGGACCGCGGCCCGGGTCGCCCATGCCCAGCTGCTGATCTGCCCAACGACCTGCAGAACCTGGGCGTCATCGCGCGGCACGGCGGCGTTGCCGTGGCTGTACATCCGGGAGCGATGTTTGACGCCCTGCGCGGCATCCCGCTCAACCGCCAGGCCAATGCCCGCGAGGGTCGCCAGCAGCACATGCTGGTAGAAGGCGGTCTGATAGCGAAAGCGCTGGGCAAAATCATAGACATGTTCGGTTTCCACCCGAGCGCCGGTAAAGCGGGTGGTCCCGCTGCCGGTCAACCGCTGGCCAAAGCCATCCCAGTCATCTTCCCGCACCACGCCGGTCTGCTGGGTGCTGACCAGGGCTATCACATCGCTGGCGGTATCACTGCGCCGGGCAAACACATCGATCCAGTCGGCGTACAGCGCGCCGGTGCTGTAAAACTTCTCGCCGTCGAGTCGCCAGCCGCCCTCTGCCGGCGTCACTCTGGTGTTCACCTCTCCCAGCTTAACCGCGCCGATCTCCGTCCAGCCGCTGCCCACCAGCTCACCGTCGAGGAAGCGACGAAACCAGCGGTCGCGCCCGGCGGAATCCGGCTGATTCAGCTGATCTTCCACAAAGGCAAAGTGCGCGCGCAGGGCCTGCGGCAGGTTAGAGTCCGCTTGCGCCAGCTCGATCAGCAGCGCGCTGAGCTGCGGCAGCGAAGCGCCCCAGCCGCCCTTCTCGCGCGGGATACGCAGCGTGCCGAAGCCCGCTTCTTTCAGCCAGCGGATCGGCTCATCGGGCAGAATGCGCTGCTGTTCGCGCTCCGCAGCGCCCTGGGCGATACGGGTGAATATCGGGCGGAAGGCGGCCGCCAGCGCGTCATAATCGGTGCCAGTGGAGAGCAGGGTCATTGTCAGTTCCTTATTCATGAAGTGCGTCGATATCTTCTCGCGTCGGTTCATGACGGACCGCCAGCAGGAAGAAAATGGGAATAATGGCGGCAAGCGAGACCACCCAGAACATCTGCGTGCCGAGGTAGGCCTGCAGCAGCGGCAGAATAAACAACGCCAGCGCGCTGCCGATCCCGGAGAGTGCCCGGCTGAAACCGACCCCGGTGGCGCGAATGGCAGTAGGATAGGAGAGCGCCGGGTAGATCATCAGCTGCGCCCCCGGGCCAAACCCTTCGGCGAACAGCCACAGCCCCAGCATCGCGATAGCCAGCACGATACCTGCCGTCGCGTGCGGTTGCCCCACCAGCGCCAGCACAATCAGCGCCACAAACTGCAGGGCGAAGCCGGCTATCGCCACATGACGCGAAGGATATTTCCACGCCAGATGCATACCGAGCAGCCCACCGGTAAAAGCAAACAGGGCGTTCAGCCCCAGCGATGCCGAAATAGTTTCGAAGACGCCAGCCCCGAGGAACTGGGCAAGAATTGACGGCAGGAAAAAGGCAATCGCCGTGTACTCGAAGGAGATACAGATATTCATCACCCCGGCGACGATAGTCCGCTCGCGGTAGGGTTTTTCGAACAGCACGCGGAAGCTCACTTTCGGCGCTGGCGCGGGCTTCGCCGCCGGGACCTCATGGGCATGGATCCCCCAGGAGTCGCGTAAAATACGCACTGCAGAGGTCAGATCGCCCTGGTTCGCCGCCCACAGCGGGGATTCATTCATAAATCGACTGCGGACGGCAATAATCAGCAGTGCCGGCACGGCGCCGAACAGCAGAGAGGCGCGCCATAGCCAGTCAAGATGCTCCTGCGGCAGCAGGAAATAGAGGCCGAAGATAATGAGAAAGCAGACGGTTGAGGCGGCGTACCACATCGGGCACCACGCCGCGAGGCGAGCCGCTTTGTTGCCTTTGCCGGCAAAGCGGGAAAACTCGGCCAGATAGGACATCGCTACCGGCAGGTCGATGCCAACGCCGATGCCCATCAGGAAACGGGCGCCAATCAACACCCAGACGTTCGGCGCCAGCCCGGCGGCGATAGCCGAAATCACGAAAAAGAACATATCGGCCATAAAAACCGAATAGCGACCATATTTATCGGTCAACCAGCCGCCGATAATATTGCCGACGATAGTCCCGACCATAATGGACGAAGTCACCAGGCCGGTCAGCAGCGGTGAGAGCTGAAATTCACGTACAACGTCATCAATACCGTAGGAGAGCGTGGTTAAGTCATATGCGTCGAGAAAAACGCCCCCCAGCGCGAGGAAGACAATCATCCGCGCATATTTCGCATGTTCCTTGCCGGAATTAATTAGCCGCGCCACATCCCCGACGCTACTGACCGGTACCGAAGCGATACCGGGATTATCCACTGGTAATGTACTCATTTTTTCACCTTATTATTTTGTGCAGGTCATCAGCGGTTATAGACCGCGCGCGACGAGAATCAAAACAACAAATAATTCTATAAAAATCAATATAATCAATAAGTTAATAAATATCACCAGCACAAAAAGGACGCGTTTTCACGCATCCTCAAGGGAAATAAATAACAACGAAAATAGACGTCGTGCAGGACGCTTATTCCGCGGACACTGGAACTAATACGTCTTTTACCAGCGGGTCATCGGTGGTTTTTAACCACGTCTGGATCCGCGGGTCAGAAAAAGCCTGTTTTAATTTGACGATATTTTCCTGCGATAAATACGGTGTACCAATCACTAATTGCGAAGCAAAGGTGCGCGGCGCCGGCGGGAATAATATGCCTTTCTCACGCGGCACTTTCCCGGCGTCAAATTGCGAGACATAGCCGATGGCGGCATCCACCGAATTTAACGCCCGCGGCATGGTCAGCAGATCCAGCTCTTTAAAGACAAACTGATGCGGGTTACCGACAATATTTTTCAGCTTCGCCGTGCGCGGCTCCACCGCCGGGTCGAGCGAGATCAACCCAATGCGCTGGAGCAGCCACAGGGCCTGCCCCTGATTGGCGCCATCGTCAGGCACGACAATGGTCGCGCCGTTGGGCAACGCCTGTACCGACGAGTAGCGGTCGGAATAGATGCCAAACGCCCACTGGAACACCGGCACCGTGGTCGACAGCGCAAAGCCGTTAGCGTCCACCACCTGTTTAAGCCACCACTGATGCTGATAGATCGTCCCGGCATACTGACCTTCCGCTACCGCGCGGTCAGCCTGGACCGGATCCTGCACCCCCACCGCCTCCAGTTTCAGACCGTAATCGGGCGCAATATGCTGATTAATATACTCAATGATCCGCTGCTCGCCGGCCATCGCCGGCTCGTAGTGAATTTTTAACGTGCTGCCGAAGACCACCTGCTGGCTTTGGGTATGTCCCCGCCACCACCAGAAGGCGATAGCGAGCAGGATAATCACCGCCAGCGCCGCCAGCCAGGGCCAGCGCCGCGCTTTACGTAACTCAAATTGCTCTGTTGTCATACAAGGTTCCCCTGCGTGTGGCGTAAACGGTTGACCAGACGGTCACCCAAAAATTGAATCAACTGGATCGTGGCGATCAGGGCAACGATCGTCGCGATCATGATGTGGTTGTCGAAGCGCTGATAGCCGTACACCACGGCCAGGTAGCCGATGCCGCCGGCGCCGATGGTCCCGGCGATAGCCGAATACTCGATCATCGAGACCAGGTTTAGCGTCACCGCCGCCACCAGCGCGGGCATGGCTTCACTGAGCTGCGCGCTGGCAATGATTTGCCAGCGCGACCCGCCGCAGACGACCCCCACCGCGGTGACCTCCGCCGGCAACTCGCGCAGCGCGTTCTCCACCAGACGGCCAAAGAACGGGACGCCGGCGGCGATCATCGGCACTACCGCGGCGGGGATGCCAATCGTGGTGCCGGTCAGCCAGTAAGTGAACGGGATAATGGCGGCCATCAGCACCAGAAACGGCAGCGAACGTCCCATATTGACCACCCAGTTCAGCAGCCGGTACAGCAGTGCGTGCGGAAATAAGCCCCGCGGCGAGGCATTAAACAACACCACCCCCACCAGCCCTCCCAGCGTGACGACAAACAGCATCACAATGGCCACCATCAGCCAGGTTTCGCCATAGGCGGGGAGCAGCAGCGAAGGGATTTCGCCCCAGGGGGTATCCTGACTGATGACTGTCGGTTTCATACCGCCTCCCTGAGCAACGGCGCGCTGTCGAGGATCTCCGCCGTTATGCCGAGCTGCGCCAGCAGGCCCTGCAGTCGCGCGGGCGACAGGCGTTCGCCCTGAAAGCGCACTCCGGCCTGCAGGCGACCGGCCAGCCGACCATTAATCACCTCGACGTGACCGCCAAGGAGATCGATCTGCAGCGCCCACTGCTGGCTCAGGCGGCTGATCCAGTCGGTGGCCACCGGCACATCCCAGCGGTAGCTCAGACGCAGCAGCAGATCGCTGTGGGTAGCTGCCGCCGGCGTCAGCGGCAACAGCTGCTGGCCGAGCAGAGAATCGGGACGCGCCAGCAGATCTTCGATCCGCCCGTACTGGACGATCGTCCCGTCGCGGATCTCCGCCACCGCATCCGCCGCCGTGCGCACCGCGTCCATTTCATGGGTAATCAGGACGATCGCCAGCTGGTACTCATCACGCAGCCGCTTGAGCAGAGCCAGCACCGAGGCCGTGGCCTGAGGATCGAGGCCGGAGGTGGCTTCATCCGCCAGCAGAACGGACGGGCGCAGCGCCAGCGCGCGGGCAATGCCGATCCGCTGGCGCTGGCCGCCTGAGAGCTGGGCCGGCCAGGCATCCGCTTTGTGGCTCAGGCCGACGCTCTCCAGCAGCTCGCCAACCCGCGCCTTGATATCGCGCTCCACCACACCAAGCCACGCCAGCGGCAGGGCGACATTCTCCCAGGCGGTCCTGCGGCTCAACAGCGCCGAAGACTGGAAAACGGTGCCAATCGCCCGCCGTTCCCGGCGCAGCGCCTCGCCGGACAGCGCCGACAGATCCTGGCCATTGATACGAATGCTGCCGCTGTCCGGTTGCTCCAGCAGGCTGATGCAGCGCGCCAGGGTTGATTTACCGGCGCCGCTCGGCCCCACCACCGCGGTGATGGAGCGCTCAGGCACCTGCAGCGACAGCCCTTTCAGCACCGCGCTGAGCCGGCCATCCGCTGTGCGGTAACTTTTATGCAGGTCATCAATAGCGATCATGTCACCTTCTCCTCTACCGATGCCGCCGTGCGCGCATCGCGGCGGTAGCTGGCGCCCGGGTGAGGCGCGGCCAGACGCGGGCCGCCGCCGAACAGTTTTTCGCGCAGGGTCCCCTCGCGGTACTCTTGCTTAAAGACGCCGCGCTTTTGCAGCTCAGGCACCAGCAGCTCGACGACATCGCGGAAGGTTTCGTGAGTGACGGCATAGGCGAGGTTAAAGCCATCGACGTCCGTCTCTTCGACCCAGGACTGCAGTTCGTCCGCCACGGTTTGCGCGCTGCCAACCACCAGCGGACCGAAGCCGCCGATCCCCGCCCAATCGGCCAGGGCCTGCACCGTCCACTGGCGGTTCGGATCAGCGGTCGAAAAGGCCTCCACCGCCGACTGAATGGCGTTGGTGTGCAGATACTTCAGCACCTGATCCGGCTGATACTGGCCGAAATCGATCCCCGTCCAGCCGGAGAGCAGCGCCAGCGCGCCTTCATAGCTGACGTACTGCTTATATTCCTGCCACTTCGCCTGTGCCTCGCGGTCGGTGTCGCCGACAATCACCGTCTGCAGGTTGAAGATCAGGATGCTGTGCGGATCGCGCCCCGCCTCAGCTGCCCGGCGGCGAATATCCGCCACCGTCTTCTTCAGCAGCACCTTCGACGGCGCTGCGACGAAGACGCATTCGGCATGGCCGGCGGCGAACTGTTTGCCGCGGCTGGACGCCCCCGCCTGATACAGCACCGGCGTGCGCTGCGGGGATGGCTCGCAGAGGTGGATCCCCGGCACGGAAAAGAACTGTCCCTGATGGTTAATGGGATGGATTTTCCGCGGATCGCTGAAGATCTTCCGCTCTCTGTCGCGCAGCACCGCCCCATCCTCCCAGCTTCCCTCCAGCAACTTATAGATCACCTGCAAATACTCATCGGCATAGTCATAGCGGGTGTCATGGTCGGTCTGGGTCTGCTGGCCGATATTGCGCGCCCCGCTCTCCAGATAGGAGGTGACGATATTCCAGCCCACCCGCCCTTTGGTCAGATGATCGAGCGTCGACAGACGACGAGCGAAGGGGTAAGGATGCTCAAACGACAGCGAGGCGGTCAGGCCGAAGCCCAGATGCTCCGTCACCAGCGCCATTGGGGTGATCAGAGCCAGCGGATCGTTGACCGGAACCTGCGTCGCCTGGCGGATCGCCGCATCGCCGCTGCCGTTCAGCACGTCATAGATCCCCAGCACGTCGGCGATAAACAGCCCGTCGAACTTGCCGCGCTCCAGCAGCCGCGCCAGATCCACCCAGTACTCCAGATCTTTATACTGCCAGGAGCGATCCCGGGGATGCGCCCACAGGCCCGGCGACTGATGGCCGACGCAGTTCATATCGAAAGCGTTAAGACGAATTTCACGTTGTGATGACATAGCAATCTCCATAGCGCGGCCCGTCGCCGGGGCGCACGCGGCAAAATGAATCAGGGAAAAGAAAGAGAGGTATTCAGTACGCAGGACATCGGGAGTCCTGCGGGATCCCGAGCGTGAGTAACGCTTGCGCCGCCACGTCAGCGGCATGGTCGGCTACCTGCGGCAGGCCCATCAGTTCGCCAAAACGCCCGCGGGCGGCCGGACCGGCCACCAGCACCGGCAGCGCCTCAACGTGCGGCTCAGCCACTGCCCGGGAACGGCTGTCCACCTCCAGGCCCATGCCGAGGGCATCGGCGCGAATCAGGCCGCGGCGGGCGAGGTCCTGTAAAAATGGCTGGCTGTCGGTCAGGGCGCGGTGTGCGGGTCCGGTGGTCAGGATCAGGTGATCGACGCTCAGCGTCTGCACGCCGCCGCCGCGCCGCGCCAGCGTCAGACGCAGCGTTTCGCCTTCACCGCTTATCGACAGTAGCCTGGCCGCCTGCACCTGCAGACTGCCCGTGCGCTGGCGCGCCTCCAGCACCTCGGCGACCTGCGGCGCCACGCGGTAGCGGTGGACATCCCAGTAATGGCGCAGATGGCGCAGAAAACGCTGGCGATCGGCGACGCTGAGCGCCTGCCAGATCCGTTGCCCCTGCTGACGAACCGCATCCAGCACCACCTGCCAGCTCAGGCCCTGCTGCGCCGCATACGCGACGTCGAGGCGGATCTGGCGCAGGCGCTGGCGCAGGCTGCCCTGCTGATAGTCGCCAGGCCAGGTTGCCCCTGCGCCGCTAAGGTTGCCGCGCGACAGCAGCCCATGGCGCGAAAAGGCGACGATACTGCCGCGGTGGCCCAGCCGGTCCAGCGTCGCGACCGTATCGGCCATGGTTAATCCGGTGCCCATCACCGCCACCCGGGCGTGCGGGGCGATGGCATCGAGCGCGCCTGGCTGCCACGGGTTGGCAATCAGCGCCGGATGATGACGCCAGGCTTCGGCCTGTGCCGGCAGCGAAGGCGGTGGATGACTGATCGCCAGCACCAGCAGATCGGCCTTAAGCTGCAGGCCGCCGTCGGTGGTCACCATCCCCTGATGAAAAGCGAGCGCCCGATCGCGCAGGTGGCGAAGCCTTCCGCCGCTGGACGCCGCGGCGTCGGCAAAACGCTGCGCCACATAGCGACCAAACTGGCCGCGCTGAGGGTAGACGGAACCGTCCGGGCGCAGCGCCTGCACATCGACGGTAAAGGCAGGCTGATGGCGGTACCAATGATCGAAGGCGCCCTCTTCGTCGCCGGCCAGCTGCATGCGAGCGGCCGGAACGTTAATCCGGTGCGTCGGCTCCGCAGTGGAGTAGGCCACCCCGGCCCCGGGGGACTGGCGCGGCTCCAGCAGCGTCACGCGCACCCCGTTCGGCGCCAGGCGCAGCAGCTCAATCGCCACCGCCGCGCCGCTAAAGCCGCCGCCGATAATCACGATATGCGGTTCTGCACTCATCGCTGCCCTCCTCCGGTATGCTGTCTCATGGTCGCGCTCCGGGCCATCAGCTGGCGCTGACCTGGCGCACCGGGCGCTTATCGCCGCCGATGGTTTCGCCAAACGGACCGGTGTTCACGCTACGCGCCTTCGACGAGGCCCCGTTTTCCAGCGGCAACAGAGGCATCACCAGCTCAGCAAAGCGGTGCGCTTCTTCCAGATGTGGGTAGCCGGAGAAGATAAAGTTGCTGATGCCGAGCGCCTGATATTCGCGGATGCGTTCCGCTACCTGCTGCGGATTACCTACCAGCGCGGTACCCGCGCCGCCGCGCACCAGTCCGACGCCGGCCCACAGATTGGGCGCAATGCGCAGATTATCGCGCGATCCCTGATGCAGGGCGCTCATCCGCGCCTGGCCGGCCGAGTCCATGCGGGCGAAGATCTTTTGCGCCTGGGCAATGGTATCGTCGTCAAGATGGGCGATCAGCCGGTCGGCGGCGGCCCATGCCTCTTCTTCCGTTTCGCGCACAATGACGTGCAGACGAATGCCGTACTGCAGGGTGCGTCCGCGGGCCGCGGCGCGCTCGCGCACCACCGCCAGCTTCTCCGCCACCAGTTCCGGGGGTTCGCCCCACGTCAGATAGCTGTCGATCTGCTCGGCCGCCACATCAATGGCCGCATCAGAAGAGCCGCCGAAATAGAGCGGCGGGCCATTCTCCTGCACCGGCGGGAACAACACCTCAGCGCCTTCCACGTGAATATGCTCGCCGTGATAATCCACTTTTTCCCCGCGCAGCAGGCGGGTGTAAACATCAAGAAATTCGCGGGTCACCTGATAGCGCTCGCTGTGGCTGAGGAAGATACCGTCGCCTTTGTTTTCCACCGGGTCGCCGCCGGTAACGACGTTGATCAGCAGCCGACCTTCCGATAAACGGTCGAGGGTGGCCGCCATCTGCGCCGCCAGAGTGGGCGGCTGCAGGCCCGGTCTGACCGCCACCAGATAGCGCAGACGGCGGGTCAACGGCGCCAGCGCCGAGGCCACCAGCCACGAATCTTCACAGCTTTTACCGGTGGGGATCAGCACGCCGTAGTAGCCCAGGCTGTCGGCTGCCAGCGCCACCTGCTGCAGATAAGGTAAATCGACCGGGCGTCCACCCTCGGTGGTACCCAGATAACGGCCATCGCCATGGGTAGGTAAAAACCAGAAGACATTGATCTTGTCGGGAGCTTGCTGCGTCATTATCTATTTCCTATATAACCATATCCGATATTTATCGAAGAGATGTTTTAATTTGGTTATATGGGTGTTAGCGATAATCATGCCAATGGTGAATAAAAAATTAATCTTTTAAAATCAATGCACTGAAAACAGCTTCGCCGCGCCGCGCTGTTGCAAATCGCGCAGCCGCCGCGCATCCGCTGGCGCATTTGCAACAGCCGCGGGCCTTCCCCCTCTGGTTTCTGCGGCCGCCGCAGGATAAGTTCAGAGCGTCAACGATCGGAGGCCCGCTATGCTGAACCCAGAATCCCCTTCCACCGCTCCCGCGCTGATCGACCCGGCGTCGAAGGCCTTCCAGAGCCTGCTGGACAAACTCGCGCCAACGGAGGCGACCGTGCTGATCGTGGGCGAAACCGGCACCGGCAAGGAGGTGGTGGCCCGCTATCTCCATCATCACAGCGCCCGTCGCCAGCAGCCGTTTCTGGCCGTTAACTGCGGCGCGCTGACCGAGAGCCTCGCCGAAGCTGAACTGTTCGGCCATGAGAAAGGCGCCTTCACCGGCGCGCAGCAGGGACAGCCCGGCTGGTTTGAAGCCGCGGAAGGGGGGACGCTGCTGCTGGACGAGATCGGCGAATTAAGCCTGCCGCTGCAGGTCAAGCTGCTGCGAGTGCTGCAGGAGCGTGAAATTACCCGCGTCGGCTCACGCAAAGCGATTAAAGTGAATGTCCGGGTGATTGCCGCCACCCACGTTGACCTGGCCCAGGCGATCCGCGAGCGCCGCTTTCGCGAGGATCTCTACTATCGACTGAATATCGCGGTGGTGCCGCTGCCGCCGCTGCGCCAGCGTCGGCAGGATATCCCGCTGCTGGCGCACCACTTTTTATCACTCTACGCCCGGCGCCTCGGGCGGCCAACCCTGCGTCTGGCGCCGGAATCACTGGCCCGGCTGATGGACTATTCGTGGCCGGGCAATATTCGCGAGCTGGAAAACACCCTGCACAACGCGGTGCTGCTCAGTAAAGAAGAGGAGATCAGTCCTGCCCAGCTGCGCCTGGCGACGCTCAACGACGCCCCGGGGCCGGCGAGCGATCATGAACTGGACGACTTTATTCGCCACCAGCTGGCGCTTCCCGGCGAGCCGCTGTGGCAGCGAGTGACCAGCGCCCTGATTCGCCACGCCATGGCGCATTGCGACGATAACCAGAGCCAGGCGGCCGCGCTGTTGGGGATCAGCCGGCATACCTTGCGCACCCAGCTCGCTAACCTCGGGCTGATCAAAAGCCGCCGCCGCCCGCCTGCGCCGCCGCGGGCGTTCGCCAACGCAGCCGGGGCCGATCGCGAACTGCGCATTGGCTACCAGCGCTTCGGCAGCCTCGGGATCCTGAAAGCCCGTCAGAGTCTGGAAACCGCCTTCGCCAGCCTCGGCGTCAACGTGCTGTGGAGTGAGTTTCCTGCCGGACCGCAGCTCCTCCATGCCCTCGCCTGCAACGAGATCGACTTCGGCACCACCGGAGAAGCGCCGCCGGTGTTTGCCCAGGCCAGCAATAGCGAACTGATGTACGTGGCGTGGGAGCCGCCGGCGCCGCGCAGCGTGGCGATGGTCGTCCCGCAGGAGAGCGACATTCGCCAGCTCAGCGATCTGCGCGGTAAACGCATCGCCCTCAATAAAGGGTCGAATGTCCACTGGCTGCTGCTGCAGATCCTCGAGGACGCCGGCCTGGGTCTGAACGATGTGCGGGTGGTCTATACCCCGCCGAAATATCCGCTGACCGCCAGCGACTATCTGGCGGTTGACGCCTGGATGATGTGGGATCCGCTGCTCAGCGACGCCGAACACACCGGCGAACTGCGGGTGGTCGCCAGCGGCGAAGGCCGGGTCAACAACCATCAGTTTTATCTTTCGCGACGGGACTACCTCGCTCAGCATGGCGATATCATGCGCCGCCTGCTGACGGAGCTGACCCACACCGGGCAGTTTATCGACTCGCATCGCGGCGAAGCGGCCCGCTTACTCTCGGCAGAGCTGGGGATCGACGCCCGGTCGCTGAGTATTGCCCTCGCCCGCCGCAGCCATCGCCCGCGGCCGATGGATCTGTCGGTGATCCGCGCCCAGCAGACCATCGCCGATCGCTTTTACGCCCTCGGGCTTATCGCCAAACCGGTCCCGGTGCGCGAAGCGGTGTGGTACGGCGAACCCGCGCCGGACGTCATCAGACCGCTGATGGCGGTCAGTTAGCGAAATTTGCGCGTTATCTTCCTGATTGTTCAGGCGCAGATAGCCTCGATCTGATGGCGATGTTACCCTAAAGACGCTGAGAATAAGGGGGTATCTGTGGCTGTTCATCTGTTAATCGTCGACGCGTTAAATCTGATCCGCCGCATCCACGCGGTGCAGGGTTCACCCTGCGTCGATACCTGCCTGCATGCCCTGGAGCAGCTGATTGTCCACAGTCAGCCCACCCACGCGGTGGCGGTGTTCGATGATGAGGATCGCGCCCACGGCTGGCGCCACCAGCGCCTGCCGGAGTACAAAGCCGGCCGCGCGCCGATGCCGGAGACGCTGGTCGCCGAGATGCCGGCGCTGCGGGCCGCCTTCGAACAGCGGGGGATCCGCTGCTGGGCCTCGCCGGGCAGCGAAGCGGACGATCTCGCCGCCACCCTGGCGGTAAAGGTGGCCCAGGCGGGCCATCAGGCCACCATCGTCTCCACCGACAAAGGCTATTGCCAGCTGCTGTCGCCCACCATCCGCATCCGCGACTACTTTCAGAAGCGCTGGCTGGACGCCCCCTTCATCGCCAGCGAGTTCGGCGTCACCCCGGAGCAGCTGGCGGATTACTGGGGGCTGGCGGGGATCAGCAGCTCGAAGGTGCCGGGCGTGGCGGGCATTGGACCCAAAAGCGCCGCCCAGCTGCTGAACGAGTTTCAGGACCTGGAGGGGCTGTACGCCCGTCTGGCCGAGGTCCCGGAGAAGTGGCGCAAAAAGCTGGCCGCGCATCAGGAGATGGCCTTCACCTGCCGGGAGGTGGCCCGCCTGCAGACCGACCTCCAGCTGGACGGCAATCTGCAGCAGCTGCGGCTGACGCGCTGACCATCGTTAAGAGGTGCGCCGGTGCAGGGTAACTGCCTGCTTTACCCGGGCCAGGCAATCACCAGGCCGCCTGATATAACCCGACGATATCCGCCAGGCTCGCCTCGCGCGGGTTGCCGCCGGTACACACATCCGCCAGCGCCGCCTGGGCCAGCGCCGGAATATCCTCTTTCCTGACGCCCACCTCACGCAGATGGCCGGGAATACCGACATCGCGGTTAAGCTGGCAGACCGCCTCTACTGCCGCCTCGCGCGCGGCGGTCAGGCTTAACGCTTCCACCCTAACGCCCATCGCCCGGGCGATGTCGCGATATTTTTCCCCGGTCGCCTCAGCATTAAAGCGCATCACGTGCGGCAGCAGGATGGCATTCGCCACGCCGTGCGGCGTGTTGTAAAAAGCGCCGAGCGGATGCGCCATACCGTGTACCAGGCCAAGCCCAACGTTGGAAAATCCCATCCCCGCCACATACTGGCCGAGCGCCATAGCTTCCCCCGCGCCGGCGTCTCCGGCAACCGAGCCGCGCAGCGCGCCGGCGATGATCTCGATGGCCTTGAGGTGCAGAGCATCGGTCAAAGCCCAGGCGCCGCGAGTGAGGTACCCTTCGATAGCATGCGTCAGGGCGTCCACGCCGGTAGCCGCCTTCAGCGCCGGCGGCATAGCGTCCATCATATCGGCATCGATAAAGGCCACCTGCGGGATATCATGCGGATCGACGCAGACGAATTTGCGCCGCTGTTCTTCATCGGTGATGACATAGTTAATCGTCACCTCCGCCGCGGTACCCGCGGTGGTCGGCACCGCGAAGATCGGCACGCTGGGCTGACGGGTGGGCGACAGCCCCTCGAGGCTACGGACATCGGCGAATTCCGGGTTACGCTGAATAATACCGATCGCCTTACAGGTATCCTGCGGCGAACCGCCGCCGATGGCGATCAGGTAATCCGCCCCGCTGCGTTGAAAGGCCTGCAGCCCCTGCTGGACCACGGCGATGGTCGGGTTAGGGATCACGTCGCTGAACATATCCCATGCCAGCCCGGCGGCATCCAGTTTGTCGGTGACTTTCGCCGCCACGCCGCAGCGGGCGAGAGTGCTGTCGGTGACGATCAATGCTTTACGATAGCCGCGCCGCACCGCTTCATCGGTTAATGCGTTTATCGCCCCCCGGCCAAACCATGCCGTTTCATTGAGGATCATTCTGTTTGCCATCGTGGCTCTCCTGTTAGCGTTGCGGCATCACTCTTCAATGCGTAATCCGTAGGTTTTGAACTTCTCCAGCACGATGGCGATCGCCTCGTCATCCAGCACCGGGACCGGGTCGGTAATCGCCAGCGTACTGAGGTAGAGCTGGGCCAGGACCTCCACTTCATGCGCCAGCCAGAGCGCTTTCTCCAGGCTGGCCTCGCAGGCGATCAGGCCGTGATGCTGCAGCAGCGTGGCTTTGCGGTGCTTCAGCGCCACCGCGACATGCTCAGACAGTTCGCGGGTGCCGAAGGTGGCATAGGGCGCGCAGGGGATCGAATTCCCGCCGGCCGCGGCGATCATATAGTGAATGGCCGGGATGGGCCGGTTGAGGATCGACACCGCCGTACAATGGACAGCGTGATTGTGGACCACCGCCTGGGCATCGGGTCGCGTCTGGTAGGCCGCCTGATGAAAACGCCATTCGCTGGAGGGCAGTTTTCCCTGCTCATGCTGGCCGTCGGCATCAATAAAGACGATCTTGTCTTCCGTCAGCTTTTCATATGGGATACCGGTAGGGGTGATCAGCATTCCTCCCTGATAGCGCACGCTGACATTGCCGGCGGTCCCCTGATTTAACCCCAGGCGGGTCATTTCCAGGCAGGTATCGATAATCTGCCGGGCCAGTCTGTTTCTTTCCATTGCGTTCCTCTTTTGGTGACTCATCATCCATCAACGGCAGGGCAACAGAAATATCGTCGGCTACCGTGGGATAGGGTGAATAATGGTCTTCATCATCAACCTGAATATTCAAAGGGGAATTTTCATGATTATTTTTTGTGAGCCGCGTCAATTATTCCGCCATGAATAAAGCAACCATGCCCATTACGAGAGAGATTAAAATGCCCGTTCTTAATAATATTTCATCAAGCGGGCATTTTATTTCTTTGTAACATTTGCCCGTTTTCCACGATATATATTCATTCGGTCATTAGCGTTGTGGTTTTGTGAATTTATTTTCTCAAACGGTCAGCGTTTTTGAAAAATTAAAGTGACAATAATCACATAAAATGGCCCACAGTACGTTAAGTGTGACCATCATCATATTAACAGGCGGTTTTTATTTGAAAATGAAGCCATGAGTTCCGCCGTGACTTTCATTTCACTCACCGGCGCGTCACCTGAGCTCACTTAATTTTGCGGTCTGCTGCAGCACCAGACTGCGCCCTGAATGCTGTTGTAAATGCTTCTGAACTGATGAGGACGCTATGGGAAACACAACGATACCAACGCAAAGTTACCGCGCCATGGAGAGCGGGCAGAGTAAGAGCTACATTATTCCTTTCGCTCTGCTGTGCTCCCTCTTTTTTCTGTGGGCCGTGGCTAATAATCTGAATGATATTTTATTACCGCAATTTCAACAGGCCTTTACCCTGACTAACTTCCAGGCCGGATTAATTCAATCGGCCTTTTACTTTGGCTATTTTATTATTCCCATCCCCGCCGGGATGTTGATGAAAAAATTCAGCTACAAAGCCGGCATCCTTACGGGTCTGTTTTTATATGCCTGCGGCGCCGCGCTGTTCTGGCCTGCCGCCGAAGTGATGAATTACACCTTATTTCTCATTGGATTATTTATTATCGCTGCCGGGCTTGGCTGTCTGGAAACCGCGGCCAACCCGTTTGTCACCGTCCTCGGTCCGGAAAGCGGCGGTCACTTCCGCCTTAATCTGGCCCAGACCTTTAACTCATTCGGCGCCATTATTGCCGTGGTATTTGGCCAGAGTCTTATTTTGTCTAACGTCCCGCATCAGTCGCAGGAGGTGCTGGATAAAATGACGCCGGAACAGCTCAGCGCCTGGAAGCACAGTCTGGTCCTGTCGGTACAAACCCCCTATATGATTATCGTGGCCATTGTCCTGCTGGTCGCCCTGCTGATCGTCTGCACCCGCTTCCCCTCCCTGCAAAGCGATGACCACAGCGACAGCGCGCAGAGCACTTTTTTCGCCTCGCTGACGCGCCTGATGCGCATCCGCCACTGGCGCTGGGCGGTACTGGCCCAGTTCTGCTACGTCGGCGCGCAAACCGCCTGCTGGAGCTACCTGATTCGCTACGCTATCGAAGAGATCCCGGGCATGACGGCCGGTTTCGCCGCCAACTACCTGACCGCCACCATGGTCTGCTTCTTTATCGGCCGTTTTACCGGCACCTGGCTTATCCGCCGCTTCGCGCCGCACAACGTGCTCGCTATCTATGCGTTTATCGCCATGCTGCTCTGCTTGCTCTCCGCCTTCAGCGGCGGCCACGTCGGTCTGCTGGCCCTGACCCTGTGCAGCGCCTTTATGTCCATTCAGTACCCGACCATCTTCTCGCTGGGGATTAAGCATCTGGGCCAGGACACCAAATATGGCTCGTCATTTATCGTCATGACCATTATCGGCGGCGGGATCGTTACCCCGGTGATGGGCTTTGTCAGCGACGCCGCCGGCAATATCCCGACCGCCGAACTGGTCCCGGCGCTGTGCTTCGCCATCATCTTTATTTTTGCCCGTTTCCGTTCACAAGCGGCGACGAACTAAACCTGTTATCCGCATAACCTGAGGGATCTGTAATGAAAAAAATCAGCTTACCGAAGATCGGTATTCGTCCGGTAATCGATGGTCGTCGCATGGGGGTCCGCGAGTCGCTGGAAGCGCAAACCATGAACATGGCGAAAGCCACCGCCGCGCTTATCAGCGAGAAACTGCGCCACGCCTGCGGCGCCCGGGTGGAGTGCGTGATTGCCGATACCTGCATCGCCGGCATGGCCGAGTCGGCCGCCTGTGAAGAGAAATTCAGCAGCCAGAACGTCGGCGTCACCATCACCGTCACCCCCTGCTGGTGCTACGGCAGCGAAACCATCGACATGGATCCGCTGCGCCCGAAGGCCATCTGGGGCTTTAACGGCACCGAGCGTCCGGGGGCGGTCTATCTGGCCGCGGCGCTGGCGGCCCATAGCCAGAAAGGGATCCCGGCGTTCTCCATCTACGGACATGACGTGCAGGATGCCGATGACACCTCGATCCCGGCGGATGTCGAAGAAAAGCTGTTGCGCTTCGCTCGCGCCGGCCTGGCTGTCGCCAGTATGAAAGGGAAAAGCTATCTGTCGCTGGGCGGCGTCTCAATGGGCATCGCCGGATCTATCGTCGACCACAACTTTTTTGAGTCCTGGCTCGGCATGAAGGTGCAGGCTGTCGACATGACGGAGCTGCGCCGGCGAATCGATCAAAAAATCTATGATGAAACCGAGCTGGAGATGGCGCTGGCGTGGGCGGATAAACACTTCCGCTACGGCGAAGATCAGAACGCTGAGCAGTATAAGCGCAATGAAACGCAGAGCCGCGCGGTGCTGAAAGAGAGCCTGCTGATGGCGATGTGCATCCGCGACATGATGCAGGGTAACCCGAAGCTCGCAGAAAAAGGGCTGGTGGAGGAGTCGCTGGGTTACAACGCCATCGCCGCCGGTTTCCAGGGTCAGCGCCACTGGACCGATCAATACCCCAATGGCGATACCGCCGAAGCGCTGCTCAACAGCTCTTTTGACTGGAACGGGGTGCGCGAACCGTTTGTCGTCGCTACCGAAAACGACAGCCTCAACGGCGTGGCCATGCTGATGGGCCATCAGCTCACCGGCACCGCCCAGGTGTTTGCCGACGTACGCACCTACTGGTCGCCGGATGCCGTTGAACGGGTCACCGGGCAGCCGCTCACCGGGCGGGCGGAGCACGGCATCATTCACCTGATTAACTCCGGCTCTGCGGCGCTGGACGGCTCCTGCCAGCAGCGCGACGCGCAGGGCAATCCGACGATGAAACCCCACTGGGAGATTGAGCAGAGCGAGGCGGATGCCTGCCTCGCGGCGACCGAATGGTGCCCGGCGATCCACGAATACTTCCGCGGCGGCGGCTTCTCTTCCCGCTTCCTGACCGAAGGCGGCGTGCCGTTCACCATGACCCGGGTGAACATCATCAAAGGTCTGGGGCCGGTGCTGCAAATTGCCGAAGGCTGGAGCGTAGCGCTGCCCAAAGCGATGCACGACCAGCTCGACGCCCGCACCAACTCCACCTGGCCCACCACCTGGTTTGCCCCACGCCTGACCGGCAAGGGCCCGTTCAGCGATGTGTACTCGGTGATGGCCAACTGGGGCGCCAACCACGGCGTGCTGACCATCGGCCACGTTGGCGCAGATTTCATTACCCTCGCCGCCATGCTGCGCATTCCGGTCTGCATGCACAACGTGGAAGAGGCGAAAATCTATCGCCCTTCCGCCTGGGCCGCGCACGGCATGGATATCGAGGGCCAGGACTACCGCGCCTGCCAGAACTACGGGCCGCTGTATAAGCGTTAACAGGTTGGTTTCGCCCGGAAGCGCAGGCTTACCTGGCCTACAGACGCGCGCGGTCTGTAGGCCGGATAAGCGCTGCGCCATCCGGCAATGTTGTTTCGGGAGTCACTATGAAGCAAGACGTTATCCTGGTCCTCGACTGCGGCGCCACGAACGTGCGGGCGATGGCCGTGGATCGACAAGGGAACATTATCGCCCGCGCCGCAACGGCGAACGCCAGCGACATCGCGGCGGAAAAAAGCGACTGGCACCAGTGGTCGCTGGAGGCCATTATGCAGCGCTTTGCCGACTGCTGTCGGCAGATCCATGACCAGCTGGCCTCCTGCACGGTGCGCGGCATTACCGTCACGACCTTTGGCGTCGATGGCGCGCTGGTAGATGAGAAGGGTGCCCTGCTGTATCCGATCATCAGCTGGAAATGCCCGCGCACCGCGGCGGTGATGGAGAAAATCAGCCAGTATATGCCCGCGCGCCAGCTGCAGCAGATAGCCGGCGTCGGCGCGTTTGCGTTCAACACCCTGTATAAGCTGGTGTGGCTGAAAGAGAACCACCCGCAGCTGCTGGCGCAGGCCCATGCCTGGCTGTTTATTTCATCGCTGATCAACCATCGGCTGACCGGGGAGTTCACCACCGACCTCACCATGGCGGGCACCAGCCAGATGCTCGATCTCCGGCAGCGCGATTTCAGCGCGCCGATCCTGCAGGCGACCGGCCTGCCGCGCCGCCTGTTCCCGCGGCTGGTTGAAGCAGGCCAGCCGATCGGCGCCCTGCTGCCGGAGGCCGCTGCGCTGCTGGGCCTCCCCGTCGGGATCCCGGTTATCTCGGCCGGGCATGACACCCAGTTCGCTCTGTTTGGCGCCGGCGCCGGGCAGGATGAGCCGGTGCTCTCCTCCGGGACCTGGGAGATCCTGATGGTGCGCAGCGCGCAGGTCGACACCTCGCTGCTCTGTGACTACAGCGGCTCCACCTGCGAGCTGGACAGCCAGCCGGGCCGCTATAACCCGGGGATGCAGTGGCTGGCCTCCGGCGTGCTCGAGTGGGTGCGCAAACTGCTGTATAGCGCTGACACCCCATGGCAGACGCTGATTGACGAAGCGCAGGCGATCCCGCCCGGCGCCCAGGGCGTCAGGATGCAGTGCGACCTGCTCGCCAGCCAGCACGCCGGCTGGCAGGGCGTCACGCTCAACACCACCCGCGGCCATTTTTACCGCGCCGCGCTGGAGGGGTTAAGCGATCAGCTGGCGCAGCATCTGCAAACCCTGGAAAAAATCGGCGGCTTCAGGGCGAAAGAGCTGCTGCTGGTGGGCGGCGGCAGCCGCAACGCGCTATGGAACCAGATCAAGGCCAACCGACTCGGGATACCGATCAAAGTCCTCGACGATGCCGAAACCACCGTGGCCGGCGCGGCGATGTTTGGCTGGTATGGCGTGGGCGAGTTCTCTTCGCCAGAACAGGCCAGAGCGCAGGTCGCGTACCGCTACCGCTATTTCTGGCCGCAAACTGAACCTGAACTGATAGAGGAAGCCTGAGATGCTCAAAACCATTTCCCCGCTTATATCGCCGGAACTACTGAAAGTGCTGGCCGAAATGGGCCATGGGGATGAAATCATTTTTTCCGATGCCCATTTCCCGGCGCACAGCATGGGGCCGCAGGTGATCCGAGCCGATGGCCTGCGAGTCAGCGATCTGCTGCAGGCGATTATCCCGCTGTTCGAATTAGACAGCTATGCGCCGCCGGTGGTGATGATGGCCGCCGTCGAAGGCGATGCGCTCGACCCGACGGTGGAACAGCGCTATCGGCAGGCGCTATCGGCGCAGGCCCCCTGCCCGGATATCGTGCGGATTGACCGCTTTGCCTTCTACGACCGGGCGCAAAAAGCCTTTGCGATCGTTATCACAGGAGAGTGCGCTAAGTACGGAAATATCCTTTTAAAAAAAGGAGTCACGCCGTAATCTCATGCCGGAGCGTCTGCCTGATGCAGACGCTCAATCAATGATGGGATGAGAATAAATGAAAGCAGCCCGCCAGCAGGCGATCGTCGATCTCCTGATCACCCACAGCAGCCTGACCACCGAAACGTTGTCAAAACAGCTCAACGTCAGCAGGGAAACTATTCGCCGCGATCTGAGCGAGCTGCAGGCGCAGGGCAAAGTGCTGCGTAACCACGGCCGGGCCAAAGTGATCCACCAGCGCAGCCAGGACAGCGGCGATCCTTTCCACATGCGCCTGAAAAGCCATTACGCGCATAAAGCCGACATCGCCCGCGAAGCGCTGGCCTGGATTGACGAAGGGATGGTGATCGCCCTCGATGCCAGCTCCACCTGCTGGTATCTCGCCCGCCAGCTGCCGGACCGCCCGCTGCACGTCTTTACCAACAGCCAGCCCATCTGCCAGGAGCTGGCCAAACGCGACCAGATCACGCTCACCTGCTCCGGCGGCACTCTGCAGCGGAAATATGGCTGCTACGTGAACCCGGCGCTGATTTCCCAGCTGAAATCGCTGGAGATCGATCTGTTTATTTTTTCCTGCGAAGGCATCGACCCGCAGGGCGCGCTGTGGGACTCCAATGCGTTCAATGCCGACTTCAAATCGATCCTGCTTAAGCGGGCGGCGCAGTCGCTACTGCTGATCGACAAAAGCAAGTTCAACCGCTCCGGCGAGGCGAGGATTGGTCATCTGGATGACGTGACGCATATTGTGTCGGATGCGCCGCAGCCTTAAGGGGAAGGCCGGAGGACGCGCACGCGTCTCCGGCCTGAGGGGGAAGGATTAACGCTCGTCGCGACGTCCGCCGACGGCGGCCCACAGGCGGCGCACGTGAACGGTCACCTCTTCACGATCGTGATACAGCTGACGCGCCTGGATCTGGGCGTTAACGCCGTGCTCGTCCAGCTGGGCCTGAATATAGGCCAGATTCTGCGACACCTCTTCATAGCGCTTTTTCATCGGCAGCTTGAGGTTGAAGATGGTCTCCCGGCACCAGCCGTTGACCAGCCACTGCGCCATCAGCGCCGCCACCTTCGCCGGTTTCTCCACCATATCGCAGACCATCCACGAGATGTTGTTGCGGTTCGGACGATAGCGGAAACCGTCTTCGCGCAGCCAGGTCACCTGGCCGGTATCCATCAGGCTCTGGGCCATCGGGCCGTTATCGACCGAAGAGACCCACATGTTGCGCTTCACCAGCTGATAGGTCCAGCCGCCCGGGCAGGCGCCGAGATCGACGGCATACATGCCGTTCGCCAGACGCTCGTCCCACTCGTCCGCCGGAATAAAGACGTGGAACGCCTCTTCCAGCTTGAGGGTGGAACGGCTCGGGGCGTCGGACGGAAACTTCAGCCGCGGAATGCCCATATAGAACGGTGAGTTGTTGTTGCTGTATGAGTAGCCGGTATAGCAGCAGCCGGGTGCGATAAAGAACACATGCACCACCGGTCGCTTTGGCGTTTCATAGTTGGTCAGCACGCCCGCCTCGCGCAGCGCCGCGCGTAACGGCACCGTAAACTTGCGGCAGAACTTCATCAGCTCTTTGCTTTCGTTGGTATCCGCCACTTCCACACGCAGCTCGCCACCCTTCTCCACCACGCCCTGCAGCATGCCGACGATCGGGGTTATGCGATCCTCCGGCGGCAGGTCGCGCAGCAGTTCGCCGACCACAAACATCTGTCGGGCGAAAATTAGCGAGCTGAACGGCAGATCGCGCACCAGCTTCTCGCCGTCGTCCTGCTGATAACCTTCAAAAATTACATAGCCAGAGTCTTCTTTGACCCGGGCAAAACCAAACACCTCAAGGCGGGCTGCCTTATCGGTAATTTCTGCTGCGCACTCTTTCTCAAACCCAGGGCGACAATAGAGGACAACCTTATTCATGAACAACGCCCTTACGTTTCAGACGAATTGCACCAATTAACATTAAAACCCAACCGGCGAGGAAGCTTACGCCGCCCACCGGGGTCACGAACGCCCACAGACGTAAATGAGAGAGCGCCAGACAATAGAGGCTGCCGCTGAACAGCACGGTCCCTAACGCCAGAAATACGCTGCTCCAGTAGAACCAGATACTGATCCGACGCTGCATCGCCACCGCCAGACCAAAAATCGCCAGGGTATGGAAGGCCTGATACTCCAGGCCGGTATGGATCCAGGCCATCTCCGCCGCGCCGAGCGATTGACTTAAGACATGCGCGCCAAAGGCGCCCAGAGCCACAAAGATAAAGCCGCTAATCGCGGCGAATATCAGCATAAAACGGCTGGTCATGTTGTTACCCTACAAGTAATTATTGTTCATAACGAAAGCGGAATTTTTCTTGTTCACTTGCCGCTTTCGCCAGGATCCACTGCCGGAAAGCGGCTATTTTACCCAGTTCTGCCTGACTGTCATGGCAAACAAGGTAAAACGCATTCTTACTGACCAGAACATCATTAAACGGACACACCAGACGACCGGCTTCAATTTCGGACTGCGCCATGACGTTGTTGGCCAGCGCCACGCCCTGCCCGTGAATGGCCGCCTGCAGCACCATCGCGCTATGGCTGAAAATCGGCCCCTGCTGCACATTAATATGGCTTAGACCAAGCTGACGGGTATAAGTTTGCCAGTCGCGGCGGGACGCATCGTGAAGCAGGGTATGTTGCGCCAGATCGGCAGGCGTTTTCAATGCTTTGTCGCCGGTGAGCAAGAGCGGGGAACAGACCGGCAGCAGATACTCGGCGTACAATTTTTCCACACGCAGGCCCGGCCAGTTGCCGCGGCCGTAAAAAATCGCCACATCAACATCGTCCGCCAGCTTATCCTCCTGACGGTCCACCGCCTGGATCCTGACGTCGATTCCCGGATAAGCTGAGTTAAAGCTTGTGAGTCTTGGCACCAGCCACTGAATGGCGAAACTTGGCAATAAACTGACCGTTAATGCCCCTTTGGCGCTGCGCGCCTGCAGTTTACGCGTCGCTTCCGTCAGTTGCGAAAAAATCTCTTTAATATCCTGAAAATAGCTCTGCCCTTCTTCCGTTAACAGCAGCGAACGATTGCGCCGACGGAACAGCTTAAGGCCCAGAAAATCCTCGAGAGACTTGATTTGATGGCTGACTGCGGCCTGCGTCACAAAAAGCTCATCGGCTGCCCGAGTGAAGCTGAGATGACGTGCGGCTGCATCAAAAACACGTAATGCATTCAGAGGTGGTAATCGCTTCGACATGGTTATTCTGGCTTAGATGTTAACTCAATTTAACAAATAGGAAACAATGATTAACCTATTAGTTTTTTTTATCTGAGCCATTATAAATTGTCCGTTGAGGTTCTACCAGCAAATACCTATAGTGGCGGCACTTCCTGAGCCGGAACGAGAAGCTTTTTTTGGAATGCGTGTTCCATCAAGCTTTTGGCTTACGGTTGTGATGTTGTGTTGTTGTGTTTGCAATTGGTCTGTTTTTGCAGACCCTGGTAGCAAAGCTACCCCTTTTCACTTCCTGTACATTTACCCTGTCTGTCCATAGTGATTTAATGTAGCACCGCAACGCGCGGTGCTTTTTTTTGCCTTTTTACTGCCTTACTCGTCCAGTTCACCCAGTTGTTTCACGTCAGAACGATTGATCTGCTGTTTGTTGCCCCACGCGTCTTTATACGAGATCATGCCAGTGTCATTATCGGTTTGCGGTTTCCCGTCGGTAACGATGGTCCGCCCATCGTTGGTATGCATCACATAGTTAGAGGAACAGGCGCTCAGGCCTAAAGTCAGCATACAGGCAGAGATAATCGCAGCGGCCTTAGTCATTTTCATTCTTCTCTCCTTACGGCTATTTATACTATTCGTAACTCGTTAAGTAATAGGTTAAAACACAAACCCAACACTTTTCAGCATAACCCTCTTTGACCGACGTGGAGTCACATTCGGACAATTCCACAGGACGCAGAGACCTTGTCACGCCCGGCAAATTGCGCGACGATCGCGGTATTGATACGAGGAATTCCATGAACGCATTCAACCCGGCGCACTTTCGCGCGCAGTTTCCGTCTCTGGCCGATGCCGGCGTCTATCTCGACAGCGCGGCGACAGCGCTCAAACCGCTGGCGGTGATCGACGCCAGCGACCAGTTTTATCGCCTGAGCGCCGGCAATGTCCATCGCAGCCAGTTCGCCGCCGCCCAGCGGCTGACCGAGCGCTACGAGGCGGCCCGCGATCGCGTGGCGGCGTGGCTTAACGCCCCTTCCGGCAAAGATATCGTCTGGACGCGGGGGACCACCGAGGCCATCAATATGGTGGCGCAAAGCTACGTCCGGCCGCGCCTGCAGCCTGGCGATGAAATTATCGTTAGCGAAGCCGAGCATCATGCCAACCTCGTGCCCTGGCTGATGGTGGCCGCGCAGACCGGCGCCAGAGTGGTCAAACTGCCGCTTGGCGCCGACCGCCTGCCAGATATCGCCAGCCTCAGCGCGCTGATTACCCCGCGCAGCCGGGTGCTGGCCATCGGCCAGATGTCCAACGTCACCGGCGGCTGCCCGGACCTGGCGCAGGCTATCCGCCTTGCCCACGCCGCCGGGATGGTGGTGATGGTTGATGGCGCCCAGGGGGCGGTGCATTTCCCCGCTGACGTGCAGGCGCTGGATATCGATTTTTACGCCTTTTCCGGCCATAAGCTGTATGGCCCGACCGGGATCGGCGCCCTGTACGGCAAAAGCGAGCTGCTGGCAGCGATGTCGCCCTGGCTCGGCGGCGGGAAAATGATCGCCGAGGTCAGCTTTGACGGCTTTACGCCGCAGCCGGCCCCCTATGGCCTCGAGGCCGGTACGCCGAATGTCGCCGGGGTTATCGGCCTCAGCGCCGCGCTGGAGTGGCTGGCGCAGAGCGATATCGGCCAGGCGGAAAACTGGAGCCGCAGTCTGGCGAGCCTGGCGGAAGAGGAACTGGCGAAACGGCCGGGCTTCCGCTCTTTCCGCTGCCAGCAGTCAAGCCTGCTGGCCTTTGAATTTGAGGGTATTCATCACAGCGATCTGGTGACGCTGCTGGCGGAGTCCGGCATTGCCCTGCGCGCCGGGCAACACTGCGCCCAGCCGCTGCTGGCGGCCTTAGGGGTCAGCGGCACCCTGCGGGCCTCTTTCGCCCCCTACAATACCCAAGACGATGTTGCGGCGCTGGTCCACGCGGTGGATCGCGCCCTGGAAATTCTGGTGGATTAATGACAACTCTGCACCCCTTCGGCACAACCATTACCGACGCTACGCTGCGCCAGATCTTCGCCCCGCTGAACCAGTGGGAGGATAAATACCGTCAGCTGATTTTATTGGGCAAAAAGCTGCCGACGCTGACCGACGAGCGCAAAGCGCAGGCCCATGAGATTGCCGGCTGTGAGAACCGCGTCTGGCTGGGCTATGAGGAGGACGCCGAGGGCAGGCTGCACTTCTTTGGCGACAGCGAAGGAAGGATTGTGCGCGGTCTGCTGGCGGTACTTTTAACCGCCGTGGAAGGAAAAACCCGCGCCGGGATCCTGGCGCAGGATCCGCTGGCGCTGTTCGACGAGCTGGGGCTGCGCGGCCAGCTCAGCGCCTCGCGCAGCCAGGGCCTCAGCGCCCTGAGCGAGGCGGTGCTCGCCGCCGCCCGCGAAAGGTAATCTCACGATTTCGCTTTCCCGCCGCCGCGCCCGGTGGGCAAACTACTTTCCGGCAGCCGCAGCGTCACGCTGCGCTTTCGCCAGCATCTTCTTCAGGGCATGCGACACCGCGACGAAGCCGAAGGTCGCGGTCACCATCGTCGCCGCGCCAAAGCCGGAAGCGCAGTCCATCCGCTTCGGCCCTTCCGCCGTGCTCTTCATTGCGCAGACGCTGCCGTCCGCCTGCGGGTAGACCAGCGCTTCCGTAGAGAAGACGCAGTCTACACCGAGCTTACCTTTGCTGTTTTTCACCACCCCAAACTGGCTTTTCAGCCGCTCGCGCAGTTTGGCCGCCAGCGGATCCTGGATGGTCTTCGCCAGGTCAGCGACCTGGATCTGCGTTGGGTCAATCTGACCACCCGCCCCGCCGGTAGTCACCAGCGGCACCTTGTAGCGGCGACACCAGGCGATAAGCGCCGCTTTCGGCCGGACGCTATCGATCGCGTCGATAACATAGCTAAAGCCGACGCCAAGATATTCCGCCACGTTTTCCGGGGTCACGAAATCATCCACCACCGTCACCCGACACTCCGGGTTGATGAGACGAATACGCTCCGCCATCACCTCCGCTTTCGCCAGCCCGACGTTGCCGCTGAGGGCGTGGATCTGACGATTGGTGTTGGTGACGCAGACATCGTCCATATCGATAAGGGTGATCGCCCCGATGCCGGTCCGCGCCAGCGCTTCCGCCGCCCAGGAGCCGACCCCGCCGATCCCGACCACGCAGACGTGGGCGTCGGCAAAACATTGCAGCGCTTTTTCACCATATAAACGTGCCGTACCGCCAAAACGCTGGCGCCAGGCATCGCTGATTACAACAGACATAGAACCTCAGAACAAAATGACAGCGCCCGGAGGCCGCCGTAAACGGCGTCATCCGGGCGCCCTGGTCAACAGGCATGGCCAGGGGAGTTAGCCGCTAAAAACATTCCCCGCGCCCGGGGCGTTTTTCAGCACCCATACGCGGCCGTAGTGGTTATACCAGCCGGCACGGTGGCCTGCGTCAGGCCCAATGCCCTGATAGATGTCGAAATGCTGGCCTTTGATGGCCCCGCCGACGTCGAGGGCGACCATCAGGCGCAGTTCGTACTGGCCGTTAAACTTGCCGTTATTATCCAGCAGAGGCACCTCGGCCAGCAAGGTGGTTCCTGGCGGAATAATCGACCGGTCGGAGGCCACCGAGGCGCGGCCGATCAGCGGCACAGCGCTGGCCCCTTTCACCGGCGCGAAAGACTGCGGTTTAAAGAACACGAACGACGGGTTCTGCTCCAGCAGCTCACGCACTTCCGCTTCGCTGTGCTTCTCACCCCACTCGCGGATCGCCTGCATCGACATATCTTCTTTCTTCACTTCCCCGCGGTCGATTAGCACTTTGCCGATGCTGCGATAGGGCCAGCCGTTTTTCCCGGCATAGCTAAAGAAGTTGAGCGGCGAACCATCGCCAAAGTCGATATAGCCGCTGCCCTGCACGTCCATGATGAAGTTATCCATCAACGAGTTGCTATACGCCAGCACATAGTTATCGCTCAGCGCGCCGGCATAGATGCTGGCGCGGGAAGGCAGCTTACCGCGCTTTGGCGGCATACGGTAAATGGGGTACTGGAATTCGCCCTGACGGGTGTGGCGCGCCTGCACCACCGGCGTGTAGTAGCCGGTAAACTGGACGTTGCCATAGTTGTCGACGCCCTGCATCTGCCAGGCGTCGATGCCAAACTGGCGCAGCGTACGGGTGTCGCCGCCGGCGCGCAGCCACTCCTGCAGCGCGTTATAGACGTTGCTCTGGCTATTATAGAGGCGTGGCGAGGCGTTACGAATTTGATTAACCTGCTCGGAGAAGTCGCCGGCGTTGATCGGTGCCCCGACGGCATCCGGCTGGTTTACCAGTGAAAACGGCTGGGTGAACTTGCCATCGCTATATTGCTGACCGCGGTCGGTCGGTTTTGAGGAACAGGCGGCGAGCATGGCCAGCATTGCCCCCGTCGCTACATATTTTGCCCAACGTCCTTTCATGGTGTCTCATCTTTTGCTGCGAAGCCTTAGTGCGTGTTGAAGATAACAAAGCGCCGGAGCTATTGAAATGCGCGATCTCATCGATGGCACAGATTTGTGTAAAAAAACACCACAACGTGGCGTTTTATAAGCCAATTCTTACAAAAATGTCGATTTGGTCGAAAAAAGGTTGCATCATCTCGCTAGCGGAGTATAGTGCGCTTCCACGGACGCGGGGTGGAGCAGCCTGGTAGCTCGTCGGGCTCATAACCCGAAGGTCGTCGGTTCAAATCCGGCCCCCGCAACCAACATTACAAACACCCCCAAGGGTGTTTTTTTGTTTCTGCCGCCGGCAAAACCTCTGCCGAAAACGGGAACGGCCATTGCCGCCCCCATCTCCTGCTTACCCCTTCGGTAACACAATATTGCTTGCCGCCAGCATGCCCATGCGATGGTACATCGCGCAGGCCGCCTCGACGATCGGCATCGCCAGCGCCGCGCCGCTGCCTTCTCCCAGACGCATGCCCATATTGAGATACGGTTCGAGACCCAGGTGCGCCAACGCGATACGCGCCCCCTTCTCCGCCGAATAGTGGGACGGGATCAGATACGGTTTCACCTCCGGCGCTATCTGACACGCCGCCAGCGCCGCCGCGTAGGAGAGAAAGCCATCCAGCACCACCGGCAGCCCACAGGACGCCGCCCCCAGCATGACACCGGTCATCCCCAGCAGATCGAAACCACCGACTTTGCTCAGTACGTCGAGGCCATCATTCGGGTCGGGCTGATTGACGGCGATAGCCCGCCGCACCACCTCCACCTTGTTGCCAACCTTCGCCAGCGGCAGATTGGCGCCAATCCCGACCACCTCCTGCGCATCGCTGCCGGTCAGGACGCTGACGATCGCTGCCGCCGGCGTGGTATTGGCCATCCCCAGTTCGCCGACGCCAAACAGGGTAACGCCCTCCTGGGCCAGCGCGCGGGTGTAGCGCATCACCTCCAGCAACAGCTCCTGCCCCTGCTCACGGCTCATCGCCGGACCGCGGGCAATATTGCCGCAGCCCCGCGCCACCCGCATATTCACCACGCCGGGGAGCGGTTCGCTATCGATACCGACATCAATTACATGCACTTTCGCCCCGGCCTGGGCGGCGAGCACGCAGACGCCGGTGGTGCCGCGGGTCATATTTGCCGCCTGGATGGCGGTGACCGCCTTCGGCGAAATCGCCACCCCTTCGTCCCACACTCCATGGTCGGCGCACATCACCAGCAAGGCCTTTTTCGCCACCTGCGGCTGGCCGCCCAGGCCGGGCATTCCCGCCAGCTGCACCGCCAGCGCCTCCAGACGCCCGAGGCTGCCGGGGGGCTTGAGTAAGCCGTCGATGTGTTGCTGTGCCCGCGCCATGGCGTCGGCGTCCGGCGCGGGGATCGCCCGCAGAACCGCGTTTAAATTTTGCATACAGAATCCCTGCCAGGGCTGGCCCGGTCAGCCAGCGATTGAGTTATTTGATTTTGACGCCGATGCCGGAGACCACCAGCCAGACCGCATCCGCCGCGGCCGCCAGGCGCTGATTGACCCGCCCGGCGATATCGCGAAAATGCCGCGCCAGGCGGTTCTCCGGCACAATGCCCATCCCCACCTCGTTGGTCACCAGCACGACGTGCGCCGGACAGCGCTGACAGGCGGCAATCAGCACGCCAATTTCGTCATCAATAGCCCGTTCCATGGCGGCGTAATCCCAGCCGTCGGGGTCGCTGTCGCCGCCGAGCGCGAACAGCAGGTTGGTGACCATGGTGGTGATGCATTCCAGCAAAATCGCCTCCTCTGGGGCGATAGCCGGGGTGATCAGTTCATCAAGCTGCTGCCAGCGCTCGGCGGTGCGCCAGTGGGCGGGCCTGCCTTCGCGATGATGCTGGATCCTTGCGGCCATCTCGTCGTCAAAGATTTGCGAGGTGGCGATATATAACACCTGCGGCGCATCGGCAATCAGCGCCTCGGCATGGCGACTTTTGCCGCTGCGCGCGCCGCCGGTAACCAGAGTCAGCATAGGGGCTCCTGATGTTGGCGCATGATGGCGTAAATTTTATCGATGGCGATATGTTCGCGCATGGCCTCGGCCAGCCGATCAAACTGGCGGGTTTTATAGCGGGCATACTCCAGGGCGCTGTCCAGCGGCGCCAGCCCTTTGCGCTGGCGCAGGCCGTTGAGCAGCGCCCGGGTAAAGGCATCGCTGTCGAACAGGCCATGGAGATAGGTGCCGAACGCCAGGCCGTCGTCGCTTATCGCCCCGTCGTCCACTGCCTGCCCCGCTTTATGCAGCTGCAGCAGCGGCGGGCAGCCTGCCTCGCGGCGCGTCTCGCCCATATGAATTTCATAGCCACTGACGCCCAGCCCCGCCGCGTCGGCTAACCATTCCGGGAGCGCAGACCCCAGGGTCGCCTGCACCTGGGTGGTGGTTTTGTGCTGGGCGAAGTGGGTCACGGTCTTCAGCACCCCCAGCCCGGGCTGGGCGCCAAGGCCAGACTCCACCTCATCGATAATGGTTTCGCCCAGCATCTGATAGCCGCCGCAGATCCCCAGCAGCGGCACCTTGCGCTGCCGGGCCTGCTCGACCGCGTGCGCCATGCCGCTCTCGCGCAGCCAGCACAGATCGCCGAGGGTATTTTTACTGCCCGGGAGAATGACCAGGTCGGCGTCGGCCAGCGCCTGCGGATCGCGGACATAGCGCACCCGGACGTCTGGCTGTGCCGCCAGGGCGTTAAAGTCGGTAAAATTGGCGATATGCGGCAGGTGAACCACGGCGATGTCGATATCGCGCCGGTCGGTGCGATGGTATTTCCCGGCCTGCAGCGCGACGCCGTCCTCATCCTCCAGATCCACATCAAGCCACGGCATAACGCCCAGCACCGGCACCCCGGTCAACGCCTCGATCTGCTCTATCCCGGAGCGCAGGAGCGCCACATCGCCGCGGAATTTATTGATAATCACCCCTTTCACCCGCGCCCGCTCCTGAGGCTGCAGCAGCGCCAGCGTGCCGTAAATCGCGGCAAACACCCCGCCGCGGTCGATATCGGCCACCAGGATCACCGGGCATTGCGCCATCTCGGCCATGCCCATATTGACGATATCGCGGTCGCGCAGGTTAATCTCCGCCGGACTGCCGGCGCCTTCCAGCACCAGCGCCTCATACTCTCCGGCCAGGCTCTGGTAGACCGCGAGGATCTGCTCGCGCAGGCGCGGCTTGTACTGGTGATAGCTCACCGCGTCCATGCTGGTCGCCACCTGCCCCATCAGGACCACCTGCGCCTGACGGTCGCTGGTGGGCTTGAGCAAAACCGGATTCATGCGGACATCCGGCGCAATCCCGGCCGCTTCGGCCTGGAAAATCTGCGCCCGGCCCATCTCTTTGCCATCCGGCGTAATGCCGGAGTTCAGCGCCATATTCTGTGATTTAAACGGCGCGGTACGCAGCCCATCCTGATGAAAAATGCGGCACAGTCCCGCCACCAGTACGCTTTTCCCCACGTCGGAAGCCGTGCCCTGCAACATCACTGCCAGCGTCATGACGCCTCCTTTATCGCGCCTATCGCGTTGTTGTGCATCCGCTGAAAAAACTCCGCCTCGGTTTTACACAGCGGCAGCCCCAGTTCGCTATGAAGTTTCACCAGCCACGGCTGCGTCAATCCCGCCCTGTCCATCGTCTCCGCGCAGGCAAATACCTCGCCGGGATCCCCCGCGGCCAGTACTTCGCCGTGACGCAGCACGTAAACGGCGTCGCTCACCTCATAGATCAGATCGATATCGTGGCTGGAGATCACCACCCGCCGCCCCTGCCCGACAATGCGGCGGATGATGGCGATCATCTGCGCCCGCCCGCGTGGATCGAGGCCCGCGGTGGGCTCGTCAAGCAGCAGGTAGCGCGCCTGCAGCACCAGCGCCCCGGCGATTGCCACCCGTTTTTTCTGCCCATGGCTGAGGCACTGGATCGGCTGCTGGCGAAACCCCAGGGCATCGACGAGGGTCAACGCCTCATCCACCCGGCGGGCGATCTCCTCTTCCGCCACCCCGAGGTTACGCAGACTAAAAGCGATATCGCTGTCGATATCGGTATAGAAGATTTGCTGATCCGGATCCTGAAACACCGTCGCCACCTGCTGGCGCAGCGCCAGCAGACCGCGCTTGCTGTAATTCAGCGCCTCTCCCTGCCACAGCACCGCCCCCTGCTGCGGGCGCAGCAGGCCGCTCAGGTTCATAAACAGCGTCGACTTTCCGCAGCCGTTGGCCCCCACCAGGCCGGTCACCGCATGGCGGGAAAAATCCAGCGTCAGCCCTTTAAGTACCGGCTCATCCTGATAGCGAAACCAGAGATCGGTTGTGGCAAGCATACTTATCCTTAGAGGTGAAAATCACCCTGGTACAATTTGATATCCAGCGCCGTGCTCATCTGCTGATAGCGCAGGAGGACGCGGGTGAACAGCAGTCCCACCAGCATCGCCAGCGAGCGATAGCCCTGCGGCACGCTACCATAGCCAAAACGCAGGGTTTGCGCGCGGTGAATCGCCATCGCCTCGTCTAACAGAATAAAAATGAAGCGCCAGGTCAGCAGGATCTGCTCCGTCAACAGCCGCGGTACGCGACCGCGCTTGAGTAAAATAATCAACTGCGGGAAAGGCAGATTAAGCACCAGCCAGAGCGTCGCCGCCATCGCCGCCAGGCTGCGCCAGAAGGTCTCCCCGGCCACGGCCAGCCCCGGGGCGGAAATCCCTATCGAGAAAGCGCCCAGCCGAAAGCTCGCTAACAGCATCTGCGGGTCGCGGCTGACGCTGAACAGAATGGTCAGCACGCCGACCAGCAAAAAGCCAAAGGGTAGCGCCATCCAGCGGCACCAGCGCCAGAATGAGACCCGCAGCAGCCAGCAGGTCAGCGCGGCGGTCAGCGCCAGCGTCAGCGCCTGGCCCCACGCCGGCAGCGTAAAGGCCAGCACCATCAGCAGTAGCCAGAGCAGAAACTTACGCTCTGGCGCCACCTGCAACCAGCGGCTCTGGTAGCTGAGTCGGTCAAACCCGGTCATCACGGCGCTGTCTGCCCCTCGCATATCCGAGAATGTAAAAAATCACCGCCGCGCCCAGCGAGCCCTGCAGGGTAAACAGCAGGCTCTCAATCTCGCCGCTCGCCGGTTCATATAGCGGCTGGAACCAGGGTTGATAATCCGGCGCCACCACCTGGATCTGGCTCTCCGCTTCGCCGTCCGAGCCGCCAAACTCGCCGCCGTGGTTAATAAAAAATGGCAGGATCATCAGGGCGGCCACCATCGCCAACAGGATCAGGGTCTTTTTCATATTAATGTGCCTCCGCGGCGATCAGTCGCCGTTTGGTTAGCTGATCGTAGATCATCACGGTGAGCAAGCCTTCCGCGATGGCTATCGGGATCTGCGTCAGGCAGAAGATGCCCATAAACTTGGCGATCGATCCACCTGCCCCGGTTGCCGGATCGGGAAAGGCCACCCCGAGCTGGACGGAGGTGACAAAGTAGGTCATCAGATCCGCCAGCATGGCGCAGAGAAAGACCCCGACATCGCGACGGATCCCCGCCCGACAGGCCAGCTTCCACACCAGATAGCCGACCATCGGGCCGATCACCGCCATCGACATCCCGTTGGCGCCAAGGGTGGTCAGGCCGCCATGCGCCAGCAGCAGCGCCTGGAACAGCAGAACGATCGCCCCCAGCACCGCCACCACGCCCGGCCCGAAGAGGATCACCGCCAGACCGACGCCGGTCGGATGCGAGCAGCTGCCGGTCACCGACGGGATCTTCAGCGCCGAAAGAACAAAAATAAACGCCCCGCAGAGGGCCAGCAGCACCTTCTGATTGCTCTCTTCCTGAACGATACGCCGCAGGCGCACCAGGCCGTACCACAGGCAGGGTAAAAACAGCAGCCACCACGCCAGCGCCCACATCGGCGGCAAAAAGCCCTCCATGATATGCATGGCGAACGCCTCCTGCGGGACGATGATCAGCAGAACAGCGGCCGCCAGCCCCCCATACGAAAGCTGCTTCAGCGATTTCACCTGATTCATTACGCCTCCTCCCATTGTTTGTTAACCAGGATGGTCGAGAAATAGGCCAGCGGCTGGTCATCGCTGACCTCGCGCAGACGGCGCCAGCACTGCTCGCCCGGCAGGGTGGCCTCTGACATCATCAGCGCCGCATCCAGCAGCCCCGCCTGCGCCAGCAGCGCCTTAATGCGGGCAAAGCGGCCGTAGACTTTCATCAGCACCAGACTGTCATGCTGGCGCAGCGCCGCGGCAATGTCCGCTTCCGGCGCGGTACAGGAGATCACCGCCAGCGACTGCTGCTCCATAGCCAGCGGGGTTTTCGCCCGCGCGGCAATGGCGGCGAAGGAGGTAACGCCAGGGACAATCTCCAGCCAGTCCGGGCAGCCAATCCGCTGCAGCAGAAAGACCCAGGTGCTGAACAACATGGCGTCGCCGAGGGTGATAAATCCGACCTGCCTGCCCGCCGCCACCTCCTGGGCCAGCGCCGCGGTAACGTCGTTCCACACCGCCTCTTTTTCCGCGCTGTCGGCGCTCATCGGAAAATGGCAGCAGCGGACCTCCGTGTGTGCGCCAAGGTACTCGCGCACGATGGAGAGCGCGAGGCTGTCGCCGCCTTTGCGGCCGGCTGGCGCATACAGCACATCCAGCTGGCCGAGGATCCGCGCCGCACGCACGGTGATCAGATCGGCCGCCCCCGGCCCGGTGCTCAGGGCGTAGAGTTTGCCGCTCATGCTGCTTTCTCCATCGCGTTATTCAGCGCCTGCTGCAGATGGGCAACAAACATTGCCCGCACCGCCGGATTTTCCCCTAACCCGTTCAGCCACGGCGTGGCAGGAATACCGGCGGCATTAAAGCGGGTTTTCCACGAATCGTCTTCGTCGGAGGCCATATCATTAATGGCATGATCGCCGGCCACCAGCATCAGCGGCATCAGATGCACGCCGGTCACGCCCTGGCGGGAGAGTTCGTTAATGACGATGTCCACTTCGGGATAGCTTTCCACCGCCCCCACCCGCGCCGGAAAACCCTGCACCGCCATCATATGATCCAGACAGGCGTAGGCCGCGAAGGCGTGGTGGCTGGCGCCGTGCCCCATAAACACCACTCGCTCCGTCGCCGCCAGCGGCGGCATCTGCTGGCGCAGGGCCTGCATCAGCTGCACATAATCGCCATGACCGCTCAACAGCGGCGCGCCCAGCGTCAGACGCTGAAAGCGCGGGCGCATACTCTGCACTTCGCGAACGATCTTCTCGTACTCGTCGCCGTTGATAATGTGCAGGGACTGGACAGCCACATCCTGGTATCCCTGCTCGGCCAGCTTTTGCAGAGCCTGCAGCGGAGTATCGATATGAATACCATCGCGCTGCTGCAGTTTGCGAATAATCATCCCCGAGGTGAAGGCGCGGAACAGCGTGCGGTCCGGGCAGCTGGCGGCCAGATCGCGCTCGCAGGCGTCGATGTTCTTTTCGCGGGTGTCGTGATAGCTGGTGCCAAAGCTCACCACCAGAAGTGCTTTTTTCATATCCTCTTCCTCAAGTCGCCGACAGCCAGCGCGTCAGCCGCGCAGTGAAATCGGCCTGGCTTTGCAGTAGTTCATCGCCCGTCACCAGCGGCGCCGGACGGGTAATGACGATGCAGGGGATCCCCGCATCAAGACAGGGTTGTACTTTTTCCTGATAGCCTCCTTCCGCCCCCGAGGCTTTCGTCACCACAACATCGGCCCGGCACTGGCGATAAAAGGCGGCGTTAAATTCGGCGCTGAACGGCCCGCAGAGGGCAAAGATCTCCCCGACGCCAAACCCCAGATCGCTACAGTGCTGAACCACCTCCGGCACCGGCAGCACCCGGGCGAGCAGCGTTTTCTCCGCCAGTCCCGCCCGCCAGGCCGCCAGATCTTTGCTGCCGGTGGTCAGCAGGATCCGCTCGCCGAAGCGACGAGCCACCGCGCAGGCCTCGTTCAGATCGCCGACCACGTGAAGTAGCGGATGGCGCAGATCGCTCAGCTGCTCCGGCCTTTGATAGCGGCTGAGCAGAACCCCGACGCTAGCGCAGGCGCGCACAATATTCTGGCTGACCACCTCGGCGTAGGGGTGAGAGGCATCGATCACCCAGCGGGTGCGCTGCGCTCTGAGCCACTCCGCCATCTGCTGCCACTCCATTCGCCCGCAGCGTATCTGCCCGCGGATATCGCCGGCCAGCCGCTCGCCGGTAGGGGTCGCCACCGACAGGGTGTAGCGCACGTCGGCGGCGTCCAGCTGCTGGCAGATCGCCCGCGCATCGCTGGTGCCCCCGATAACCAGCACGTCGCCGTGATTCACAGCGCGTAGCCTCGCGGGGTGATCATCAGGCCGTTGTCGATGTAAGTCGCTTTGTTGCCAACGATCACCAGACTGGTCATATCCACTGGGGCAAAATCCATCTCCCCGAGGGTGGTCAGCCATTTCTCCTGCTTTTTGCGTCCGGCGGATTTGACTACGCCGACCGGCGTATCTGCGCTTTTACTGGCCGCCAGCAGCGCAAAGGCGCGCGCCAGATGTCCTTCGCGGCCGCGGCTGCGGGGGTTGTAGAAACAGATAACGAAGTCCGCTTCCCCGGCGGCGACTATGCGTTTTTCAATCACCGGCCAGGGCGTCAGCAGATCGCTAAGGCTGATATGGCAGAAATCATGCATCAGCGGCGCGCCGAGCAGCGAGGCGGCGGCGATACTGGCCGTCATCCCTGGGATCAGGCGGACCTCAATGTCCAGCTGCTGCTTATTAACCAGCTCCAGCACCAGCCCCGCCATGCCGTAGATGCCGGCGTCGCCGCTGCTGATCAGCGCAACGTTGTGCCCGGCCTGCGCCAGCTTGATGGCCGCCTGGCAGCGCTCAATCTCTTTGCACATGCCGGTTTTGATCACCTGCTTGTCGCCGGTAAAGGCTTTTACCAGGTGGGTGTAGGTCTTGTAGCCCACCACGATCTCTGCCGCCTGCAGGGCCTCCACGGCTTCCATGGTCATCATCGCCTGCGAGCCAGGGCCAATTCCGATTACGCTTAACATCAGTGTGTTACTCCCAAAGTAATGGTCACGCCCTGCTCACGCAGGGTTTCGCCGGACAGGTTTCCCTGACTCAGCAGCCAGGCCACCGGGCCGGAGACGCTGCCGACGCCGACCGTCTCCCGGACAAAAGACGAGGCCGGAAAGCGGTGCTCGTGCTCGCGCAGCGCCTCGGCGCTAAAGGTTTCGAACGGCACCCGGCAGCGGTGAGCCAGCTGGCGCAACCCCGGCTCGTTTGCCTTCAGGCTCACGCTGCCGATCGCTTTCAGCGCCAGCGGGTCAAGACGCTGAGCGGCAAGCTGGCGATCCAGCAACGTACTGAGCAGCGCGCAGGGGGTGTCGCGCCGACAGCCGATCCCCGCCACCACCCGCTGGGGCACCAGCTTCCAGTGAGGCACCGGCAGCGGCGGCAGCGACCGGCGCAGGGTGACGCAGATCAGGGCGTCGAGCGCCGGCAAGCGCGCCAGGTCGCTTACCGGGATAAACCCGCGCCGGTCGCAGCGGCTTAGCGCCCCGGTAAATTCGCCGTCGCACCACAGCCCCACCCGCTTACCGCTCACCAGCATCTGGTTAACGGTTTTCACCGCCGCGCGAAAATCGGTCATCCGGGCGTTCAGCTGGAAGGCCAGCGTGTCGAGGGCGGCCAGCTCGTTGACGTCGGTGGCGGTGGTGATCACCGGGTCGGCGTCGAGCATCCCGGCGAGATAGCGGGTCAGCGCATTGGCCCCCCCGGCATGGCCGGAGAGCAAGCTGATGACGTGCCGGGCGCGCTCATCAATCACCACCACCGCCGGGTCGCTGAGCTTGTCATTCACCAGCGGGGCCAGCACCCGCACGGCAATCCCGGTGGCGCCGATAAAAATCAGCGCCGAGAAGCTGCTGAACGCCTCGCGGGCAGCGCTGGCAAAGCCGCCGTTGAAGGGGATAAACCCCTCTTCCTGCAGCGCTTCGCTGGTGTAACAGGTAAGCGGCAGCATGGCCGCCAGCCGTTTTGCCAGCCGCACGCCGCCGGGCGTCAGGCAAAACAGGGCAATGGATTCAGGCTTTACGGTATTCATGGCTAAAATCCGCTGCGTACAGTTTTGAGTAGTGATACTCATCGCCGAGGAAGGGGCCGACCAGGATCAGCGCCGTTTTGCGGATCCCGGCGTCGCGTACTTTGTCGCCGATGTCCGCGAGGGTACCGCGGACGGTCTGGCTTTCCGGCCAGGTGGCCTTGTAGATCACCGCGACCGGGGTGGTCGCGGGGTAGCCGCCCTCCACCAGCCGCTCCGCCACCCGGTGAATACGTTGCACCGACAGGTAAATCGCCATCGAGGTTTGATGGCTGGCAAAGGCTTCCAGCTGTTCGCGCGCGGGAACCGGTGTGCGCCCTTCCAGACGGGTAATAATCAGACTCTGCGAGACTTCGGGTACCGTGTACTCCACCCCCAGCTCCGCCGCCGCGCCGAGGAAAGCGCTGACGCCCGGCACCACCTGCCAGCGGATCCCGCGGCGGGTCAGCTCTTCGCCCTGCTCGCGCACCGAGCCATATAGCGAGACGTCGCCCGTCTGCAGACGCACCACCGTTTTTCCCGCCTTCACCCCCGCCTCCATCAGGTCGAGGATCTGCTCCAGATGCAGCGCGGCGCTGTCGTGGCACTCCGCCTGTGGCGGACAGTAGGCCAGTAGCTCGGTGTTGATCAGCGACCCGGCGTAGATCACTACCTGCGCCTGCTGTAGCAGACGGTAGCCTTTGAGAGTAATCAGTTCGCGATCGCCCGGACCGGCGCCGACGAACCACACGCAATGGGGATCAAAAGTCTCAGCCATGGTTTTCTTCCTTCTGACAGGCGATGACAAAAACGGGATTATGGGGTTTGAAGTAGTGGCCGCTACCCAGGGTAGCCAGGGTGGAGACCGCCAGCTGCTGGCAGTCCACCTCGTGGATGCCGCTCTGCCGCAGGTGCGCCAGGGCGCTATGAAGGTTTTCCTGCAAAATAAAAGTCATCACCAGCCGGCCGCCAGGATGCAGCTGCGCCAGCGACCAGTCGATCAGCGCCGTCAGGTGGCCGCCGCTGCCCCCCATAAAGATCGCGTCGGCTTTGTCGGCGACCGCCAGCGGCGCAACGCCCGCCACGATAGCGATGTTGTCGCAGCCAAAGCGCTGCCGGTTCTCCGCCAGCAGGCGCAGCGCGTCGGCCTGACGCTCAATCGCCGTCACCCGCAGCGCCGGGTTCTGTAGAGCAGCCTCAATGCTGACGCTGCCGGTGCCCGCGCCGATATCAATCAGATGGCGCGCCCGGTGCAGCTCCAGCTTCGCCAGCGCCAGCGCGCGCACGGCCTCTTTGGTCATCGGCACCTGGGCGCCGCGCAAAAACAGCTCATCTTTCATCGAGGATCACCACCGCATTCATCTCATATTCGTCCTCCACGGCGCTGACCGGCAGCCAGTGGATCCGCTCGTTTTCCATCGCCAGGTTCTCGCCTATCACCATCCAGCGATGGCCTTTGCCGCGGGCCATCAGCTGGGCGGCTATCTCCCGCGGTCCGCAGCGGCCGTCGGTCACCATGGCGACTTTCCGGTGGGCGGCCAGAGCATCGAAGCTCACCGCCCGGCCATGGCTGCTGGTCAGCCACATATCGTTCATGTCGATGCCCGCCCGGGCGCAGAGGTACTGCACCGCGCTGATGCCGGGGATCACCTGCACTCGTTCCCGGCCAAAATGGGCAATCAGCCGGGTGCCAATGCCATAGAACAGCGGATCGCCAGAGGCCAGCACCACGACGCGGCGCCCGGTACGGGCCTCAATCCACGCCAGCAGCGCCGGCATATCGGCCCCCAGCGCGAAGCGCTCGCCGGCGAAGTCGGGAAACTGCTGGAGATGGCGGCTGCCGCCCACCAACGCCTCAGCGGCGGCGATTGCCTCGCGCGCGGCCGGGATCAGCCACTGCAGCCCCGCCGGGCCCATTCCCACGACCGTCAACATGTCAGCTCCCGGGCAATCGCCTCCAGCGGACGGCTGCTGCCCAATACCTGGTTATCAAAAGAAAACAGAACCGCGTCGCAGGTGGGCGGTTGCTGAGTGAAGCGCAGCGTCTCAAGAACACGCTGGCAGATTCGCTCAGCCAGATGGTTATAGAGGCGCTGGTATCCCCAGGCGTCGATATGCTCCATTGCCGCTTCGGTAGTGTCGCACTCGCTGACCAGCGTCAGCAGCGGCAGCGGCGCGCCAAGCAGCGCCAGATGAGCGACGAGAGTTTCCATCCGCGCATCGGCGATATGGCTATGGGTATGAAAGATCCCGGCGGCGATTTTGATCAGTTTGCCGGGATGGCCAATGAGCACAATCTGGCGGAAACCGAGCCGAACCGCCTCTTCAATCATGTAGCCGACGAAGTTGCTCATGGTGACCACCATCTGCGGGTCGATGCCCATCTGCTCGCGGACAAAGCGCTCACCGTGGTTGCCCGGCACCAGCACCACGCGCTCCAGCCCGGCGGCGCGTTTTATCTCCAGCTCGAGGGAGAGCGAGCGCTTCCAGCTCTCTTCCGACATCGGGGTAACGATCCCCGTGGTGCCGATAATCGAGATGCCGCCGAGGATCCCCAGCCGGGCGTTATAGGTTTTTTGCGCGCGAAGTACGCCTTCCGGAGCAAAAATCTCCACCTGCGCGCCGCGGGTAGGACCTATCGCTTCGCGCACGGCGGTCTCGATGGTGTGTCGCGGAGTGCGGTTTATCGCCGGGCTGCCTGTCGGCAGGCCGATCCCTTTGCGGGTCACCGTGCCGATACCCTCCCCGCCCTGCAGGCTAATCTCTCCGCTGTCATTGAGGGTGACCCGGGCAAAAATCAGCATGCCGTGGGTGGCGTCGACATCATCGCCGCCGTCTTTACGGATCGCGGCGACCGCCTGCTGCCCTTCGACGTGCGGGGACTCAACGTTCAGGCACAGGGTGACGCCGGAGGGGGTGACGATCGAGACCTGATGAATCAGATGCTGGCGCATCACCATCAGCGCCGCCACTTTTGCCGCCGCTGTGGCGCAGGAGCCGGTGGTGTAGCCCTTGCGCAGCGCTTTGCCGTGATGCCACACCGGGGCGTCAAAGGTCTGATCGCTCATTGCGCCTCCCGCAGGTGGTAAAGCAGAGCGTTCACAATCGCTGCCGCCACGTTGCTTCCCCCTTTGCGGCCGAGCGCGGCGATGGCCGGCAGGCCGCTCTCGCTGAGCGCCGCTTTCGACTCCGCCGCGCCGACGAACCCGACCGGCACCCCCACCACGCCGCCGATGGCGGTCTCGCGATGTTCCAGCAGGCGAAACAGCGCGGTTGGCGCATTGCCGAAGACGAACACTTTCTCCCCGGGCTCCTGCACCGCAATATCCACCGCCGCCATCGAGCGGGTCATCCCCCGGCTTTGCGCCTCGCGCACCACCCGCGGGTCGCTGATATAGCAGCGGCATTCGCCGCCAAAGCGGGCCAGCAGGGTTTTGTTGATCCCGGACAGCGCCATGGTGGTATCGGTATACAGCGTGCAGGGCCTGCTCAAGGCCTCACTCAGCGCGATCAGGGCATCCGGAGAAAACCACAGAATATCCAGCCAGTCGAAGTCAGCGGTGGTGTGGATCACCCGCTTGATAATCGCCTCGTGCAGCGGGCTGGCGAAACGGTAGTCCGGTCGCGTTTCGGCGATGATCTCGCTGATGATGTCGAAGCTTTTCGCCTCGATCGCCTGCGGTTGTTGGATGTACTGCATCAGGTTCTCCTCAGGCCGCGCCGACCAGCCAGTAGCGCACGCCGATAAACAGCGCCAGCGCCAGGCTTGACGCCACCCACATTAATCGAATGGTTCGGGAAATATCGTCCACCGCGATGTCGCGGACGGCGTCGCCTATCCAGGGCTTTTCAACGCGCTGGCCGAAGTAATCGTTCGGGCCGCCAAGGCGGATCCCCAGCGCGCCGGCGACGGTCGCTTCCGGCCAGGCGCAGTTAGGACTGCTGTGCTGATAGCGATCGCGCCAGCCCGTACGCAGCGCCCGGGCGCCATCTTCCCGGCATAGCACCGCGGCAAGGCTGAGCAGCAGCCAGCTCAGCCGGGCGGGAAGGAAGTTGGCTACATCATCAAGACGAGCGCTGACCATGCCGATCGCCCGGTATTTTTCGTGTTTATAGCCGACCATGGAATCGAGGGTGTTGACCGCTTTATAGGCCATGGCCAGCGGCGCGCCGCCGAGGAGCAGGAAAAAGAGCGGCGCGATAATGCCATCCACCGTGTTCTCCGCCACGGTCTCCACCACCGCACGGTTGATCTGCGCTGGCTGGAGCTGAGAGGTATCGCGCCCGACAATCCAGGAGAGCTTATGCCGGCTTTCGGCGAGATCTCCGGCCTGCAGCGGCCGGGCCACCGCCATCGCCGACTGTGCCAGACAGCGTCCCGCCAGCGCGGTGAAGATCATCCACACTTCCACCAGCCATCCAAGCCAGGGGTGGATCCCGTGCGCCAGCGCCAGTACGCCCCAGGCCACGCCCCATGTCAGGCCGATAACCACCAGCCACATCACCCCGCCGCCGATGCGCAGCGCCCGGTCGCTATGGCAGATGCGTCGCACTACACGCTGGCTGACGGCGATCAGGCGACCTATCCAGCGCACCGGATGCGGCCAGTGCGGCGGATCGCCAATGACGACATCAAGTATCCAGGCTACACACCAGGCGAGAAGGGTCATAGCGCCCTCCTTGCTGCCTGCAGCCAGTGGTTGAGCATGGTCGGGCGCTGGGCAAAATGGACATGGAGATAGCTCGCAAAGGCGCTGCCGGACTGCCATCCTCCCTGCCACTGCTGGAGCGTCTTACCGTCTCGCTGTTTACGGCAGGCCAGTACGGCGGGAGTGGCGGGAGAAAAATCGGAGTAATGAAATTCATGGCCGCGCAGCCACTCGCCAGGGGCTGCCAGCAGCGTCTGCTGCTGCGCCTGCGCTTCGCAGTAGCCGAACCGGGTCAGACGCGTCCCCATTCGGCTGTGTCCGGGAATAATATCCGCCATCGTGTAGCGCTCGCCGCTGGTGACTTCCAGGGTCGTGCCCAGGTACATCAGGCCGCCGCACTCGGCGTAGATCGCCACCCCGCGCCGGTGCGCCGCGCGAAGCTGTGTCAGCATCTCGTGGTTAGCGGATAGCCCGGCCGCATGCAGCTCCGGATAGCCGCCGCCGAGCCAGATCATCTGGCAGGCCGGCAGCTGGCGATCGCGCAGCGGGCTAAAGCGCACCATCTTCACGCCGCAGCGCGCCAGCAGCGCCAGGTTATCGGGGTAATAAAAATTGAAGGCCTCATCGTCGGCGAGGGCCAGCGTCAGTCCTTCGCCGGCATCGGCGGCAAGCTGTTCTCCCCACTCGCCGATCGGCATGGCGGCCAGTTCGCTGAGGGCCAGCAGCCGGTCTATATCGAGGGTGCGCCCCAGCAGGCTGGCAAAATCCCACCATGCCTGCTGAGTGACCACCGACTCGCGGGCGGTCACCAGCCCCAGATGTCGTTCGGGCAGCGCCACGCCTTCCACGCGCGGCACATAGCCGAGCACTGGCACCCGACAGTAGCGCTCAATGGCGCTTTTCAGCAGCTGGAAGTGCGCGTCGCTGTTGACCCGATTGACGATAACGCCAGCGATGTCGAGAGCCGGATCAAAATGTTGAAAACCCATCACCGTGGCGGCGATGGAGGTCGACACCGCTTTGCCATCCACCAGCAAAATCACCGGGCAGCCAAGCTGCTTAGCCATTGCCGCGCTGCTGCAGTAGTTAGGGTCGATGCCGTAGCCGTCATACAGGCCCATCACCCCTTCGATAACCGCGATGTCGGCCTGCTGTAGCTGTTCGGTAAACAGCGCGTTGAGTATCGGGGCGGGAAGCATAAAGCTGTCGAGATTGCGGGAAGCGATGCCACTGATGGCGGTGTGCCAGGCGGTATCCAGGTAGTCAGGCCCGACTTTACAGGGTTGCACCCGCATACCGCGCTGTTGGAGCAAGCTGAGCAGGCCGAGCGTAACGGTGGTTTTGCCACAACCGCTGCCGGTACCCGCAAGAATGAACGCACGCCTGGTTGCCATACCCTGTCCTGTTCTGGCGGTCAGGGTATAGCTACGCGCATGCCTGGTCCTGCGACCACGCACCGCTAAGCCACCCACTTCCCACCGAAGTTGTTGGTCAGTTACCGGCAGGCAGGTCTTCTGGCTTAGCCTCGTTCTCGCCCGCCCTTCCCAATCTTTCGATCAGTGGTTTTTGCGGGGTCGTCAGCATCACAGCAGCGGGGGCTGCGGGGGATTTACACCCCCTTCCCTGACACCAAACTGGTGTCGAACCTGTCGGTTTGTTTCGCCGATGCGCCCTGCATCGACGGGTATTACTTTATGTTTTCTTTTACCGTTTCATTACTCGTCACAATGACGTCAGTGAAGGAAAGCGGTGTTGTGATAATCAGCTGTCTCGTATTAACGGACACTCTATCTCATCACAAAAATAAAAACTGGTGTAGTTTATCCCTCGAATATCACTATTTTGTTGCGCTATGACAATTTATTGCTCTACTGTCGTTTTTTTCATTTTATATTGATGAGGATACTCGGGGATATCAAAAATCGGCAATAGCAAAATATTGTCATTTAAAAAGACTCAGTTTGTGATCCGGCATTAATTTGCTGACGAAATGCCTGTGGCGTTACCTGATAGGTCTGGCGAAACACTTTGCAAAAATAGCTGGTTTGCGAAAAACCTAAATTCCGCGCGATGCTGGCGATGCTCCAGTCGCTGTGGCATAGCAGCTCTTTTGCGCTCGCCATCCGCTGCTGATTGACCCAGGCGTTAAAACCGATCCCCTGATACTTTTTAAACAGTTTGCTGAAGTAGTACGGGCTGAGATAGACATGCGCCGCCACATCCTCCAGACGCAGCTCATCGGAGAGATGCGCGTCGATATAGCGCAGCGCCTTCTTCATTTTGCCATCGTGCGGCGAGGGCGCCCGGCTGGCCTGCGCCGGATCGTTCTGCGACGGGTTATCTTTGATAACCACAAAGTTGAGCTGTTTTTTCAGGCAATTCTCGACGATCAGCTTCAGCAGATCCGCCGAAGCGATAACCCGCGAATAGTCCATCTCCGGCACATCGCGAAACGCCTGGACCAGCGCCGGATCGTCCTGCCAGCGGTCATCGACGTTCAAGATATCAACCAGTTCAACATCATTGCTCAGACGCACCTGCCCGCACAGCACGAAGCCGACCAGGTGGCCGGCGATCACCAGCGGGATGGAAAAATCGGTTAACCCCGCATGACAGCGGTAGATACACAGCTGGTCTTTTTTCGAGGCTTCCAGCCCGCCGCAGCGGTCGCTCATGCGACAGCGTCCGCTGTGCTCCGGGTGCTGACGCATCAGCTGGCAAAACGGCGTGAAATTAAACAATTCAGAAATCTCATCACCGTGAATATTGACGACCACAACCGCCAGACTGGTGGCTTGCGCAAAATCCTGTGCGATTTTATTGATGAGTTCTGAGTTTAGGGTACTCGCAGAAATCATGATAAAACCCCTCAGTTAATTTTTTGTTATAAATAAAACATATTTTTCATATTTACCTTTTTTAGCATCAGATCCCATCGACGATAAAAAAGTGCATTGACAATAACAAAAGTCTCCCAACCCGGGGAGACTTTTTGAGCGGTTCGTGATATCGGTTCATGAAATTAGCCTGGCTATTTCACAGATACATTCCCCTTATGACGCTAACGCGTATTTTCTTCCTCCACGCAGGTATGACAGGGCAGATTATTGGCGATAAGAAAACGATAAATTGCGGCGCCGAGGCAGGCCCCTAACAACGGTGCGATAATGGGCACGATAAAATAGGGAATATTTCTTCCCCCGGTCATGGCGATATTGCCCCACCCGGCGAACCAGGTGAACAATTTCGGGCCAAAATCGCGTGCCGGATTCATCGCGAAGCCGGTAAGCGGCCCGGTCGAGGCGCCGATCACCGCCACCAGAATGCCAATCAACAGCGGCGCCAGTGGGCCCTTGGGTACGCCGTTGCCATCATCGGTGAGCGCCATGATCATCCCCATCAGCATCGAGGTGATCACCACCTCCACCAGCGCCGCATGCCAGATGCTGAGCTCAGGCGCCGGGTAGGTACTGAATATACTGGCCAGCTGCAGACTTTCCAGGCTGCCGCGCACCATATGATGCACCGTTTCAAATTGCGTAAACAGGGTGCTGTAAAGTATCCAGGCCAGCACGGCGCCGCCAAACGCGCCGGCGACCTGAGCCACGATATAGGGCACCACTTTTCTGCCCGGGAAGCAGGCAAACAGCCACAGGGCGACGGTGACCGCAGGGTTCAGATGTCCCCCCGAAATGCCGGCCGTCAGGTACACCGCCAGAGAAATACCCAGTCCCCAGATAATACAGATCTCCCACAGCCCCAGGCTGGCGCCGGTCAGTTTCAGGGCGCTCAGGCAGCAGATACCAAAAAACAGAAACAGCCCGGTGCCTAAAAACTCGGCGATACATTGCGCGCGTAAAGAACCATTCATTGTGACACCTCGTGACGAAGTTCGTGTCCAGGCCAGCCAACCATCCGCTGGCTCGTTGGGTACGGCGAGGCCCACTATAGAAACCGGCAGCGGCAAAGTGTTGGCATCCTGCGGAAATCGGGCGGCGTAAAGTCGCCGAAGAAGAATAATTTATTGCTATTTGTTCGCGAATCCATGCAGCAATGGCGGGCGTTCAGGGGGTATTTTAATTTCCAACTAAATGATAAAAAATTGCGAAAGCGCAGTGCTTATTTTCCAACAAATATCACATCACGCAAAATATCGCATAGCAAAAACAATTTAAAAAATCACCTTTTAAAATGTAAATACGGAGCGTGAATTGCAATATAATAACATTTATACAAACAATAAAATAAAGTAAAAACAACGACATAAAATAAAATAAATCCATTTTATATTATATAAAAACCACTATTTTTTCGCTCTCCACCATCAACTCAGCCATTCTTTTTCGCCGCTCCGCCATATAGTTCCCTCACTGGCACATATCCTGCGAGGTCTTTATGCAACAAGAAGCATTAGGAATGGTAGAAACCAAAGGCTTAACCGCAGCCATAGAGGCCGCTGACGCAATGGTTAAGTCGGCCAACGTTTTATTAGTTGGCTATGAAAGGATCGGTTCAGGCCTGGTGACCGTCATCGTGCGTGGCGACGTGGGGGCAGTTAAAGCCGCCACCGACGCCGGTGCCGCCGCAGCCCGCCACGTGGGCGAAGTGAAAGCCGTACACGTCATTCCCCGCCCCCATACCGATGTTGAAAAAATCTTACCGAAGGGGAATAGCCAATGAGCAGCAATGAGCTGGTTGAACAGATCATGGCGCAAGTCATAGCCCGTGTAGCGACGCCAGAGCAGCAGGCGCTTCCCGATACCCCCCATCCCACAGGAGAGACGGCTATGGCAGAGAAAAGCTGCAGCTTAACGGAATTTGTCGGGACCGCCATTGGCGACCCCCTCGGGCTGGTCATCGCCAACGTGGATGCCGCGTTGCTGGAGGCGATGAAGCTCGAAAAACGCTATCGCTCTATCGGCATCCTCGGCGCCCGCACCGGCGCCGGGCCGCACATCATGGCCGCCGATGAAGCGGTCAAAGCCACCAACACCGAAGTGGTCAGCATTGAGCTTCCTCGCGACACCAAAGGCGGCGCCGGCCATGGCTCGCTGATTGTGCTGGGCGGGAATGATGTTTCCGACGTCAAACGCGGGATTGAGGTCGCGCTGAAAGAGCTGGACCGTACCTTCGGCGATGTCTACGGCAACGAAGCGGGTCATATTGAGCTGCAGTATACCGCGCGCGCCAGTTATGCCCTGGAAAAAGCGTTCGGCGCCCCACTGGGCCGCGCCTGCGGCATTATCGTCGGCGCCCCGGCGTCCGTTGGCGTGCTGATGGCCGATACCGCGCTGAAATCAGCCAACGTCGAGGTGGTGGCTTACAGCTCACCGGCCCACGGCACCAGTTTCAGCAACGAAGCCATTCTGGTGATTTCCGGCGACTCTGGCGCGGTGCGCCAGGCGGTGATCTCCGCCCGGGAAATCGGCAAAACCGTACTGGCGACGCTGGGCGCCGAACCGAAAAACGATCGCCCCTCCTACATTTAATACCCGCGAGGCTGATTCATGAGATCGAAAAGATTTGAAGCACTGGCGAAACGCCCTGTGAATCAGGATGGTTTCGTTAAGGAGTGGATTGAAGAGGGCTTTATCGCGATGGAAAGCCCTAACGATCCCAAACCTTCTATCCGCATCGTCAACGGCGCGGTGACCGAACTCGACGGTAAACCGGTTGAGCAGTTCGACCTGATTGACCACTTTATCGCGCGCTACGGCATTAATCTCGCCCGGGCCGAAGAAGTGATGGCCATGGATTCGGTTAAGCTCGCCAACATGCTCTGCGACCCGAACGTTAAACGCAGCGACATCGTGCCGCTCACTACCGCGATGACCCCGGCGAAAATCGTGGAAGTGGTGTCGCATATGAACGTGGTCGAGATGATGATGGCGATGCAAAAAATGCGCGCCCGCCGCACGCCGTCCCAGCAGGCGCATGTCACTAATATCAAAGACAATCCGGTACAGATTGCCGCCGACGCCGCTGAAGGCGCATGGCGCGGCTTTGACGAGCAGGAGACCACCGTCGCCGTGGCGCGCTACGCGCCGTTCAACGCCATCGCCCTGCTGGTCGGTTCACAGGTTGGCCGTCCCGGCGTCCTCACCCAGTGTTCGCTGGAAGAAGCCACCGAGCTGAAACTGGGTATGCTGGGCCACACCTGCTATGCCGAAACCATTTCGGTATACGGTACGGAACCGGTGTTTACCGATGGCGATGACACCCCGTGGTCGAAAGGCTTCCTCGCCTCCTCCTACGCCTCGCGCGGCCTGAAAATGCGCTTTACCTCCGGCTCCGGCTCGGAGGTGCAGATGGGCTATGCCGAAGGCAAATCGATGCTTTATCTCGAAGCGCGCTGCATCTACATCACCAAAGCCGCCGGGGTGCAAGGCCTGCAGAATGGCTCCGTCAGCTGTATCGGCGTGCCGTCCGCCGTGCCGTCCGGGATCCGCGCCGTACTGGCGGAAAACCTGATCTGCTCAGCGCTGGATCTGGAGTGCGCCTCCAGCAACGATCAAACCTTTACCCACTCGGATATGCGGCGTACCGCGCGTCTGCTGATGCAGTTCCTGCCAGGCACCGACTTCATCTCCTCCGGTTACTCGGCGGTGCCGAACTACGACAACATGTTCGCCGGTTCCAACGAAGATGCCGAAGACTTCGATGACTACAACGTGATCCAGCGCGACCTGAAGGTCGATGGCGGCCTGCGGCCGGTGCGTGAAGAGGACGTGATCGCCATTCGCAACAAAGCCGCCCGCGCGCTGCAGGCGGTATTTGCCGGCATGGGTTTGCCGCCTATTACGGATGAAGAAGTAGAAGCCGCCACCTACACCCACGGTTCAAAAGATATGCCTGAGCGCAATATCGTCGAGGACATCAAGTTTGCTCAGGAGATCATCAACAAGAACCGCAACGGCCTGGAGGTGGTGAAAGCCCTGGCGAAAGGCGGCTTCCCCGATGTCGCCCAGGACATGCTCAATATTCAGAAAGCCAAGCTCACCGGCGACTACCTGCATACCTCCGCCATCATTGTTGGCGAGGGCCAGGTGCTCTCGGCCGTGAATGACGTGAACGATTATGCCGGTCCGGCAACAGGCTACCGCCTGCAAGGCGAGCGCTGGGAAGAGATTAAAAATATCCCGGGCGCGCTCGATCCCAATGAACTTGGCTAAGGGGTGAAAAATGGAAATTAACGAAACGCTGCTGCGCCAGATTATCGAAGAGGTGCTGTCGGAGATGAAATCAGGCGCAGATAAGCCGGTCTCCTTTAGCGCGCCTGCGGCTTCTGTCGCCTCTGCCGCACCGGTCGCCGTTGCGCCTGTGTCCGGCGACAGCTTCCTGACGGAAATCGGCGAAGCCAAACCCGGCACGCAGCAGGATGAAGTCATTATTGCCGTCGGGCCAGCGTTTGGTCTGGCGCAAACCGCCAATATCGTCGGCATTCCGCATAAAAATATTCTGCGCGAAGTGATCGCCGGCATTGAGGAAGAAGGCATCAAAGCCCGGGTGATCCGCTGCTTTAAGTCATCTGACGTCGCCTTCGTGGCAGTGGAAGGCAACCGCCTGAGCGGCTCCGGCATCTCGATCGGTATTCAGTCGAAAGGCACCACCGTCATCCACCAGCGCGGCCTGCCGCCGCTTTCCAACCTGGAACTCTTCCCGCAGGCGCCGCTGCTGACGCTGGAAACCTACCGTCAGATTGGCAAAAACGCCGCGCGCTACGCCAAACGCGAGTCGCCGCAGCCGGTGCCGACGCTTAACGATCAGATGGCTCGTCCCAAATACCAGGCGAAGTCGGCCATTTTGCACATTAAAGAGACCAAATACGTGGTGACGGGCAAAAACCCGCAGGAACTGCGCGTGGCGCTTTAACAAAGGATATCCCGATGAATACCGACGCAATTGAATCCATGGTACGCGACGTGCTGAGCCGGATGAACAGCCTACAGGACGGGATAACGCCCGCGCCAGCCGCGCCGACAAACGACACCGTTCGCCAGCCAAAAGTTAGCGACTACCCGTTAGCGACCCGCCATCCGGAGTGGGTCAAAACCGCTACCAATAAAACGCTCGATGATCTGACGCTGGAGAACGTATTAAGCGATCGCGTTACGGCGCAGGACATGCGCATCACTCCGGAAACGCTGCGTATGCAGGCGGCGATCGCCCAGGATGCCGGACGCGATCGGCTGGCGATGAACTTTGAGCGGGCCGCAGAGCTCACCGCGGTTCCCGACGACCGAATCCTTGAGATCTACAACGCCCTGCGCCCATACCGTTCCACCCAGGCGGAGCTACTGGCGATCGCTGATGACCTCGAGCATCGCTACCAGGCACGACTCTGTGCCGCCTTTGTTCGGGAAGCGGCCGGGCTGTACATCGAGCGTAAGAAACTCAAAGGCGACGATTAACAGGGGGGTAAGCATGCGCTATATCGCTGGCATTGATATTGGCAACTCCTCGACAGAAGTCGCCCTGGCGACGGTCGATGACGCAGGTGTGCTGAACATTCGCCACAGCGCGTTGGCTGAAACCACGGGTATAAAAGGCACATTACGAAATGTGTTCGGTATCCAGGAGGCGCTAACGCAGGCGGCAAAAGCGGCCGGCATTCAGCTCAGCGATATTTCGCTTATTCGCATTAACGAAGCCACGCCGGTCATTGGCGATGTGGCGATGGAAACCATCACGGAAACCATCATCACCGAGTCCACCATGATCGGCCATAACCCGAAGACACCCGGCGGCGTCGGACTGGGGGTCGGCATCACCATCACACCAGAGGCGCTGCTGTCCTGCTCCGCGGACACTCCCTATATTCTGGTGGTCTCCTCGGCCTTTGACTTTGCCGATGTCGCCGCGATGGTCAATGCGGCAACGGCAGCGGGCTATCAGATAACCGGCATTATTTTGCAGCAGGATGACGGCGTGCTGGTCAATAACCGGCTACAGCAACCGCTACCGGTGATCGACGAAGTTCAGCATATCGACCGGATTCCACTTGGCATGCTGGCGGCCGTCGAGGTCGCTTTACCCGGTAAGATCATCGAAACGCTCTCCAACCCCTACGGTATTGCGACCGTTTTCGATCTCAACGCCGAGGAGACCAAAAATATCGTGCCAATGGCGCGGGCGCTGATTGGCAACCGCTCGGCCGTGGTGGTGAAAACCCCCTCCGGCGACGTCAAGGCCCGCGCTATTCCGGCAGGTAATCTGCTGCTCATCGCTCAGGGGCGCAGCGTACAGGTTGATGTAGCCGCCGGGGCGGAAGCCATCATGAAAGCGGTTGACGGCTGCGGCAAACTGGACAACGTCGCGGGAGAAGCGGGCACCAATATCGGCGGCATGCTAGAGCACGTGCGCCAGACCATGGCGGAGCTTACCAATAAGCCAGCTCAGGAGATCCGCATTCAGGATCTGCTGGCCGTTGATACGGCGGTGCCAGTCAGCGTGACCGGCGGTCTTGCGGGGGAGTTCTCGCTGGAGCAGGCGGTGGGTATCGCCTCGATGGTCAAGTCGGATCGCCTGCAGATGGCCCTCATCGCCCGTGAAATTGAGCACAAACTGCAGATTGCGGTTCAGGTGGGCGGCGCCGAAGCGGAGGCGGCCATTCTTGGGGCGCTCACCACTCCCGGCACCACGCGCCCGCTGGCGATCCTCGATCTGGGCGCCGGGTCGACCGACGCCTCCATTATCAATGCGCAGGGAGAGATCAGCGCCACTCACCTGGCCGGCGCCGGCGATATGGTCACGATGATCATCGCCCGCGAGCTGGGGCTTGAGGACCGCTACCTGGCGGAAGAGATCAAAAAATATCCGCTGGCAAAAGTCGAAAGCCTGTTTCATCTGCGTCATGAAGACGGCAGCGTCCAGTTTTTTCCGTCGGCCTTACCACCGGCGGTATTTGCCCGCGTCTGCGTGGTGAAACCGGATGAACTGGTTCCCCTGCCCGGCGATCTGCCGCTGGAGAAAGTGCGCGCCATTCGCCGTAGCGCCAAATCACGCGTCTTTGTCACTAACGCCCTGCGGGCGTTACGCCAGGTGAGCCCTACCGGCAACATTCGCGACATCCTGTTCGTGGTGCTGGTGGGCGGCTCGTCCCTCGATTTCGAGATCCCCCAGCTGGTCACCGACGCGCTGGCGCACTACCGGCTGGTTGCCGGGCGCGGCAACATCCGCGGCTGTGAAGGCCCACGCAATGCGGTCGCCAGCGGATTACTCCTTTCCTGGCAAAAAGGAGGCACACATGGAGAGTAGCGTAGTCGCCCCCGCCATCGTCATTGCCGTTACTGACGAATGCAGCGAACAGTGGCGCGATGTCCTGCTGGGCATTGAAGAGGAAGGCATTCCTTTTGTTCTGCAGCCGCAGACCGGCGGCGATCTTATCCATCACGCCTGGCAGGCGGCGCAGCGTTCGCCGCTGCAGGTAGGCATCGCCTGCGACCGGGAACGGCTCATCGTGCACTACAAAAATTTACCCGCATCAACTCCGTTGTTTTCGCTGATGTATCACCAGAACAGGCTGGCCCGGCGAAACACTGGCAACAATGCGGCTCGTCTCGTCAAAGGGATCCCATTTCGGGATCGCCATGCTTAATCCACAGGAGAACGCAGTATGAATAACGCACTAGGACTGGTTGAAACGAAAGGCCTGGTTGGCGCCATTGAAGCCGCTGATGCAATGGTGAAATCCGCCAACGTGCAGTTGATTGGTTACGAAAAAATTGGCTCCGGGCTGATTACCGTGATGGTCCGCGGAGACGTCGGCGCGGTCAAAGCCGCCGTTGACGCCGGCAGCGCGGCGGCCAGCGTGGTCGGCGAGGTCAAGTCCAGCCATGTGATCCCGCGCCCGCATAGCGATGTTGAGGCCATTCTGCCGAAATCCGTCTGACCCTCAAAAAAGGAGCACCGCGTGAAGCAATCACTGGGATTACTTGAGGTCAGCGGTCTGGCCCTGGCCATCACCTGCGCCGACGCTATGGCGAAAGCGGCCGCCATCACGCTGCTCGCCCTGGAAAAGACCAACGGTTCCGGCTGGATGGTGGTGAAGATCGCCGGTGATGTGGCCTCTGTCCAGGCGGCGGTGATGACCGGGGCCGAACTCGCCGAACGGCAGCAGGGGCTGGTAGCGCAGAAGGTTATCGCCAGGCCCGGGGAAGGCCTGCTGCCGGCCCGCGTCCAGGCGCCTTCACCAGCGCCTGACGTCGCCGTGACGGAGGAGAACACGGCCCTCACAGACGCCCCCTCCCACTCTACGGAGCGGGTGACCTGCAACCTGTGCCTGGACCCACACTGCCCACGACAAAAAGGCGATCCCCGCTCGCAGTGCCTGCACGCCGGTAAACGAGGTGACGCGTAATGGATAAACAACAGCTGGCTTCGACAGTCAACAAAGTGCTGGATGAGATGCGCCAGCGTCCCATTCCAATCGGTATCTCCAGTCGCCATATCCATTTAGCGGCGGCTGACTATGCCAGGCTTTTTCCCGCGCAGCCCATCCAGCCGAAAAAAGCGCTGCTGCAGCCGGGACAATATGCTGCAGAGCAGACGGTGACCCTGGTTGGCCCCAAAGGGCGATTAAACAACGTGCGCCTGCTCGGCCCTTTGCGCCAGACCAGCCAGGTGGAAATCTCACGCACCGACGCCCGGATCCTCGGTATCGCCGCGCCGCTGCGCATGTCCGGCAATCTGCAGGGCACGCCGGGGATCCGCCTGATAAGCCCCTTTGCCGAACTGGAGCTGAGCGGCGGGACGATTGTTGCCCAGCGACATATTCATATGTCGCCACTTGATGCGTTGATCCTGCGCGTCTCCCATGGCGATAGCGTCGCGGTGGCGATCGAAGGCAGCGACAGGCGGCTTATCTTCGACAACGTGGCGGTCCGCGTTGCCCCGGATATGCGTCTTGAGATGCACATCGATACTGACGAGGCCAATGCGGCAGGCGCTGACGCTGCGCAAGCCTGGGCAACGCTGGTGACGAAGCCATGAACCACGCGATGCTGCAGCGTATCGTCGAAGAGGTCGCCGCCCGTCTGCTCCGTCGCGCCCTCAGCACGGCCACGCTCAGCGTGGCCCAGCTCGGCGAAGCGGATATCCGCAGCCTGCTGTGCCAGCACGCTTCGCTGCGCATCGTGCAGGTGGATTTACCGCTGCTGGAGCAGCTTGCCGGCCAGCGTGCGCTGGCGGCAGCCGGTTGCGCACTGCATGAGGCGATGGCCTGGGGCGTTCGGGTACAGCTAACGCTGCTTCCCGCCCAGCTCCCCGCGCTGGCGGTAAAAAAACTCGCCCGCTTGCCGCTGACGTTCAGCGACCCGCTTGGCCAGCCCGTCAGGCTTCACGCCGCGTCGGTGCTCACCTATGCCGACGTAGCCCGTTTCAGTGGCGGCTATCTGGTGCTGCGCCGCCGCCCCATTATCACCGCCCTCGCCCGCGAAGCGGCCGTCGCGCGGCATGTTCAATTGATTAAGCAGGAGTGAACTATGCATCTGGCACGCGTGACCGGCGCCGTCGTCTCGACGCAAAAATCGCCCTCTCTGAACGGCAAAAAACTGCTGCTGGTGCGCCGGGTAAGCGCGGACGACGATCGTCCGATTCTCCCCACGAGCGGCGATGAAGTGGCGGTAGATTCGGTTGGCGCTGGCGTCGGCGAGCTGGTGCTGCTCTGCAGCGGCTCGAGCGCACGCCACGTTTTCAGCGGCCCGAATGAGGCCATCGATCTTGCCGTCGTGGGCATTGTTGACTCACTTTCACGCTAAGGGGGCGCCTGTGGCTATCTATACCCGAACCGGCGATGCCTGCAGTACATCACTCTTTACCGGCCAGCGGGTCAGCAAGACGCATCCGCGCGTCGAAGCCTACGGCACCCTGGATGAACTGAACGCCATGCTGAGCCTGTGCGTCTGCGCCGTCGCTGAAGAGGAACAGCGCACCCTGCTCGAAGCCCTGCAGCAGCACATTTTTTGGTTCAGCGCGGAGCTCGCCAGCGACAGCGAACAGCCATCACCGGGTAAGCGCTATATCAGCAGCGAAGAGATTGCCCTGCTGGAGCAGACCATCGATCGCGAGATGGCCCGCGTGCCGGCGCTGCACCAGTTTGTATTGCCCGGACGCTGTGAAGCCGCCAGCCGTCTGCACCTGGCCCGCACCGTTGCCAGACGGGCGGAGCGCCGGCTGGTCGAGCTGGCGGCAGAGGTTACTATCCGTCAGATGCTGCTGCGTTATCTGAACCGCTTATCTGACTGCCTGTATGCCCTGGCGCGCAGCGAGGATCATGCCGCTCACCAGCGCCGCCTTGTGACGGAGATCGCGGCCCGCTATCTGGCCGCCAGCAGGTCGCCTGCGCCCGACGCGCCCAAAGCCCAGGCCGGGTCGCTCTCCTTTCACGAGCTGCATCAGCTCATCCGTCAGGCCATTGAACACGCCCGCCAGCTGCAGGTGCCGGTGGTGATCAGCATCGTTGACGCACACGGCACCGAAACCGTGACCTGGCGAATGCCCGATGCGCTGCTGGTCAGCAGCGAGCTGGCGCCGAAAAAAGCCTGGACCGCCGTCGCCATGAAAACCGCCACCCACGAGCTCGCGACGACCGTACAGCCAGGCGCTGCGCTGTACGGTCTGGAGAGCCATCTGCAGGGCAAAGTCGTCACCTTTGGCGGCGGATATCCGCTGTGGCGCGATGGCCAGCTAATAGCCGGCCTCGGCATTAGCGGCGGCAGCGTCGAGCAGGATATGGCTATTGCACAGGCTGCCATGGCGGCCATTAACGTGAGAACTCATCAATGAATACAGCAGAACTGGAAACCCTTATCCGCACCATCCTCAGTGAAAAGCTCGCGCCGACGCCCCCTGCCCCTCAGCAAGAGCAGGGCATTTTCTGCGATGTCGGCAGCGCCATCGACGCCGCTCATCAGGCTTTTCTCCGCTATCAGCAGTGTCCGCTAAAAACCCGCAGCGCCATTATCAGCGCCCTGCGGGAGACGCTGGCCCCCGAGCTGGCGACGCTGGCGGAAGAGAGCGCCACGGAAACCGGCATGGGCAACAAAGAAGATAAATATCTGAAAAATAAAGCCGCTCTTGAAAACACGCCGGGCATAGAGGATCTCACTACCAGCGCCCTCACCGGCGATGGCGGGATGGTGCTGTTTGAGTACTCGCCGTTCGGGGTTATTGGCGCCGTGGCGCCCAGCACCAACCCAACGGAAACCATTATCAACAACAGTATCAGCATGCTGGCGGCGGGTAACAGCGTCTATTTCAGCCCCCATCCCGGCGCGAAAAAGGTCTCGTTGAAGCTTATCGCCAGGATCGAAGAGATCGCCTACCGCTGCAGCGGGATCCGTAACCTGGTGGTGACCGTTGCCGAGCCGACCTTTGAAGCCACCCAGCAAATGATGTCCCACCCGCTGATTGCCGTTCTGGCTATCACCGGCGGCCCTGGCATTGTGGCGATGGGCATGAAAAGCGGTAAAAAAGTGATCGGCGCTGGCGCCGGCAATCCGCCGTGCATCGTTGATGAAACCGCCGATCTCGTCAAAGCCGCCGAAGATATCATCAGCGGCGCCGCCTTCGATTACAACCTGCCCTGTATCGCCGAAAAAAGCCTGATCGTCGTCGCCTCCGTCGCTGACCGCCTGATCCAGCAGATGCAGGATTTTGACGCGCTGCTGTTGAGCCGACAGGAGGCCGATACCCTGCGTGCCGTCTGCCTGCCCGACGGCGCGGCGAATAAAAAACTGGTCGGTAAAAGCCCGGCTGCGCTGCTGGCGGCGGCGGGTCTCGCCGTTCCGCCTCGCCCCCCTCGCCTGCTGATAGCCGAGGTGGAGGCGAACGCCCCCTGGGTGACCTGCGAGCAGCTGATGCCGGTGCTGCCGATCGTCAGGGTCGCCGACTTTGACAGCGCCCTGGCGCTGGCCCTGCGCGTTGAGGAGGGTCTGCACCACACCGCCATTATGCACTCGCAGAATGTCTCGCGGCTCAATCTGGCGGCACGCACCCTGCAGACCTCCATTTTTGTCAAAAATGGCCCGTCTTACGCGGGAATCGGCGTCGGCGGCGAAGGGTTTACCACCTTCACCATCGCCACGCCAACCGGAGAAGGCACCACCTCCGCGCGGACGTTCGCCCGCCTGCGGCGCTGCGTGTTGACCAACGGTTTTTCCATTCGCTAACCGGGGGCGCCATGCATACCTTTTCTCTGCAAACGCGCCTCTACAGCGGCCCGGGCAGCCTGGCCGCGCTGCAGCGCTTTAGCCATCAGCACATCTGGATCGTCTGCGACGGCTTCCTGGCGCGCTCGCCGCTGCTTGACCGACTGCGCGCCGCGCTGCCCGCCAGCAACCGCGTCAGCGTGTTCAGCGATATTACACCGGATCCGACCATTCACACCGTGGCGAAAGGGATAGCGCAGATGCAGGCCCTGCGTCCGCAGGTGGTGATCGGCTTCGGCGGCGGCTCGGCGATGGATGCCGCCAAGGCTATCGTCTGGTTCAGCCAGCAGGGCGGTCTGCCTGTCGACACCTGCGTGGCGATCCCCACCACCAGCGGTACCGGTTCGGAAGTGACCAGCGCCTGCGTCATCAGCGACCCGGAAAAAGGGATCAAGTACCCGCTGTTCCATGAGGCGCTCTGTCCCGACATGGCGATCATCGACCCGACGCTGGTGGTTAGCGTACCGCCCACCATCACAGCCCATACCGGGCTGGACGCGCTGACCCACGCCCTGGAGGCATGGGTCTCGCCGCAGGCCACCGATTTTACCGATGCGCTGGCGGAAAAGGCCGCCAGGCTGGTGTTTCGCGCCCTGCCCGTTGCGATTCGTCAGGGCGACTGCATTGCGACCCGCAGCAAAATGCACAATGCATCAACCCTCGCCGGTATGGCCTTTAGCCAGGCTGGCCTTGGGCTCAATCATGCGATCGCCCATCAGCTTGGCGGCCAGTTTCACCTCCCCCATGGCCTGGCCAATGCGCTGCTGCTGACCGCGGTGATCCGCTTCAATGCCGGCGAGCCGCGAGCGGCTAAGCGCTATGCACGCCTGGCCAGGGCCTGCCGCTTCTGCCCGCCCGAAGCTGGCGAACAGGAGGCTTTCCAGGCGCTGCTTACCGCGGTGGAAACGCTGAAACAGCAGTGCGCCATTCCCACCCTTAAGGGCGCGCTGCAGGAAAAGTATCCCCTTTTCTTATCACGAATTCCCGCCATGGTGCCGGCCGCGCTGGCCGACGCCACCCTGCGCACCAACCCGCGTCCGGTCGATGGCGCGGCCATCGCGCAACTGCTGGAGAACCTGCAATGAGTGAAGCGATAGTGCCACTATCAAGCATTGATGCGACGGAGATCCGCGAACGCGTTCGGGCCGCTGGCGTCGTAGGAGCCGGTGGCGCAGGCTTTCCGACCCACATCAAACTGCAGGCCCGGGTGGACACCGTGCTGGTGAACGCCGCCGAATGCGAACCGATGCTGAAGGTTGACCAACAGCTGATGGCTCAGCAGGCTGACCGACTGATTCGCGGCCTGGGTTACGCGATGACCGCCACTGGCGCCCGGGAAGGGATCATTGCCCTGAAGGCGAAATATGCTCCGGCGATTGCGGCACTAACCCCACGACTCCCGGAATGGGCCCGGCTGCATATTCTGCCTGACGTCTATCCGGCCGGGGATGAGGTGCTCACTATCTGGCTGGCGACGGGACGCCGCGTACCACCTGCCGCGCTGCCGGTCAGCGTCGGCGTGGTGGTCAATAACGTGCAGACCGTGCTCAATATCGCCAGAGCCGTGGAACAGGGCTATCCGGTGACTCGCCGGACGTTGACCGTCAATGGCGCCGTCGCCCGTCCGCTGACGCTGGCCGTACCACTGGGTATATCGCTGCGCGAGGTGCTGGATCTGGCCGGCGGCGCGACGGTTGACGATCCGGGGTTTATCAACGGCGGTCCGATGATGGGCTCGCTTATTACCTCCCTCGAGACACCGGTCACCAAAACCACCGGCGGCCTGCTGGTGCTCCCGGGCAACCATCCATTGATCCAGCGACGGCGGCAGGATGAACGAACGCTGCTCGCCATCGCCCGCACCGTCTGTGAACAGTGCCGTTTATGCACAGATTTATGCCCCCGGCACCTGATCGGCCATGAGCTTTCCCCTCATCTGCTGGTGCGGGCGGTGAACTATCGCCAGGCGGCCACCCCGTCGCTGCTGCTCAGCGCCCTGACCTGTTCGGAGTGCAACGTTTGCGAGAGCGTCGCCTGCCCGGTGGGTATTTCCCCCATGCGCATCAACCGTCTGCTGAAACGTGAGCTGAGGGCGAAAAACCTGCGCTACGACGGACCGCTGCGTCCGGCGGACGAGATGGCGAAGCACCGCCTGGTGCCGGTCAAGCGGCTCATCAGCAAACTGGGACTTGATCCCTGGTATCAGGAAGCGCCGCTGACGGCGGTGGAGCCGGAGGTGGCCTGCGTCACCCTGCCCCTGCGCCAGCATATCGGCATCAGCGCCGTGCCCTGCGTCGCGCCGGGAGAGCGGGTAACGCGCGGCCAGCTACTGGCGGATATCCCCGCCGACGCCCTCGGCGCGCCGGTGCACGCCAGTATTGACGGCCTGGTCTCCGCCATCACGGAGCAGGCCATTACGCTTGTAAGAGGTTAATCATGACCCAGGCTATCGGAATTTTAGAACTGACCAGCATCGCCAGGGGGATGGAGCTGGGTGACGTCATGCTGAAAAGCGCGAACGTACAGCTCCTGCTCTGCAGAACCCTTTGCCCCGGGAAATTCCTGCTGATGCTCGGCGGCGACGTCGGCGCCGTGCAGCAGGCAATCGCCGCCGGCACCGCGCGCGCTGGGGAGATGCTGGTGGACAGCCTGGTGCTGGCCAACATTCACCCCAGCGTACTACCGGCGATCAGCGGTCTCAACGTGGTCGGGCAGCGGCAGGCGGCGGGGATCGTCGAAACCTGGAGCGTGGCGGCGTGCATCAGCGCCGCCGACCGCGCGGTGAAAGCGGCCAACGTCACCCTGGTGCGGGTCCATATGGCGTTTGGTATCGGCGGCAAATGCTACATGGTGGTGGCGGGTGATATCGCCGATGTCGACAACGCCGTCACGGTGGCCAGCGACAGCGCAGGCGAGAAAGGATTACTGGTTCACCGGACAGTGATCCCGCGACCGCACGATGCGCTGTGGCAACAGCTGATGGAGGGATAATGGAACCGCAAACCCCTACCGAACGCATGATCCAGGAGTATGTCCCGGGCAAACAGGTCACTCTGGCGCATCTCATTGCCAATCCTGGCAAAGATCTGTTCAAAAAGCTGGGTCTGCCGGACGCGGTCTCCGCCATCGGCATTCTTACCATTACCCCCAGTGAAGCATCGATTATCGCCTGCGACATCGCCACCAAGTCCGGCGCGGTGGAGATCGGTTTTCTCGATCGCTTCACCGGCGCGGTGGTGTTGACCGGCGATGTCTCCGCGGTGGAGTACGCGCTCAGGCAGGTCACCCGCACCCTCGGTGAGCTGATGCGCTTCACCGCTTGCCCAATTACCCGGACCTGAGCCCATGAAACGCCTGATGCTAATCGGACCCAGCCAGTGCGGTAAAACCACGCTGACCCAGGTATTGCGTGGCGAAACGCTGCGTTATCAAAAAACGCAGGCCATCGTCTGGACGCCGGCCGCCATCGACACCCCCGGGGAATATCTGGAAAACCGCTGCCTGTACAGCGCGCTGTTAACCAGCGCCTGCGAGGCCGATGTCATCGCGCTGGTACTAAATGCCGATGCGCCCTGGTCACCTTTTTCTCCGGGGTTTACCGCTCCGATGAACCGCCCGGTCATCGGGGTGATCACCAAAGCCGATTTGGCCGCCCCGCCCCGTCTGCAACAGGTCCGGACATGGCTCGAGGCGGCGGGCGCCGGACATATCTTTATCACCAGCGCGTTAACCGGCGACGGGCTTGATGACCTGTTCGCCTGCCTGAATGCAGAGGAATATCAATGACCTATAAAATCATGGCGATTAACGCCGGCAGCTCCTCCCTGAAGTTTCAGCTGCTTAACATGCCGCAGGGGGCGTTGCTCTGTCAGGGGTTGATCGAACGTATCGGCCTGCCCGAGGCCCGCTTCACGCTGAAAACGTCGGCACAGAAATGGCAGGAGACGCTGCCCATCGCCGATCACCATGAGGCAGTGACCCTGCTGCTGGAGGCGCTGACCGGCCGCGGGATCCTGAGCAGCCTGCAGGAGATCGACGGCGTTGGCCACCGCGTCGCCCACGGCGGCGAACGCTTCAAAGACGCAGCGCTGGTCTGCGACGATACCCTGCGGGAGATCGAGCGCCTGGCGGAGCTGGCGCCGTTGCATAACCCGGTCAATGCGCTGGGCATGCGTCTCTTTCGCCAGCTGTTACCCGCGGTACCGGCGGTGGCGGTTTTTGATACCGCCTTTCACCAGACCCTGGCGCCGGAGGCCTGGCTCTATCCCCTCCCCTGGCGCTATTACGCCGAGCTGGGCATTCGCCGCTACGGTTTTCACGGTACCAGCCATCACTATGTCAGCAGCGCGCTGGCGGAAAAGCTGGGCGTACCGCTGAGCGCCCTGCGGGTAGTAAGCTGCCATCTGGGCAATGGCTGTAGCGTCTGCGCCATCAAAGGCGGGCAGTCGGTGAATACCTCAATGGGCTTTACCCCGCAGTCCGGGGTGATGATGGGCACCCGCAGCGGCGATATCGACCCGTCGATCCTTCCCTGGCTGGTGGAGAAAGAAGGGAAATCCGCCCTGCAGCTCAGCCAGCTGCTGAATAATGAATCCGGGCTGCTGGGCGTCTCCGGCGTGTCCTCTGATTACCGCGACGTCGAACAGGCAGCCGACGCCGGCAACGAACGGGCGGCTCTGGCGCTGTCGCTGTTTGCCGAACGCATTCGCGCGACTATCGGCAGCTATATCATGCAGATGGGAGGTCTGGACGCGCTGATCTTTACCGGCGGCATAGGCGAGAATTCCGCCCGGGCGCGGGCGACGATCTGCCGCAATTTGCATTTTCTCGGCCTCGCGCTGGACGACGAGAAAAACCAGCGGAGCGCGACCTTTATTCAGGCGGATAATGCGCTGGTCAAAGTGGCGGTGATCAACACCAATGAAGAGCTAATGATTGCCCGCGACGTCATGCGTCTTGCATTGCCGCAGGCGCGCGAGCTGGCGGTGTCGGCATAAACGACGCGCCTCCTCTTGCGGAGAATCATGGTAACCGGCGGGTCGCCATGCCACTATGCGCCCTGGCGAAGGTAAGCGGAAAGGTGAAAACGTGGCTGTTGCACAATGTCCCGCCTCGTGCGGAGAACTTATCCAGGGCTGGATCCTCGGCAGCGAAAAGCTGGTCTCCTGTCCGGTGGACTGGTACAGCACCGTCGAGGTCGAGACCGGGGTACCGCGAAAAGACGAGCGGCCGCTGTCGCGGGCGATGGTCAACCAGCTGCTGGCCCACTGGGGCTACCCCCCAGCGCTGAGCCAGCAGATCCGCATCACCCTGCACTCAACGATCCCGGTGGCCAAAGGGATGGCCAGCAGCACCGCCGATATCGCTGCCACCGCCGTCGCCACCGCCCATCATCTGGGCCATCTACTGGATGAGCCGACGCTGGCGCGCCTGTGCGTCGCGCTGGAGCCTACCGACAGCACCCTGTTTCGCCAGCTGACGCTGTTCGACCATAATACCGCCGCCACGCAAATCGCCTGTCCCCCTCCGCCGGCGCTCGACCTGTTAGTGCTGGAGAGCCCGCTGACGCTGCGCACCACCGACTATCACCAGCTGCCGCGCGAGCCGGGCCTGTTGGCAAACGCCTCCCGGCTGCAGCTGGCGTGGGAGAAAGTACAGCAGGCCTGCCACTGCGGCAGCCCGCAGCTGCTGGGCGAAGCAGCAACCATCAGCGCCATTGCCAGCCAGCAGCTGTTGCCTAAGCCGGGGTTTGACGCGCTGCTGGACCTGGTGGAAAGCGCAGGGCTCTATGGTCTCAACGTGGCGCACAGCGGCAGCGTCGTCGGCCTGCTGCTGGACCGCCGTCGGCATGACGTCGAATTTCTGCAATGGCGGCTGGCAGACAGCGACATCGCCGCCCACTGGCCGCAGCAGCATCTGTTGGCGATGGTGCCCGGGGGCGTCATCCTGCAGTAGGCCTCAGGCCAGCACCCGGCGCAACGCCGCCAGCAGCTGGTCGTTTTCCTCGGCGCTGCGGATCGCCACCCGGAAATAGCGGCTATCCAGCCCCGGGTAGTTGGCGCAGCTGCGGATCAGCACATGCTGGCGCAGCAGGGCATATTGCAGGTCAAAATCGGCTCTGTCGCAGCGCAAGAACAGGTAGTTAGCACGCCCGGGCCACACGGTCAGCCCGGCCATCTCCTGCAGCTGCGCATAGAAACGCGCTCCCTCCTCCTGCAGCCACTGCCAGGTGGCCCGCTGATACGCCCGATCCTGGAGAATAATTTCCCCGGCCAGGGCGGCATAGGCGTTGATGGACCACGGCATTTGTCGCGCGCGCAGTCGGGCCACCGCCTGGGCATCAGCGTTCAGCAGGTAGCCGAGACGCAGCCCCGGAATGGCATAAAATTTGGTCAGCGATCGCAAAACCCAGACGTGCGGATGCTGCGCCAGCAGAGGAATAAACCCCGGCTGGTCGGGGATAAAGTCGAGGAAGGCCTCATCGAGGATCAGGCTGATGTTCAGCGCCCGGCAGCGCTGCGCAATGGCTTCCAGCAGGCCCCGCTCCGGCAGCAGGCCGGTGGGGTTGTTCGGGGTGCAGAGAAACAGGCAGTCCAGCGCCGGAGTCAGGGCATCGAGGATCGCGTCGGTCAGCTGCCAGCCATCGCGCTCCCGCAGGGCATACTCCACCACCTCACAGTCCACCGTCTGCAGCGCCCGCCGGTACTCCGCAAAACCGGGAATGACGATCATCGCCCGCCGCGGCTTAAGGCCGTGGACGAGGGTGAAGATCGATTCAGTTTCGCCGTTGCCGGCGAGGATATGCGCCGCCGGCAACTGATGGTGGGCAGCCAGCGCCTGATGCAGCTGTTGATACTCGACGTCAGGGTAGCGTTCGGCGCAGCCTGGGTTGTCAACGATCGCCTGCCTGAGCGAGGCAGGCATCCCCAGCGGATTGATGTTGGCGCTAAAATCCAGCAGCTCGCCGGGGGCTATGCCCAGCAGGGCGGCGGCCTCGCGGATATTGCCGCCATGGGCGCTTTTCAGTAAGGCCATGTCCCTTTCCTGTGTGGTTATCCGCGGCGGGCCAGCGTCGCGCCGTCGGCGAAGTAGGCTTTAATCCCGGCGAGGATCGACTCGGCCACCTCCTGCTGGAATTTGGCCGTTTTCAGTTTCCGCTCTTCTTCCACGTTACTGATAAACGCCGTCTCCACCAGAATGGAGGGGATATCAGGCGCCTTCAGTACCGCAAAGCCCGCCTGCTCTACCCGATTCTTGTGCAAATTATTGATATTGCCCATTTTCTCCAGCACCGCCTTTCCGAATTTGAGGCTGTCGGCGATGGTGAGGGACTGCACCATATCGAACATGGTGTGGTCGACATAGCGGTCGCCGCTCTTGCTGACCCCACCGATCAGATCCGAGGCGTTCTGCGTCTGGGCGAGATATTTTGCCGCGGTACTGGTGGCCCCCTTGGTGGAGAGGGCAAACACCGAAGAGCCGCTGGGCTGGCGGCTGGTAAAGGCGTCGGCGTGAATCGACACGAACAGGTCGGCGCGCTGCTTCTGCGCCTTGGCGACACGCACTTTCAACGGGATAAACACGTCTTCGTTGCGGGTCATATAGGCCTTCATATTGCCTTCTTTGTCGATCAGCGCCCGCAGGCGACGGGCGATCTGTAGCACCACATCTTTCTCGCGGGTGCGATACTTCCCCACGGCGCCGGAGTCTTCGCCGCCGTGCCCGGGATCGAGCATGATGACAATCGGCCGGTCGCGCCCGGCTTTGCCCGGCTGCGGCCCGCTTTGCGCCGGCGGCACCTGCCGCTCCAGATCGCCTTTGTTGTAATCCTCGAGCAGCGCCAGCAGCGGATCCTGAACATCGGTAGCGTTGGCGGGGTAGAGATCCATCACCAGACGCTCTTTAAAGCCGGCCACCGGCGCGAGGGCAAACAGCTGCGGCTTAACGTTCTGCTTGAGTTCGAAGACCATGCGCACGGTTTGCGGATCAAACTGGCCCACCCGGGCGGACTTAATAAAGGGATCGTCAGCGCGGATCTGCCCCCCCATGCCCTTCAGTACCGAGTTCAGGTTAACCCCCTCCAGATCGACCACTACCCGTTCCGGATTACTGAGGGCAAACTGCCGGTATTTCAGCACATGATTCGATTCCACCGTGACGCGGGTGTAGGTCGATGCTGGCCAGACGCGAACAGCGACCACCCGCGCGGCGGCGGCCAGCCCAACAGGGCTCACGCTCATTAACCACATGGCGCCCGCCCCCTGCAATAAACGGCGACGGCTTAATCCAGAGTTGTTTCCCGACATGCCACTCCCAAGCAATAAAAACGCATTTATACCCAAAACAAACAGATTGACCAGAAACTTTAACGAAAGGCATATAACCTGTCATCTATAAAAGGGTAAACATTCATTGACACCCTGCGCCGGGTCACATGTTTTTCGCGGCTTAGCCTCAAATTGGGGCTTGCGTTTAACGGCAAAACAGAATAAAAATACAATAATTACGAATAATCATGCATTGAGGGTTTGTCATGGTGAAGGAACGTCGCACTGAACTGGTAGAAGGATTCCGCCATTCTGTTCCCTATATTAATGCCCATCGGGGAAAAACGTTTGTCATCATGCTGGGCGGCGAAGCCATTGAGCATGAAAATTTCTCAAATATTGTCAATGACATAGGATTATTGCATAGCCTGGGCATTCGCCTGGTGGTGGTCTATGGCGCCCGCCCGCAGATTGACGCTAACCTCGCCGAGCACCATCACGAGCCGGTCTATCACAAGCAGACGCGAGTGACTGACGCCAAAACGCTGGAGCTGGTTAAGCAGGCGGCGGGGATGCTGCAGCTGGAGATCACCGCCCGTCTGTCGATGAGCCTCAACAACACCCCGCTGCAGGGGGCCCATATCAACGTTGTCAGCGGCAACTTTATCATTGCCCAGCCGCTGGGCGTCGATGACGGCGTCGATTATTGCCACAGCGGACGCATTCGCCGCATTGACGAAGAGGCGATTCATCGTCAGCTCGACAGCGGCGCCATTGTCCTGATGGGGCCGGTCGCGGTGTCGGTCACCGGCGAGAGCTTTAACCTGACTTCGGAAGAGATCGCTACCCAGCTGGCCATCAAGCTGAAGGCGGAGAAAATGATCGGCTTCTGTTCGTCGCAAGGGGTTTACAACCAGGCCGGGGAAATTGTCTCCGAACTGTTCCCTAATGAGGCGCAGGCCCGCGTCGAAGAGCTGGAAGCAGACGAAGACTATAACTCCGGCACCGTGCGCTTCCTGCGCGGGGCGGTGAAGGCCTGCCGCAGCGGCGTACGGCGCTGCCACCTGATCAGCTATCAGGAAAATGGCGCGCTGCTGCAGGAGCTGTTTTCACGCGACGGCATCGGCACCCAGATCGTCATGGAGAGCGCGGAGCAGATCCGTCGGGCGACCATCAATGATATCGGCGGTATTCTTGAGCTGATAAGCCCGCTCGAGCAGCAGGGCATTCTGGTACGCCGTTCCCGCGAACAGCTGGAGATGGAGATCGACAAATTCACCATTATTCAGCGCGATAACACCACCATCGCCTGCGCCGCCCTCTATCCTTTCCCGGAAGAGAAGATCGGCGAAATGGCCTGCGTGGCGGTGCATCCGGATTACCGGAGCTCGTCGCGGGGAGAGGTGCTGCTGGAGCGTATTGCCGCTCAGGCCAGGCAGATGGGACTGAGCAAGCTGTTCGTGTTAACCACCCGCAGCATCCACTGGTTCCAGGAGCGCGGCTTCACGCCGGTGGATATCGACCTGCTGCCGGAGAGTAAAAAGCAGATGTATAACTATCAGCGCCGGTCGAAGGTGCTGATGGCCGACCTCGCTTAAGCCCTTCTCCTCTCTATCTAACGGCCCGGGATAGCGCGACGCTTATCGCTTTATCCCCGGCCGGTCTCCCGCCCCTCTTCCCGCCAGCCTGGCGTACGCACGCGGGCGAAATTCCTGGTTTCCGCGCAGGCCATTTCTTTCTCGCTGGCTCACCGATATGCTATTGGCTGTCGACAGGACGTCGACTGGCGCCGCGGCCGCCACCCGCCCTGTAAAGATCGCTTAAAGAATGGAAACCAAACCGAACTGGCTGGTCAGACATATTAATCTCATCACCACCGCGGTCGCCCTCTATCCGTGGTTGCTGATGATACTGCTCCTCTGGGATAACCAGCGCCATCATCAGCATGGCTATGCCGCGCTCGGCGCCGCCATCGCGATATTATTTCTGCTGGCCCTTACGTCCGGCATGAATCTTCTCATCTCCTCGCTGGTGATTTTTTGTGCCCGCTGTTCCACCCCACCGCTGGCCGGCGGCGCAGCAGTCCGCTTTTTCGCCATGAACTCGATCTCGGCGCTCTGGCTTATCCCTCTGTTCTTTAGTTACTGATTTTTCCGCCAGCCCGGGCGACGGCTGCAGCATTTTCCATCGCCCGGACCCGGCGTCTCAGGGGGCTTCGCGCCCGGCGAAAATCTCCGCCAGGCCGCTGCGCCGTTCGGTGCGCGTCACAATGGCCTGGGAGAGCACCTGCTCGTCGGCATAGAGCGACAACCGCCGTTTCGCGCGGGTGATCGCCGTGTAGACCAGTTCGCGGGTCACCAGCGGGACGCTGCGCGCCGGCAGGATCAGCGCCGCGTGTTCGAACTCCGAGCCCTGCGATTTATGCACGGTCATCGCCCAGGCGGTATCATGCTCCGGCAGACGGCTCGGCTGCACCGACTTGATGGCGCCGTCGGGCATCAGGAACCACACCCGCAGCTCGCCGTTGCGCTCCAGGGCGATGCCGATATCGCCGTTAAACAGCCCCAGCGCGCTGTCGTTGCGCGATATCATGATCGGTCGGCCGTCATACCAGCGAGAGTGGCGCGGTAGGGCGATCGCCCGCTGGCGGTTGAGCCGCTGCTCCAGCCGCTCATTGACGCCGCTCACGCCGTACGGCCCCTCGCGCAGCGCGCACAGCAGCTGGAATTCGCTGAAAGCGGCCAGCATGGCCTGCGGTTCGGCCCGCTCGCGGCGCAGCTGCAGGTAGCGCTCATAGCCCTGCTGAGCCGCGCCGAGCATGGCTTCGTACTCTTCGGTCGTGCTGAGGGGATGAAGCGCGATATCGTCAAACGGCTGGCGCAGCGTGGCCTTCACCTCCGCGCGCGCGCCAGCGTTCACCGCCCGCGCCAGGCTCCCGATGCCGGAGTGACTACCGAAGCGATAGCTCTTTTGCAGCAGGCACAAACTGTCTCTCAGCGCGCCCGCGATAGCCCCCTCGCCCGCCGGCACCGGCGAACCGGTCAGCCGGGTCAGCTCCTGCGCCCGCGCGGCGGTATAGCCCGAACTCGCCCAGGCGCAGATATCCCCCAGCACCGCCCCCGCTTCTACGGAGGCCAGCTGGTCGCGATCGCCGAGGAAAATCACCCGCCCGTGGGCCGGCAGCGCGTCGATAAGCCGCGACATCATCGGCAGGTCGATCATCGAGGCTTCATCCACCACCAGCACGTCCAGATGCAGCGGGTTGCCGGCGTGATAGCGCATCCGCTGGCTGCCTGGCTGGGCGCCCAGCAGACGATGCAGCGTGCTGGCCTCGGTGGGAATCAACGCTTTCTGCGCGTCGGTCAGCGGCAATTTTCTCAGCGCCGCGCCCAGCGATTCGGTCAGACGCGCCGCCGCTTTCCCGGTTGGCGCCGCCAGGCGAATACGACAGCGCGGACTATCTTCGATCTGGATCAGCGCCGCCAGAAGCTTCGCCACGGTGGTGGTCTTCCCGGTCCCGGGACCGCCGGAGATCACTGAGATGCGGCGGGTCAGCGCCACCGCCGCGGCCACTTTTTGCCAGTCGGTTTCGCCGGTGGCAGGGAACAGGGCATTCAGGGTTGACGCCAGCCGGGCCTCATCCATCTCCAGCACCCGGTTGGCTTCATTGAAGAAGCGGGCGACGGTCAGCTCGTTGCGCCACATCCGGTTGAGATAGAGCCGGTCGCCGCACAAAATCATCGGCGCCGGAGCATCACCGCAGCTCACCGCCGACGAAGCGAGCAGCAGTGCGGGCCAGTCCTCCGGCGCGCCGGCTTCGGCCAGCAGCCGATCGCGGATCTCCCCGGCTTTACCGCTCAGCGCCTCGTCGCCGCTCAACCGCGAGAGCGGCAGACAGACGTGCCCCTCGCCGGCATCCCGGCTCAGCAAGGCCGCCGCCAGCTTGACCGCCGGCGGGTCGTTTTGCGCCACCATCAGGGCAAACTGGACGTCCAGCGGCCGCAGCAGACGCTGCTCCACCGCCGCCAGCAGTAGTTGTTCGAAAGTCATGAGGCCTCCTCCTGAGTTTCTCCGGCAAAAAGCTGATCCAGACCGTCAATCAGCGGTCGCACCGGCCGGGTGGTGAAGATCCCCTGCCCCCCCTCCTGCCCGTCCATGCCGCGCAGGAAAAGATAAATCACGCCGCCGAAGTGGCGGTCATAGTCATAATCGGCCAGCCGGTGGCGCAGATAGCGGTGCAGCGCCAGGCTATACAGCTGATACTGTAGATCGTAGCGGTGGGCACGCATCGCCTGCTCCATCGCCGGCCGGGTGTAGGCCTCGCGATCTTCCCCCAGCCAGTTGGATTTGTAATCCAGCAGGTAATAACGGCCTTCGTGACGGAAGACCAGATCGATAAAGCCCTTCAGCATGCCGCGCACCTGGCGGAAATCCAGCGGCGGCGTGTCGGCAGAGAGGGGATCGTACTGGCGGATAAGCGCGTCAAGGCGCTCCGCCGTCAGCAGCTGGGCGATGGGCAGGTAAAATGCCATCTCCACCTGTTTATCCCGCGCCGCAAGCTGATTGAGCGCGATATCCGGCCCCGGCAGGCGGGTCTTCAGCACGCCGCCCAGCCAGTCGGTCAGCACCGGCGCCCACTGCGCGTCAAACCCGCTCAGCTGCAGCTTCTCCGCCATCCACCCTTCCGGCACCGGCTGGGTGAAGTCCAGCTCCTCAAACAGGCTGTGCAGGAAGGTCCCCGGCGCGGCGCCGCGCGGGAACTGGTGCGGAGTCAGCTGCGGCTCTTCCACGACTTCGCCGACGCCGGCGGCATCAACATCCAGACGCGGCAGCAAATCCTGCCCGCCGCTGAAACCATGCTGCTGCAGTCCGGAGTAACTGGTCACCCGCCAGTCGTCGGCGATGCGGCGCTGCAGCTCGCGTGCCGACAATCGCGGGATGGTCGCCGCGGGAGCCTGCCACGGGGTGAGATCCAGTTCGCCCGGAATCTGTAATGCAATATCGCCATGACAGAAGTCTGCCAGCCGCGCGGCCAGCCCGGCGGCGTCCATGGCTTCGCCCGCCTGCAGCAGCCGCCCCAGCGCGCTGAGGTGGAAATCGCTGTTGCCGGATTTCCGGCTGCTGAGCGGCGCCACGCCGAGGCTGCAGTGCCAGACCGCGCGGGTCAGGGCCACGTACAGCAGGCGCAGATCTTCCGCCAGTCGTTCCGCCTCCGCCAGCTCGAGGCTGGCCTCATCCTGGCCCAGATCCAGCACCGCCGCGAACGTCTCGCGATCGTGGTAAAACGCCTGGTCCTGTTTACGAAACCGGGCGATAAACGGCAGCCAGACCAGGGGGTATTCCAGCCCTTTTGACTTGTGAATAGTGACAATTTGCACCAGGTGCTTATCGCTTTCGAGACGCATCTGCTGGCTGGCGGCGTTGCTGTCCGGCTCGGCGATATGCTGCGCCAGCCAGCGCACAAGGGCATGCTCGCTTTCCAGCTGGCTGGCCGCCTCCTGCAGCAGTTCGCTGATGTGCAGAATGTCGGTTAAGCGCCGCTCGCCGCCGCGGGTCGCCAGCAGATTCTCGGCGATATGTCGGGCTGTCATCAACGCCCGCAGCATCGGCATCACTCCGCGCTGCCGCCAAATCTGGCGGTATTCGCTGAACTCTTCCACCAGCGCGTCCCACGCCTGCTCATCCTGGTTCAGGTTTTCAATATCCAGCGCGGTCAGGCCAAACATCGACGTCGCCAGCGCGCTGCGCAGGGTATTTTCCCGCTCCGGGGCCAGCACCGCCTGCAATAGCCAGAGCAGCTCCTGGGCCTCCAGCGTCTCAAAAACGCTGTCGCGGTTGGAGAGGTAGACCGAGGGAATACCCAGCGTCTGCAGCGCTTCACGCACCTGCGCCGCCTCCAGCCGGTTGCGCACCAGCACGGTAATATCCGAAGCCTGTACCGGGCGCGAGGTTTCCCCGCGCCACAGCAGCGCGCGCCCCTGCTGACCGGCGCTCAGCCAGTCGCGGATCTGCGTGGCGCAGAGCTGCGCCATAAAGGTCTGATAATCGCCAGACCCGACGGTGTCGCCGGGCATCAGCCAGACGTTCATCGCCGGTACGTCCGCCGCGTCAACGGTAAAGCGCAGCCCCTTGTTCTTCGCCGCCGCCTTCACCGGCAGGAACGGGATCTCGTGGAACATGAAGGGGTTATCGCTGAGGCTGAACAGCCGATTGACGCTGCCCACCATGCCCGGCGAGGAGCGCCAGTTGGTATCGAGGGTGTAGTGCGCGGCAACGTCGCCGCGCGCTTTCATATAGGTAAAGATATCGGCGCCGCGAAAGGCGTAGATGGCCTGCTTCGGATCGCCGATCAGCAGCAGAGCCGTCTCCGGCTGCCGGCGCCAGATGCGGCGAAAAATCCGGTACTGCTGAGGGTCGGTGTCCTGAAATTCATCGATCATCGCCACCGGAAAACGCTGGCGAATGGCGCTGGCCAGCGTCTCGCCGCTGTCGCCGCGCAGCGCCTCGTCAAGCCGGCTGAGCATATCGTCAAACCCCAGCTCGCCGCGGCGGCGCTTTTCGCGGGCGACCGCATCGCGGATCTCGACCATTGCTCTCGCCAGCACCAGATCGGTGAGCGTCAGCGAGGAGGCCAGCAACGACTCTACGGCGCTAAACAGGGGATGCACCGGCGGTTCGCCACCGGCTTTGGTGCGCTCGAGCAGAAACGACTGGGCAAATTTCTCCAGCGCGTCGGGCAGTTGGTAGCTTAACGTCTCTTCCTGCGCCCAGGCGTTCACTTTCTCCATCCACTTGCCCTGGTTGCCGCGATTAAACTTCCGCCGGTCAAGGCCGGAATTTTCCAGCACGCCTTCGATCTCGCCCACCTGCTCGCGCCACTGCTGCTTGAGCGAGTCAATGCGGGCGATGATCTGCTGATGGCGTTCGGCCAGCGTCTCGTTAGGGGCTGGCGGCGACTTAAGCTGCGGCGCTTCGCCCTGCAGCCAGCGGTCAAGGGACTTCAGCAGATCGCGCGGCCCTTTCCAGACGTCGTGGATCACCGCCGCGATATCGCGGGTCAGGGGATAGCAGTGGCGGCGCCAGAAATCGGCGCAGGCCTGATAGCGCAGGCGGGATTCATCCTCGATCAGCTGTTGCTCGAACAGCATGCCCGACTCGAAGGCGTTAAGGCTCAGCATCCGTTGGCAAAAGCCGTGGATGGTGAATACCGCCGCCTCGTCCATCTGCCGTTCAGCCAGCAGCAGCGTCTTCGCAGCGTCATCTTTATCGGCGATCTCCGCCAACAACGCGCTGTAGAGCGGATTGTCGGATTCGCCGCGCAGGCAGGCGATGCGCAGTTCGTGGATGTTGCTGCGGATACGGCCGCGCAGCTCTTCGGTCGCCGCCTCGGTAAAGGTCACCACCAGCAGTTCTTCAACGCTGATGGCGCGGGGATAGGCGGCCTCACCGCCCAGCCCCAACAGCAGCCGCAGATACAGCGCGGCGATGGTAAAGGTTTTTCCGGTGCCCGCAGAGGCTTCTATCAGGCGCTCGCCGATCAGGGGCAAGCGCAGGGGATCCAAAGACTCAGCGGTGTCGGTCATTCATTCTCTCGCATCAGGGGTAAGGATTGCTGCAATGCGCTGACGTTTTCCCACACTTTGCCGCCTTTCGGCTGGGCATAGTCCGCTTTGCCATTCTGGCTACCGGAAATCTGGGACAAGATCGTCATGCCCTGCGGATCCACCACCGTCTGATGGAAGAAGTCGGCAAGTTTTTGCGGCGTCAGCAGTTTAATCTGAGCCACTACTTTATCACGTGAATCAAAACGCATATTACCGCGATCGAAATCTTTGCTCAGTTTCGAGGCTTCATCGCCCAGCGTCTGCGGCGCCTGCAGCATCTGGCTTATCACCGCCTGCTGGAGCTGGGCAAACTCTTCCGGCTTCATCGCCCGCAGCTTCGCCTCCGCGGTGGGGAAGAAGGCCTGGAACCGCTGCCAGAGGAAGGCCGGCTGCTTATCGCTACTCTGCAGCAGGAAGCCCATGCCCCACTGGCGCCCCACGTTCATCGGGAAGGCAAAGACCGCGTAGCCGAGCTGCTCTTCGGTACGCAGCTGGTTGTAGAACCACGGCTGAATAATCTGTCCCAGCAGGGTGCTGGCGGCGGTGCTGCTGAACTCATCAACATTGGGCGGCGCGAACACCGCGGCCAGCGCGGAGTCGGTGCTATTGCCCGCTTTGTTGAAGATCGCCAGCTGCTGCCGGTTCACCACCACGTCTTTATTGCGGCACCATTCGTTGCCATCAGCGCCCAGCTGCTGCTGGATCTGGCGGGCCAGGGTCGTGGCGACATCGGCGGTCATATTGCCGATCACCATCAGTTCAGGACGCCCCCTGGTTTTCAGGTTGGCGCGGTAGTCGAGCACCTCTTTAAGGGTAATGGAGGGCAGCAGCGCCCGGCGCACTTCGCGCTGGAAGTACGGCACCTGCGAGACCATCTGGATCGGCATTATCGCCTGATCGTAGGCTTTGCCTTTCTCGGCGGAATCCATCATCTGCGCATACCAGGATTTGGCCTGCTCCAGCTGCTCCTCAGTCGGCGTATAGCTGAAGTATCCCTGCAACAGATCGCTGAACAGCGCCGGAAGATGCTGGGTATAGCCGTTGGCATTGACCATTAATCCGTTATTAGCGCCGGTAGAGAACGAAATGCCGCCGACCGCCGCCTGGTTACTGAGCTGGTCGAGGGCGATGCCGGCGAGATAATCGTTGAGGGCAAACATCACCTGCCGGCGAGCGCTGTCCATCGCCTGGGGATTACGCAGCACCAGGGAGATGTCCGCCTTCGGCTCGCTGGCAAAATACTGGCTCGGGGCATACACCACCCGCAGCGTCGGTTCATCCAGGATCAGCTGCGGATGCGGCCAGGCTTTATCGCTTTTGATAAGAGTGAAGTCATCCGGAATATAGGGGTTGAGCGCCGGCAGCTGCAGCTGGATGGCCTGCGATTTGTGCTGCCAGTCAGCGAACGTCTGCTCGCTAATCTTATCCACCTGATACGGCGCATCGACAAAGTAGGCCGTCTTGTTATGCGGCTCCTGGGGGCTGATATACCAGATACGGGCGTTCTGCGGGGTCATCATCGCCAGCCGGTCTTTGATCGCCTGCGGGTCGTACTGGTCGGCAATATTCACCACGTCCAGCGCATGCTCGACCGGCACCCGGATCATGGTGTCCGCCAGCCATTCCACGTAGTCCATGTCGCGGTTGATCGACGGATAGCGGAAATCGAGCGCCAGCACATGCGCCAGTTCGTCGAAATAGCGTTTGTCGATGCCCTGAGTACGCAGGAGGTCGAGGTAGCTGAAAATGGCCGCCGTCACTTCATCGCGGTGCGCCAGGCCTTTGTCGGTGAGGGTGGCTGAGATCGCCAGTACGCCGCTGTTGCCGTTTACCACCGGATCGGAATCGGCGCGGATACCTTCCGCCAGCCCCTGCTTTTGCAGCCAGTCGGAGAGCGTGCCCGGGCTGCGGTTGCCGATAAGATAGGTGACCAGCTCATCGGTTTTGCTGCGGAAGCGATCGCTGTTGTTGTCGATGCGAAACTCGACGCGCAGCACTTTACGCGGCATCGCCGGCACATAGTGAATAATGATGCCTTTTTGCGCATCCGTGACCACCGGGACGGTAATTTCCGGCCTGCTGATCTGACGATTCGGCACGCGGCCAAAGGTGTCCGCAGCCATGCGCGCCAGCGCCGGCAACGGCTTGTTGCTGTAGATCACCGCTTTCATCAGATTGGCGGAGTACCAGCTATCGCGGAAGGTGTGCAGCGCATCAAGCACCGGGCTGCCGGGCTTATCGCTGAGCGTCTCGAGGTTGCCACCCGAGAAGTGGGCCGCCGGGTGAGCCGGGTTGATGGTCTCCGCGCTGACCTGGGCCATGCGCATCCCGTCTCGCGTCCGAGCCATCGTCAGCTCGGCGTTGACCGCGTTACGTTCGCGGTCGGCATATTTTTTATCCAGCAGCGGCGCGGCGATGGCGTCGGCCAGGCGATCTACGGCCCCGTCCAGCGCATCATTTTCCACTTCAAGATAGAAAGCGGTGCGGTAGGGCGCGGTACTGGCGTTATGGCTGCCGCCGTGCAGCTTAAGAAACTCTGCAAGGCTGTCAGGCTGGGGATATTTTTGCGACCCCATCAGCGTCATATGTTCCAGAAAATGCGCCAGCCCCTGATGATCGGCCGGATCCTGCAGGGATCCCACCGGCACCACCAGCGCCGACAGCGATTTCACCGCCTGCGGATCGGAAACCAGCAGCACGACCATGTCGTTATCAAGGCGGATCGCCTGATACTGACGCGTATCTTTTTCGCTTTTGCGGATCGTCTCCTGAATCGGCTGCCATCCGGTGTCGGCCTGACTAAACGGCGCCCAGAGGGCGGCCAGCACAACAAAAACCTTGAACCATAAACTGCGGGGCATTCACGAACCTCATCATTAACAAACTTGCGCTGCACAGCGTGCAGCCTTTTATGTCCATCAGTCCGTGATACGTTGCGCATATTAAATGAACCGCCATTCACTGCGCAATTTTTATACTATTTAAATTTGTGTGGACCGATGGTAACGATATAGCGGTAACAGATAACGCTGCGTCTGGGCAATGATTTCTTCGTAATGCGCCGGCTCCAGCGAACGCCACAGGCGTTGATACCAGATATCGGCGCCCTCCCCGCTGACCACCATGTTCCCTTCGTAGGTCTGCAGGAATTTGCTCCGCGCTTTCTGCTGCGTCTCTTCGTCCATTAAGATGACATCCTTTTCGGCGTCGTAACAGGCTTTCAGCCAGGCGCCACCGCTTTCCGGCAGCAGCAGCAGCGGCTGCGACATCCCCAGCAAATAGCCATCCACCAGCTCGTTAAGGTACGCCTGCGCCTCGGCGGGCGC